>Ga0190360_1000753_pt1 | contig 17477 bp, 18 predicted proteins | sample 48721834_MG_FD_161271 | JGI IMG/M metagenome (GOLD analysis project Ga0190360, IMG submission 161271) | Hydrothermal vent microbial mat bacterial communities from Southern Trench, Guaymas Basin, Mexico - 4872-18-3-4_MG | ecosystem: Environmental > Aquatic > Marine > Hydrothermal vents >... | reverse complement strand
TCCTCAGAGGGCTATCCTGTAATGTTTCGGAGCTGCAACGGGGGGCTAATCTTGACCCCCACACAGGGATGAAATCCTCTATCCGCTTCAATCCAAAAATGAATCGCTCAATTTAGGAGATAATAATTCTAGAAATGGGCTCTGATCCTTGCTGGACAATGATATAGTCAGGATTAATGGCTCTGAGTATGTTTTCTATTCGTAAAGCAAACCCATAGAGTTTCTGAAAAGTTAGAGAATTATGGTATAGAAAATCTCGATTTAATGGATAATCGTTAGCAATAACGTCATGGATGAGAATTTTCGCAAAGTCTATATCTTCTCCATACAGCTTCACATATTTATTTCTTTCTACTCGAGGGATTGAATCAAAATAATGATCTGAGATGGCTAGATAATTAAAACTAAGCTTCTCACCTAGAAAGTCATCAAGCATATCATAAGGGTATCTGTTATAAGTTACAACTGTAATGTCAAAGGCATTTTTTAACAGAAAAGTTAATGGTATTATGTACTCTCTGGCTACATATTGATCTACCATTGAAAACATCAGCAATTTTGGCAAATTGGTCATTTGCTCCGTCTCAATCCTATTATTAAATGAGCCAATCCTCTCTCAAGTATCCATTTTTCTCCATGTGCACTTCTCAATTCAGGGCATCCCCTCTAAAAGGAAGGCAAAAGTTTCGCTTCCACCACCTTTCCATCTTCAAATTCAATACTCACTGATCGCCATTCTTTTTAAAATGTTTGTCTCGATCGCTCGGATTTATTTTAACTTCATAACCGGGGTCCCGGTAGAGTTATTCGGCTAGCCGTTATTCCAAGCAGTAACAATCACAATCTATGTCCTCTTTATTTTTATTTCCTGATACACCACTCCTCTTTCCCTTTCTTCGGCCCTCCCCTCAGTCTCCGCCTATACCCGCCTTTCAGGCAGCAAATCATGTACCACAATCACGCTCCTAAACTAAAGAGCCTAAATCCCCTCAAAATCTCTGTCAGCTTATCGTCCTCCTTAGCCAATTCCCTCAACGTCCTTATTCCTTATCCCGAAAAATAGAATATGAACAACATTTCCACCCGGGACATCTCAATTAGCTGGAAGAACCCAAATAATTTCCCACCACTTCCTCAGGATCCCCTTCCATTATTATCTCGCCCCGATCAAGCCAAAGGGCGCGGTCGCAGATGTCGATGACCGAATCGAGGTTGTGGGAGACGTAAACGATGGTGACCCCCTCTTGGCGCATCTCCTTTATGCGGCGGTAGCACTTCTCTTGGAACTCGGCATCGCCCACGGCCAGCACCTCATCCACCAAGAGGATGTCGGCATCCACGTTTATAGCTAGGGAGAAGCCCAGCCTGGCCTGCATCCCGGATGAGTAGGTCCTTATGGGCGAATGGATGAACTTGCCGAGGCCCGAGAACTCTACGATCTGCGGGAGCTTTCTCTGGACCTCCCTGCGGCTCATGCCGTAGATGGCGCCGTTGAGGTAGATGTTCTCGATGCCGGTCAGTTCCGGATGAAAGCCCGCCTCAAGCTCTATCAGGGGAGAGATCCTTCCCCTGATCTCCACCGTCCCCCGCTCGGGCCTAAGGACCCCGCACATCACCTTAAAGAGCGTGCTCTTTCCCGCCCCGTTCCTCCCAATGATCCCCACGGCTTCTCCCCGCCTCACCGAAAGCGACACCCCCTTCAGGGCCCAGAACTCTTCATAACGGTTGCCGCCGCGGAAGAGGTTTATGAAGGCCTCCTTCAGCATGGTGGCCCTCTCCTTGTGGATCCGGAACTTCTTCCATACGTCAGAGACCACGATCACCTGCTCATCCATCACAGCACCTCGGCGAATCGGTACTCGAGGCGTCGAAAGACGGACCAGCCGATGAGGAAGGCCACGGCGATCAGGAGGGCCGCGATCATGAGTTGCCCGAAGTTGGGGGCCTGTCCGTAGAGGAGAACCTGGCGATAGGAGTGGACAATCACGGCCATGGGGTTGAGCATGTAGAACTTCAGGAATCGCTCAGGCACCATGGACACGGGGTAAAAGACCGGCGTGACGTAAAACCAGCCGAAGAGGAGGAACTCTAAGATAAAGCCTACATCGTGGTAGAAGGTATTGAGGGAGGTGAAAAAGAGGGAAAGGCCCACAATGAGGAGGAGCTGAAGGGCGATGATCAAGGGGAGGAGGGCGATGTAGGGGGTGAAGGTGACGCCGAAGGCCAGCATGAAGCCGAAGAGAAGTATCAAGGAGATGAGGAAGTTTACCAATCTGGCTAGGATTACGCCGAGGGGTATGATCTCCCGCGGGAAGTAGATCTTCTTGATCAGGTTTGCATGCTGAAGGATCGAGGAGGCCGAATAGGAAAGCCCGGTGGAGAAGAAACTCCAGGGCAGCAGCCCACAGAGGACGAAGACCGGATACTTCTCCACCTTGATCCGTAAAAGCATGGAGAAGACCACCGTGAAGAGGATCATCAGGATCAAGGGTTCAAGCAGCGCCCACAGCACCCCGAGGACAGATCGCTTATACCTGACCTTGAGGTCTCTGATGACGAGGTTCTTCAGTAGCTCTTTATATTTGAACAAACTGAAGGCCATCTCGCTTGCTCAGTTTTCGACTCTGATAGCCGATGTCTTTACTAAAAGGCCCCTTTATGGACACACCTTCAACCCCTTAATTTTTCGAAAATCCTCATCGAAGGAAAGAATTTGGCCAATTCCCCTCTTTGTGACATTTGCAGCTATTAACGCATCCCCGAAGGAGAGCTTTTTCTTGACATACAGGCCTAAAGCTTCAACGACCTCTTCCTGATCCTCACAACCAATTTTAGGGGTATTCAGAATGGAGAGTACATAATCCCTTATCTGCATCCTTGAGAGCCTTTTCCTCTGTGGTGTGTATCTGTGAATCCCTTCAAGTACATAAACCACCTCGCCTATTACCTGCTTGGGAAGATAGAGCTCGTCATACCTTGCTTGAGCCTCTGAAAGGGCCCTGAGGGCCTTCTCCGTCTGCTCCCTTTTCAGGATTATGCTCAGAATAAAACTACTGTCGATGGCTATTGAAACCTCCACCTTCCCGCGCCTCCTCTATAAGGGTCTTTAGGGAAACACCTTCTTCAATCTCTATACTGCCTGCCACGTCAAATAACGTCTTTCCCTTTCTGAGCAACACGCCTTCCTCCACTTCTTCCATAGAGATGATGTCACCCTCTTTGATCCCGAGTCTTTCCCTTATCTTCTTGGGGATGGTGATTTGTCCCTTTGGCAGGACCTTGGCCAAGACCATTCTCCCCTCCTATAGTTTTTCCCATTTGAAGATAATTTGTAGGAATAATTCCGTCAAGTAGGAATTAATAGGAAAAGTAGTTAATTCATCTGATCTATGATCTATGCCGAGAAGTCTAGCGGCTGGTGGCATTTTATGGTCGGGCTGCGGAAAGCAAATCCTTGTAAAGCTCCTCCTGCCTCCTCACCATGTCCCCTACGTCGAACTCCCAGGCCGTCTTTCGGCCCTCCTGTCCCATTTTCCGCGCCTTTTGGGGGTCGTTCAAGAGGGAGGTCACATATCGGGCCGCCTCCTCAGGGGCCCTGGGCCGAACGAGGAATCCGTTTACGCCGTGGCGGACGGCCTCTGGGGTGCCATCCACGGCCGTGGCCACCACGGGGACCCCTGCGGCCATGGCCTGGGGGATCACCCGCGGGAGGCCCTCCCAGAGGGAGGTGAGGACGAAGACGTCCGTTGCGGCGAGGATCTCCTCCACGTCCCACCGCCACCCGAGGAGGTGGAAGGAGCCATCGATGCCGGCCCGCCGAGCCGCCTCGAGGACCTTCGGTCGCAGGAGGCCATCGCCGACCAGCACGAAGGAGGCCTCCACCTCCTTCAGAACCCCTTGGGCCACCCTAACGAAGTCAAGGGGCGCCTTCTGGGGCTTAAGGCAGGCTATCATGGTCACAAGGGGGAGGTCCTCCCTCAGGCCGAGCTCGCGCCTCTTTCTGCGGGGGTCGACCTTGATGCTGGCGAACCTCTCGACCTCGATGCCGCTCCTTATGAGCACGGCCTTCTCGGGGGGGAAGAGGCCGAGGCGCACCCCCTTCTTGATGTTCGCCTCGCTTACGGCTATGAAGCGATGGGTTATGCGGGCTGTGGCCTTCTCCAGGGCGATGAATAAGCGCCTCACGGGCCAGGGCTGATAGTCGTTGAAGCCAAAGCCATGGATGGAGTGGATGATCCCCTCGGCTCCGGCCAGCCATCCTGCCCATCGGCCGAGGATCCCCGCCTTGGAGCTGTGGGTGTGGACGATCATGGGGCCACCGCGGCCCTTCAGTTCCCTGAGGATGCTTGTGATCTTCCTCAGGGCCGCAAGGTCCCTCCGCAGGTCGACCTCCCTCACGAGCTCCGGCAGAAGGTAGAACCCCAACCCCTCTATGGCCTTCGCCTGCTGCACCAGCAGCCCCTGATCGTTGGTGATGAGGTAGGGTTCGAAGGCCCGGCGGTCGAGGTGTCTTACGGTCCAGAGGGTGTTCTGCTGGGCCCCTCCCAATTCCAGTTTGGTGATGATGTGGACCACCCGTGCCTTCATCTCAACTCGGTCGCCAGGTCCCTGCCTTCGAGCAGCACGTCTTCCATGGTGGCGTATTGCCAGAGCCCGTACCTGCCGAGACAGCGGATCCCGTACCCCTCGAGGAACTGCAAGACCTTCGGCAGCAGGGCCCTCCGCCCCTTGTCGTAGATGACATAGGCGTACCTTATGTCGAGGGTCAGGAGGACCCGCACCCGGTCCCCTTCCTGTATGATGCCTGCTTCGCTCAGGCCCTGAAGGGTTTGATCGATCAGGGCCTGCTGATTCAGGGGTTCATCTGGCCGGTGAGAGATCTCTACACATAGGGAGCTTTTCCCCTCCGGGGCCATCTTCGGGGATAGGGAGGAGGGGAACCCCACGCGGTAAAAGGGGAAGCGTGCCTCGGGGAAGTAGATCCAATGGTAAGGGGAGACCTCCGGTCGATCCACCGCCATCCCGATCACGAAGACCGACACATATCTCAACCCCTTGGCTCCCTCGAGGACCTCCTCTGGGAGGCCCTCCATCATCTCCAGGAGCTCGGGCAGGGGTAGGGTGCTTACGAGGAGATGATAGGGTAGCTCCTCCCCATCCTCGAGCACCACCACCCGATCCTTCGGCCTTATGCCGGAGACGGTCCTTCCCAGTTGTAGGCCTTTTACCCTCTGCGTCAAGGCCTCTGCGAGGGCCCCTATCCCTCCTTCTTTGGGGTAGAGGAAGGAGCGATGGTATCCCAACTGCTGCTGTAAGGGGTTTCCTCGGCCGCGGAGCACTTCCTCGGGGCTCGGCTTCGGGATGAAGCGTTCGGCCCATTCGGGGGAGATCTCTTCCAGGGGGATGCGCCAGAGCTTGCGGTTGTAGGGGATGAAGAAGTGCTCAGCCATCCCTTTGCCGAAGTGGGCCTCTATCCAGGAGAGGAAGTCGTCGCCTGTGCCCCTTCTGTCCTGGTAGCCCCTGATGCATTCCTCCCTGACCCCCCGCGGCAGGGCCCATAGGTTGGCCTGAAAGGGATAGGGGATGAAGCGGCCGTAGAGGTATATGGCTGCACGGCGGCGATGGCCGATCCAGCCGTCGGGGAGCAGTTCCTCGAGGAGGGAGGGGGTGTAGGGGTTGCGCCAGTGGAGGAGGTGTCCTGTATAGTCGAAGGTGAAGCCATCGAGCTTCATGGAGCGACAGAGCCCCCCTGGCTCCTGTTCCTTCTCGAGGATCATGTAAGGGGCGTCGCCCAGGTGGTAAGCGAAACTCAATCCCGCAAGGCCTGCTCCGAGGATGAGGATCATTCCCCGACCCTCCTCAGGGCCTCCGTCCCCACCAGGCCCAGGATCAAAAGCCCCCCGCAGAGCCCTATGGCGAAGCCCGAAGAGGTGGTCTCCATGAGGAGGATCCCGAGGAAGGTCAGAGAGACCGAGACCCCGTAGCTCAGGAGGACGACCTTTGGAACGGAGAGCCCGAGTCCCTGAAGCTTCAGGGCGAAGTGATCCGGGCTTCCCCTGAAGGGGGAGAGCCCCTTCCTCAGGCGCGCCCAGATCACAGACAGGGTGTCAAAGAGGGGTACCCCCAAGATGATCACAGGGGCGAAGAAACCCAAGGGGTTCTTACCTGTGTAGCTGCCCAGGACCGCGAAGCCCCCCACCATAAAGCCGAGGAAGAGGCTTCCCGCATCGCCGAGGAAGATCCGCGCGGGGGTGAAGTTGTAGCGGAGGAAGCCCGAAAGGGCCCCTCCCAAGGCCAGGGCCATCAGCATCATCTCCACCCTTCCGTTGAGGAAGGCCACGACGGCGAAGCCCAAGGAGGCGATGGCCCCGGTCCCTGTGGCCAGCCCGTCCATCACATCTATGATGTTGAAGGCGTTGGTCACGAGGATCAGCCAGAGGGCCGTCAGGGCGATGGCCACCCCCTGGGGGAGGAAGGTGAGCTTGATGAAGACCCCTGCCCTGAGGAGTACAAAGACGGCAAAGAGCTGCCCGAGGAGCTTCACGGCAGGGGGCAGGGAGCCCAGGTCATCGAGCAGTCCGATCAACAGCACGACGGTCCCCGATAGCAGCAGCGCCAGCACCTCCCCGTCGAAGGGGAAAGAGGCGCTCAAGGCCAGGAGGTAAGAGAAGTAGACCGCGATCCCCCCCAGGTAGGGGATGGGTTCCCTGTGGCGTTTGAGCCGCTGGTCAGGGACGTCCATTATCCCAAAGCGGAGGGCCCCTCTCCGCACTATGGGAGTGAGGTAGAGGGCCAGAAGGAACGACAACAGGAAGATCAGGCCTCCGTAAAGGAGCGACGGGTCCACGCCCTACCCCCTTTCGAGGTTGTAGCTCTCCCTGATTACATATATCGGCTTCCCCTGGGATTCGTGATAGGTCCGGATGATCAGCTCGGCGACAAGCCCGAGCAGGATGAACATCACCCCCATGATGGCGAAGAAGAAGGCGATAAGGATCATGGGGCTCATCCACTGGCCGCCGAGGAAGAGGCGCCTATAGATGACGAAGAGGGCCGTAAGCCCCCCCAGCAGCAACAGCATGAGTCCTGCCCCGCCGAAGAGGCGAATCGGTTTGGTGGAGTAGCGCTGGAGGAACATCATGGTGATCAGGTCCAGCAACACGCTGAAGGTCCTCGAGAGGCCGTATTTGGATCTCCCGTAGCGCCTGGGATGGTCCTTCACCTCTACTTCGGCTATCCTCGCCCCCACCCAGGAGGCGCAGGCGGGGATGAAGCGGTGCATCTCCCCGTAGAGGCGGAGGTTTTTGAAGATCTCCCTGTGGTAGGCCTTGAGGCTGCAGCCGTAATCGTGAAGCTTCACCCCGGTGAGGAAGGAGATCAGGCGGTTTGCCACCATGGAGGGGAATCGGCGGGTGAGGAGGGGCTCCTGTCGGTGTCTGCGCCAGCCGCTCACCACGTCGTAGCCCTCTTCGAGTTTGTCGAGCAGGCGCGGAATGTCCTCGGGGTCGTTCTGGAGGTCGGCATCCATGGTGACGATGACGCGGCCTGAGGCGTGTTCCACCCCCGCGGCTATGGCTGCGGTCTGGCCGAAGTTGCGCCGCAAGAGGATGAGCTTTACCCGCGGGTCCTTTGCGGCGATCTCCCTGAGGACCTCCTGGCTCCCGTCCGAGGAGCCGTCATCGACGAAGAGCACCTCCCACTCCTTCTGCAGGTCATCGAGCACTCCTCGCAGCCTTTCGTAGAGGGGGACGAGGTTTCCCCTCTCGTCGTAGACGGGTATCACCACCGAGAGCTCAGCTCCCACGGCCTCTTACCCCTTCGAGGTAATCGAGGGCCTCCTTATAGCCCTCGCAGCGTGGACAGAGCTCCAGGGCCTTCCTCATGGCCTCCGTGGCCGATGCCCTCTGACCCATCTTCCAGTACATGACCGCGAGGTCGTAATAGTACTGATGTCTCAAGGGGCTGAGGGCTATGGCCTTCTTTACCTCGGCGATGCCCTCCTCCCTTCTCCCCATTTGCCTGAAGAGGGCGACCCCCAAGGCGTGACGGTAGGCACTGGCCGAGGGGTCGAACTTTGTGGCCCTGTAAAGGTCGGCCACCCCCGAGGAGGGCATGGTAACCCTCCCCTCGAGCTTCAGTCGAGCCCGCTCGTAGTACATCCGGCCGTAAAAGGGGAAGAGGGCGAAGAGACACAGCCCAAGGGCGATCATGAAAGCACCGAGGCCCGCGAAGGCCTTTCCCTTACCGTGAAGGGGGAGGATGCGAGATCCTCCTCCCATGAGGCCTGCCCCGAGACCGAGCAGCACGAAGCCGGGCAGGCCGCAGTTGGGCAGGTAGAACTCGAAGTCCATGGCATTATGGATGAGGAAGCCGAGACCTCCCATCAGGATGGCGAGCCTGAGGGGACCCCCTTCGGCTTTAAACCCCTTTACCATCCCCCTGATCCACCAGAGGGCAAACCACAGCAAAAGCAGCGCTCCTACAGGGCCCATCTCCACCCCGAGCTGCAGATAGGAGTTATGGGCGTGGTGGACCACGTTGACCCCGGGGTCTTGATACTGGGGGTAGAGGAGGCCGAAGGTGGCAAGGCCCTTGCCCAGAAGGGGGCTTTTGGCCATGATCTTCAGGGCCACCTTCCAGTTGAGAAGGCGTAGCAGCAAGGGGTTGTTGCTCGCGGAAAGGGGGTTATCGGGCCGTAGACGCAGCAGGAAAAAGAAGACTATCGCCAGCACGGTCAGGGCCATGACCCACAGCACGAGGAGGCGCCTCAGGCTGAGCCCTTCCCTCAACGCCATGTAAATTGAGAAGGTGATACCCCCCGCCACGATGAAGGCGAGCCAGCCGCTGAAGGACCTGGTGAGGAAGAGGACGACCGTCTGGAGGGTCAGGGCCGCAAGGAAGAGGAGGGCCACAGATGCACGCCTCACCGAGAGGAAGGCCCCCAGGGTGAGGGGTATGGTCATCAGGAGGAAGGCCGCGAAGTGACTCGGCAGAAGGAAGGTGGAGAAGACCCTCTTCTGGGCGATGCGGGAGGCGATCTCCCCCATGAGGGGGGCCAGCGATGGCCTGGGGGTGAAGCCGGGGGCCTTGATCTTCTGGAGGAGCTTCTCGAAGCCAAAGACGTACTGGTAAGCTCCGTATAAAGCGCAGAGGGTGCCGAGGATCACGAGGCAGTAAAGCAGGGCGCTTCTGCCCCTTTCCTCAAGGTTTGCCGTCAGGAAATAGGCGGCTGCGTAGGTAAAGAGGACGAGGAGGAAGTCACGGCTTTGGGCGTAATCCGCTGTCCTGAAGACGTAAAAGACGGCCAGGATGAAAAAGAGGAGCAAGGGCAGAGGCAGAGATGATGCTTTTAGCTCAAGTTGGGCGGCCTTGGTCCCGTGGTAGACGAAGAGAAAGACGCCCCACGCCAACAGCACCAACTGAAGGATGGAAGACCAAGGATGGACAGCGGGGAGGAAGAGGACCGCCGCTAACAGCGCAATGGCCAACATCAGGGGAAAGAAGTTCTTCAATGCATCACCCTTGGCCATACCCTAAGCCGCTGTCTTTCTCGTTTCGGTAATTTCCCCTCAGTTCCGAACCGTGAGTCTCTTTCGGCCTCCCCTTCACATCGCATCATGCTGCTTTAGGACTGCCCTATCAACTTTTGCGCCGCCTCTACGGTCTTACGAGCTCCCTCTATGGCCCTCAGTGCGTCTTCCCGCGAGTACTCTTCCGTGGGAATGAAGTCTATGTCTCCATAAAAGGCCAGCTCCCTCTCTCTTCTCAGCCATTTAGAGATCGCCGCGAGCTCCTTCAATTGGGAGGCTATATCAGCAGGGAACTTTTCCCTGTTTTCAATCAGTATCCCCCCAACATCGTGCCATTTTGGGGGGTCAATCCCCACTCCCCTTAACATCGCCTTCTGGGCGAGTTCCACCACCTCCTGAGCTTCCCGGACCACATCGGAGTAATCCTCTTCCTCGAGGAGCACATCAAGTATGCGCAACCTCTTTTGGGCCTTTACAAGGTAGCTTTTGGCGAGTTGGTCGTTGGTCAAAGTTCGATCCTATCTCCAGGTTTGTAGTCTGGTTTGAGCACCCAGTACCAGCCTCCTCCCTTGAAGATTCGTTTCGCGCCGAGGGATCGCAGACGTTGCTGCAGTTGTTCCAGATAACTTTTAAAAAAACCTCCCTTGTCGTAAAGGATCTTTGCGTCGTAGATCATGTCAAGAAATAAAGGGCTGCCATGCATTACTTCCTCAGGGGTCTTGAAGATAGGGGATAGAAAAGGATAGATGCCTTGGGCTTCGAGACCCTTTATCCTTTCCTCGAGCTTAGTCTCCACGTTGTGGCAGAATTCCTTCACTCTCTTTATCCTGCCCCTCGGAAGGCCTTCGGCGACGATCAGTAGATCGATGTCGGAATCCGGTCTGAAGCTGTCCCTGGCCACCGAACCGAAAAGGACGACGCTTACCAGGTTTTTTCCATAGTATTTCCTGAGCAAGGCTAAAAGTTCTTTTAAGAGTTCATTGTACTGCTCTCTGTAACCCATTATTGATGACTATATCAAATTATTTGTTATCTTTGAAGCCCTCTTTTGTGATCTTTTCAAGGCTAGGGCATTTGGTAAAGTTCTCATCCTCCTTCGGCAGTTTCATCACTGCGGCCTCGATTGCAAAAATTCTTAAGAGGGAAGACGGCGCTCAAATTGGAAGAGGACAGAATTGAATTCACAGGGGTGGAGTTTGACTCGTGAGCTTTATCGCAACTCCTCCCACTTCCTCACTTCCCACCCGCCAGTTGGATTACCACCAATGGTAGCACGAAGGTTGGCATGAGTGCAATTATTTGTTGGCACATCTCGACAAACACATTGGACGCCATCCTGATCGATACCGAAATAAAAATCTCCGCTCTGCCTGTTCTGCGGCTGGGCTATAACAGTATAGTTCGTATCGTCTGACCTATTCAAATCAATATTGTAGTTGTTACCTGCCATATCACTCCTACATCGCAGAGATGTGAGATCCCCAGCAAAGAACCCTCTTTCTGCCTTGTACATTTCCTGGGCGGCATGGACGGTCAGCAGGGCGTTGAAGGCGTCGGCCCTTCTCGCCCGCGTGACGTAGTTGGTGTAAGCGGGGATGGCGATGGCCGCCAGGATCCCCACGATGACCACAACGATCATCACCTCTAATAGGGTCATTCCTTTTCTATCCTTGAAATACATCTCTGCTTCCTCCCTCGGATTTAAAGCAATCTCTGTGCCATTTTGCTCATCTTCCTGCCCCTACGATTATCACCCCTGCAGTGATAAGGATCATACCCAATATCTGGCTTAAGGTCAGCTCCTCGCCTAAGAACCTCCAAGAGGCGAGGGGGATGAAGATGTAGGTGAGGCCGAAAAAGAGATAGGCAAAGCCCAGTCGCTCGCGCGAAAGCACGATGAGCCATAAAGAAAAACTGAAACCGTAAAGGACTAAGGCTAAAATGACCAGAGGGTTAGTAAAGGCCTTGATGAAAAAAAGTAAAGATGAACGGACATGAAAGCTATCTATTTTACTTACTCCCCATTTTAATAAGAGTTGGCCTGCTACAGAGAAGATTACACAAGTTAAGATTAGTGCCATTTTTTGCTTTTTTTGTTGCATGTGATTACGTACCTCAACGGTAAAAAGAAAAAGGGGATAGCTTGCACTTGTCTTATAGTGAGCGAGTCTTTCAACTTATTGATTAAACGTTTAAATTGTTTAAGATTAAAAGTATGTAAGTGCCATTCATCGGTCATACGATACGCTGGACGATAGTCATTTCTAAAAAGAAAACGAGCTAATCTAACCTTGAAAAAGAGAGTTTTAAAAAGGTTTATCAAATTTTCATTTGGAATGGTGATCACTATAGTAGCATCCTCCTTTGCGATCCTAACAATCTCGGCTAACATTTGCTGAGGTTTAGGGATATGTTCTATAACCTCTGTAGAGCTAATCTTATCAAAAGTCGAATCTTTAAAAGGCAAATTTTGAGCATCAGCTTGAACCAAAAAAGTTCTCCTGCTACACTTCTTTTGGGCTAATTTCAACATGGTCACAGATAAGTCCAGTCCTATTTTTTTACCTTGATCTATTATTTTCAGAAGATGTCCAGCGCCGCAACCAACATCTAAGAAAAGATCGCTCTCAGAAACTGCTAATGCTTTCTTTACGGCTTTGAAACGCTTGCTTTCGAACCAAGTTATTAAGCGATTGGAGCGAAGGTATTCTTCCGGATTGTATTTCTTCACCATTTGCTCGTTCCATTGCCTGAAGTTTAGGAACCGTATATCGTGTCCCTGCATCTAAATTTACAGCTTAATAGCCTCTAATTTTCTTTGCTGCTTTTTTAATCCACTCTGCTTCCCCTGGTGACCTTTCCTTTGTCTCAGCCACTCGCCTGAAATATTCTTTTGCCTTGTCATGAAGCCCCAGTTTTTCATAGGTTAATGCAAGATTATAAAGGACCTTGATCTCTCGTGGATTCATGCTCACGGCTCGCTCAAAACAATCACGGGCACTATTCAGCTTCTGAAGCCCGAAATAGACTATGCCCATATTAGCATAAGTCTCCCATGTCGGAGCCAAATAGGCCTCCCGTTTAAAACAGCTCAGGGCGTTACGAAGTTTGTATTTCTGTAGGTAAGCACGTCCGAGGAACCTGTAGGCCTCAACCCGCGTCCTCAGGCCGGCCTTTCTCTTGTACTTCTTGAGGGCCTTGATGGCGCGGTCTATGTCGCCCATCTGATAATAGGAAGCCCCGAGGTAGTAGTAGGCATCCGGTGGCAAATCAGGTCTTAGGCTTATGGCCTTTTTCAAGGCCGTGACCGCTTCCCCGTATCTCTTCAGCTTCAGGAGGGTAAAGCCCAACTCGTAATAACCCCTGGCGAAATGAGGACGATTTGCAATGGCCTTCCTGAGGGCTGCTACTGCTTCTTTTAGGTGTTCCTCAGTTCCATAGATTTGATGATAGATGGCCAGGTAATAAAAAGGATAAAAGTCTCGAGGGAAACGCCTACAGGCTTCCTTCAATTCTTCTCCCAGGGCTCGGAGGAAATCTTCGTCGTCTTTGCGCTTCTTAGCATAATCCATGGAGAGGTCTGAGGGGCGAAGGTATTTAAACCCCCATCGCTCGGTCAGCTCCGGAAAGCTGTCCTTCCTTAGATAGAGGACCGATTTGTCGTCGAAGGCCACGAGTCGCCACTTTTCGTCTTCATCGAGCCAATTGCATAAGCGGGCATATCCTATCTCTCGATCGTCGCTTACGAGAACGATGTCTACATCGTACTCCTTCACTAACTTCTGCCAAATTTCGTTTTTCCTCTCTGCCAGCGAGTAAAGCCAGAAGAAATCCTGGTCATAAACAGTAGGACTTCTTCCGTCGATGAAGACCGGTACTCGTGGCCAAAGATGCCAGATGAGGAAACCGCCGAGGCCATAGGTATTGAAGATCTTGCCCTCTATATGGTGCTTCTTGACGAAGTCCACAGTAGCTTCAGGGTAGTTTCGCCACACTCCTAATCCTAACCTTTCTGTCTTTACTAACGCCCATAAATCGCGAGCAGATAATGTCATAACAAGGATAAATACCGTGCTCCGTATCCAAAGGGCTGGCTTCCATCTTATTTGTGAGAAATTGTTTAAAATTATCGGTGCAGCACTTATGGCAAAGAGTCCGCAAAAACGGTGATGTTGGAAGGCGAGATATGAGAATGACCCAAAAAGTATAAGATCCTCTACTCTTCCAAAATTTTCTTTCTTCAAAAGGAACGAGATTAATCCGACTACAAACATCGCTCGGAACCATACTGTGGGATCTATTACCAAGAGACCGAGCACTCTTATATCGAGGGGCACCCATTCAGCTATACTTCGAAGGACCTCCTTGGCTTGTATAGTTTTGAGGGGCAAAAGGTAAATCTTGGGACCATAAGGATTCGCCATTGAGATAATGGCAAGTAGAAATACCGTCAGGAAGAGCTGACGTAACTTTTGGTCCTTGAAGACTGGCTTAAGGTCTTTGTGGTGCTTAATGGCAAGAGGGACAAACCTGCCCAACACATGAGTACCCACCAGAAAGATTCCGATGAGGAAGCTCGAGTGGGAATTAACCCAGACGATTTGCAGGCAGAGGAGTCCAGTCAAAAAATACTTGTAAGACAGGCTTCCTTCTCTGTATCGGGTAAGCAGATAAAGGGATAAAGCCACAAAGAGGAGGAAAAGGATCTGTGGGCGTACGAGGAAGCGCATTCTGGCCACATTAAGGGAAAGAAAGAGCAGTATCAGGGTGAGCCAAGGGTTTTCACTGGTGACCTTGCGGCACGTGAGGAACAGAACAAAGAAGGTAGTGCAGATTACGATGATTTTAAAAAGTATGAGGGCGCTAAACCCTCCTGTTTCCCAGAGGAGGTAGACGAGCGACTGAAAGAGCCATTCAAAGTCGATCCATTCGGCCCCTTTGAAGGTGTAGGAGAAGGGGTCTGTGTGAGGGATGGCCTTGTTCTGCCAGGTCCATTTCCCTGCCTTCAGGTGCCACCAGATGTCAAAGGAACAGATTTTTTGGGCGGAAAAGGCAATTACAAAGCCCACAAAGATCAGGAAGGCGAACCAATAGAGTTTGCCCGTGCCCTTCACAACTTCCCCCCGAAGTTCTCCCACCAGAGCTGAAAGATCAAGAGGTTCCAGAGCTTTTTGCGGTTGTCCACCCTTCGGGCGAGGTGTTCCTCCACCAACCTCTTGACTTTTTCGGGATTGAAGATGCCCTGGTGTTTGAGGCGCTCCTCAGAGAGCATCTCCAGTAGCAACTCCCGCAAATCCCCTGCCAACCACTTGGCCACAGGCATCCCGAAGCCCTTCTTCTTCCGCTTGACGACCTGAGACGGTAGCCTCTGAGCCACCGTCTTCTTCCAGATGTACTTGGTGGTTAGGCCCCTCAACTTCAAAGAAGCCGGAAGCCCCGTGACCAGCTCGACGAAGCGGTGGTCCAGGAAGGGCACCCTCACCTCGAGCCCATAGGCCATGCTGGCCCTGTCCACCTTCACGAGGACCTCTTCTTGAAGGTAGAGTTTTGTATCAAGATAGAGGAGCTTTTCAAGCTCGCTGAAGCCCTCCTTGTCGGCGAGGTAATTTCTCAGGACGGAGAAGGCATCAAAGTTTTCGAGGGCTTTCTGGACCTCGGGGTTCAGGAGTTCGGCCTTTTCATCTGGCGGAAAGGTACCGAGCCAGATGTAGTGCCTGACGATGGGGTCCGTGAAGGGGACCCCCTGGACAAACTTCTTCGCCCGGAAGTCGAGGCTCATGTCGCGGAAGGAGACGGGGAGCCTTGCCACTGCAGCCTCGACGATCTTCCGCAAGGTGAGGGGCAGTCTCTCGTAAAGCTTTGCGATCCTCCAGGCCTGGTAGGTGGGGTAGCCGGCGAAGAGCTCATCGCCTCCGTCGCCTCCGAGGGCCACCTTTACGTGGCGGCGGGTGAAGCGGCTCAGTAGGTATGTCGGCATGATAGAGGCATCGGCCATGGGTTCATCGAGGATGGAGGCCACCTCAGGGAGGATATCGAGAACGCTCTTGGGGGAGAGGATCTCTTCGTGATGGTCGGTCTCGAAGAGGCGGGCCACCTGGCGAAAGTAGGGGGATTCGTCGAAGGAGGGGTCCTCGAAGCCCACGGAGAAGCTCTTGAGGTCTTTCACCCCTTCGTGCCTGAGGGCTGCGACTACCGAGCTCGAATCGATCCCCCCGCTCAAAAGCACCCCCAAAGGCACATCGCTTATAAGGCGCATCTTCACTGCGCGGCAGAACTCCCTCCACAGGAGGTCACAAAGCTCCTTTTCGGTCAGTCCTTCGGGAAGGCGATCCCGCAGGTCGAGGTCCCAGTAGCGTTGAAGATGCGGTTTTCCATTCTTGAAGACGAGAAAATACCCCGGGGGAATCTTCCTGATCCCTCGGTAGATGGAGTGGGGGGCTGGGATGAAATCGTAGGAAAGGAAGAGGCTCAATCCCTCGAGGTCAAGGCCTCTGTCGATCCAGGGCAGCTCGAGCAGGGCCTTGGGCTCCGATGCAAAGACAAAGCGCTCGCCATCAAAGGCGTAATAGAGGGGTTTTATACCGATCCTGTCCCTGGCGAGGAGCAACTTACGTTGCCTCTCGTCCCAGAGGGCGAAGGCGAACATCCCATTGAGGTCGTGGAGGAGATCCTCCCCCTTTTCCTCATAGAGGTGCACCAGGACCTCGGTATCGGTGCGGGTTGAAAACCGGTGTCCCCTTGCCTCAAGTTCTCTCCGGAGGTCAAGGAAGTTGTAGATCTCGCCGTTGAAGACGACCTGGATGGAGCCGTCCTCGTTGCCGATGGGCTGCCTGCCAGTAAGGAGGTCTATGATGCTCAAGCGGCGGTGGCCAAGACCGATACCCTGAGCAAGAAACAATCCTTCTTCATCAGGGCCGCGGTGAGAGAGGCTTCCTATCATTTTGTTCAAGATGGCCCTTTCGGGAATTTTTCCGTTAGAGACATGCAACCCGCATATGCCGCACATCCTCTCTATCCTTCGTAAGGATTGAAATAAAGGTCTTCCCTGAAGAAGGTGAATAGACTTTCTGGAGGAATATAAAGGCGCTCTTCTAAGGTGTTGAGAAAATAAACTTTATATCTTTCAATATCAGAAAAGTTTATTGGGGATGACACATGGTCGTTCTTTATCCAAATAGCAAAATTTTTGAACCGAGAGAGGTATCTTTTTTTGTTAGGCAAAGGTCTGTTTGCATGGATAGTGAGATCTTGAGCAGTAAACAAAAAATCATGCATTTCGATCACTGAAAGAGGAATTCCATTTTTCTCTACAAATGCTTCGTACATAGGATCCAACATGATCCATTTATTATACTTTGGTGACCATGCTTCTATTACCTCATGTCCTTTAATGGTCACATACCTTGCCTTGTAGCCCAGGCTCTGAAGAGCCTGACAGAGGACAAAACAATATTGAGCACAAAATCCTCCAGTTTCCCCTTTTCTGATTTTGTCAAGGATGATCAAGGCATTTATCGGGGGATAAGGATCAGGCCTACTAGGAGACCACTGAGCCCTCACCCACTTCATCAGACGTTGAAAGACCTCTAAATCGCCCCTGGTGCCTTTAAGGACAAAATCTAATCGTTCTCGCTTCCTCAATGGTTGAAGGACTAAGGGATCATCGAAGGAGAAAACGAAGCGCCTCCGATGTCTTACTTTCGAGGGGGGAACGAAGAGAGGAACCCTTATCGGCGGTTTGTTTACCACCTCCCTCGGATGATGCGGTATCTTATTAATTGAAATACGTCCTATTTCAAAGGCAGTGAGCACGCTTAACACGTAGAACCTAATCTGAGCGATTTTTTGCCGAAAAAGCTAACCCGTTGGGCCAAGTATGTGATATAACGAAGGTTACGAAGACCTTCGTGGTCACATACCATAACCCAACGGGTGAGAAGATGATGG
>Ga0190360_1000752_pt1 | contig 17481 bp, 16 predicted proteins | sample 48721834_MG_FD_161271 | JGI IMG/M metagenome (GOLD analysis project Ga0190360, IMG submission 161271) | Hydrothermal vent microbial mat bacterial communities from Southern Trench, Guaymas Basin, Mexico - 4872-18-3-4_MG | ecosystem: Environmental > Aquatic > Marine > Hydrothermal vents >... | reverse complement strand
TTTCAATCCCATCCCATTCCATATATATGTTTCACCAAAAACTATGGAATAATGGGATGGGATTAAAAACCTTAAGTTAACAGCACCAGATATGGTGTCTAGTTTTCACTGCCATGCCTTTCAAGGTTTTTTTCATTTCTTCACCGTTCATCATCGCTACTCCAACGGCATAGGTTTTTTTGTTTTGTAGTATTACTACTTCGTCTCCAGGTCTAATATCTGGGTCTGCATCTTTGACACCTGGAGCGAATAGTGATCCTTTTAATGTGAAATCATCATATATTTCTACATAGTATTTACCAGTGGAGGCTATTCTTTCTGCACCTTGTAGTGTTAATGTTATCATTCCTTTTTCTTTTACTAGCATCCCTAGTTGTGTTTTGTTATGTATTATCCGATACTCTGGGTATTTTCCTTTTATTGTAGAGTTTTTTAGTAGTTTTTCAGCTACGTCTATAGTGAACTGGTACATCGCTATTGTTTTTATGTTTTCAAAGTTTCTTGTTTGTTGTTTTATTTTTTCATAGTTGCTTGTGTTTTCTTTTAAGACTGTAGAAAGTTTTTCTAATGATTTTTTTGAAGTTGGTTTGTCTATGCAGGTTTCTATAGGATCTGTTAGTAAGTCTCTTATGAACTCCATGATGTTGTTTGGTAGATGTGCTATGGTTTTGTCGTATCTATTGTTTTTAAGGTAACTTGTTAGTAGTTCTCTTATCATTTTTTTTTCATCTTCATCCCAGATACCGGTAACTGGTATATCATATGATGAGGCAGGGTAAACAAGTTCTAACTCTCTAGGGACGATTCCTATTGGTGAGGTGATTATTAGTTCATGAACAACGTTGGGGTTACCTGATGACATTAGTTTTTCTCTGAATAATTTATGTGATTTAGAGAAGGAATAAGGTTTTTTTGCAGAGCAGGGTAAAAGTAATAATATTTTTGTGGAAACAGGTTTTTTGTATCTTTTAATTACTCTTTCTTGAAACCTTTTTATTTCTGGTCTGTTGAAGGAGTCTTTTGAAATAACGGGTATTGTTGATTTACCTATGAGAGGGGTGTGTTTTTCTAAAAAAGAATAGTGTTTCATGTTTAGATTTCTTAATATCGATGTGAGATGGGGGTTGTTTACTATCCTGGATTCAACAAGGTTTCTAAGTTGATTATTGTGTATCGCGTTTCTAATCTTTTTGATTTCATCTATTAAAATATAATAGTTATGTTTTAGGATTTCATTAAAACTCATTTCAGATGGTTTACCTTTGTATTTACTGCAGACAGGGCAACTGCATGGTAGTTCTTTAAGACTGTTTTTGTTTATTTTTTCGTTTGTAAAAAATAGTTCGTTATTTCTAGCGGAGATTATAGCAGGTGTAGAATCAAAAAGGTCGATTCCAAGGTATACTAGTAAAGAGAGAGATACAGGTTCTGCAACACTGGGTAGAAATATTGCTTTATCATATGCGTTTTTTTCTTTTAATTCTACAGTTTTTTCTACAAATTCTTCTGGTTTTTGAAAAAGTTGCTTGGCGTTTTCTACTATAAACAGGTGTTCTAATTTGAGTAAATCTTTTTTATCTGAGATTGTTAAATCAGCAAAATCTGGGGCTTTGAATCGTTCTGTGTTTATAAAGAATATATTGGGAGTAACAACGGTTTTTCCCTTTATTTCTAGTTCTCCAGTTCTTCCAGGTCCATCTTTTTTTTTAATATTGAACGTCATTATGGTTGGTGAATATGTTTATGTTTAAATAAGATTTAGTCTTGAGTATGATGGTTATTTAGAATGTTTGGAGTAACAATTTAGAAGGAATCAAATTAATTATTTTTTTTAGTGTCTAAAATATCTTTGACCTGTGAAAACCATTATTATGTTGTGTTCATCAGCTGTTTTTATTACTTCCTCGTCGCGGATGCTACCACCTGGTTGAATAATTGCTTTAACACCTGCTTCTGCTGCTACGTCTACTGCGTCTCTGAATGGGAAGAACGCGTCACTAGCCATGGTTGATCCTTTTATGTTTTCTTTTCCTTTATGTGTCGCGATCCATACTGCGTCTACTCTTGCTGTTTGTCCACCGCCTATAGCTACTGTATGTGTGTCTTTTACGAAGACTACTGAGTTGGATTTGATGTGTTTTACGCATTTAACTGCGAAAAGCATGGTTTCAAGGTCTTTCTGTGTGGGTTTGTTTTTTGTAACGGTTTTCCAGTTTTTCATATCAGAAAACCAGGTATCTCGGTCTTGTAGTAGGTATCCTCCGACGACGCTTCTACATGTGATTCCTTTTCTTTTAGAAACCTGTTCTAGTCCTTTTAACTCTAGGAGTCGTAGGTTCTTTTTTTTGCTAAATATTTCAAGTGCTTTTTTACTGTAACCTGGTGCGATTATGACTTCTAAAAAGAATTTTGATAGTTCTTCTGCTACGTCTGTGTCTACTATTCTGTTGAATGATACTATCCCGCCGAATGGTGAATAAACATCTGTAGAGTATGCTTTTTTCCAGGCTTCTAGTAGTTTTTCTGCACTAGCTATACCGCATGGTGTTGCATGTTTGATTATCACGCATGTTGGTTGTGTGAATTCTTTTATGGCTTCTATTGCGCAGTCAGAGTCTAGGATGTTGTTGTAGGATAATTCTTTTCCTTGTAGTTTAACAGCGTTTGTTATACATGGTTCAAGTGTTTCTGGTATTTCTTTGTAGAAGGCACCATTGAGGTGTGGGTTTTCACCGTATCTCATATCTTGTATTTTTCGCATGCTTAATGTTTTTTCATCTGGTAGTTTTTCATCTACCCATTTGTCTCTTAGATAGTTTGATATTATTGAGTCGTAGAGTGCTGTGTGTGAGAATGCTTCAACTGCTAGTTTTTTTCTTTCATCGAGGTTTAGATCTCCTTTGTTTTTTAGTGTTTCAATAACCATAGGGTATTGCTCTGGTTTGGTAACAACTATTACATCCCTATAGTTTTTAGCAGCAGATCGTATTAACGTTGGTCCACCGATGTCTATGTTCTCAATTACTTCTTCTATTTTTACTCCTGGTTTTTTAATAGTAGCTTCAAAAGGATATAGGTTTACACATAGAAGATCAATAGGTTGAATATTATGTTTTTTTAATGTTTCCATGTGTTGTTTTATATTTCGTCGTGCTAGAATCCCTGCATGTACCCGTGGGTGTAGTGTTTTCACCCGTCCATCTAGCATCTCTGGGAAACCAGTGACATCAGTTATATCTTTAACTTTTAAACCAGATTTTTTTAAAACACGACTGGTTCCACCAGTTGATATGATTTCTATTCCAAGGTTATTTAGTTTTTTTGCAAAATCAGTTACACCAGTCTTGTCAGAGACACTAATTAATGCTCTTTTTAACTTCATCAACTGTTACCTAACCTGCATATACAACAGGCTCATAAACGTTTGGGTTTCTTCATAGTGTTTTTTTCAAGTTCAACTGCTTCCTCAAGACTGATTCCTTCTTCTATTACTTTCCTCGCGGTTTCCTCTGAGATGCTGAATTTTCCACCAGTTAGTTTCCTACTTCGCTCTTGTATTATACGGATTTCACCCTTACTAGGTTCAAGAGGTAGTTTTTTCTGAACCCGTCCACCATGGATAAGTGCTATAGCAGCTGCTGCTTCACTATCCTTCTCATGTCTACGTTGTTTATAAGGTGTAGTTCTTGTTTCATCAACGATTTCAACTGTTACGCCAAGTGTTATCAAAGAGTTAATAATTCGGTTTCTAATATTGATTGAGCCATGACCTATTCTAATAATTGTTTGAACCGCGGGGTATTCTCTTAGAAAACGTTTAACAATAGATAATACTTTTTTAGGGTCATCAACAGATGTTTTTTGAAGAAGTATGTCATCGCCGACAACTGCTACACCTGGTTTTTCACCAGGGTCGATTCCAATGTAAACTTTGGAGTATAAATCTTTCCCGATGAGCATCTGCAAGGCGAGATCAACTGCGTGGTCGATGCTGTCATAGGCGTCAGCAGCGATAACCTTAGGTGTTTTAAAATCATGTATTTCTTTGTTGGAGGTTAAAATTACACCAATTTTTTTTGGGATGTCATCAGGGGAAGTGAGAGATACATATTGGATTTTCCTATTTTTTAAAACCCTGAGTAGGTCATAATATAATGAGAAATCTTTTGTGTAAACTCCAATGGTTTTCATAGACATGTTTTTCTATCTTTCCCAACTCATTTTACCATCTAAATAAACTGTCCAAAACTTTTTTAACTCATCTATTAGTAGATCTTTTAAATCAAGGAGTTCATAGTTTGATTTAACGATTTCTTCTATGTTTTTACCCAGGCTAAGTTTTTTTAACTCAGATGATAGATAGCTTTTAAGGTTTCTATATTCTCTTTTTATTTCAACAAAATATCGACCGTTTTTCTCATATGGTTCTTTTACTACTCTACTGTTACCCTGCCATTTTTTTAGGAAATCTTTACTGTTTTTCTTTAGTTTGACTGGTGGACCCATGTGTAGTATGGTCTCTGTTAAAGGTTCAGCATCTGTTTTGATAATGATGTAGATTTTTTCTCTACCTACGTGATAGGTGATGTCATGTATTGTGAAACCTTGTTTTGATGCAGATTCATAGATGGTTTTAACTGTTTTTCTAATTTGAGGATAAAGGTTTTCATTGATTATATCGGGTTTATGAAAGGATATTCCGATGAAATACATTTTTTCTTTTATGATCTTGTTTTTGATTTTTTTAATACTCCATGGTTTAACAGGGTTGGGGAAGAAAAAAGTGATACTGGGTTTTTTTAGGTATTCCTGACATGCTTTAATGAATAGTTCAAATTTTTCTTTTGACAACGCTGAGGCTACGTTTCTATTACTATCTGCTGGGTCGATAAATGTTAATGGTGTATCAAAAACAGGGTGTTGTTTATCGTTGGATGTTAACGTTAGTGTTTCTCCAGGTTTCCAATGTTGTGCTTGTTGTATTAGTTTTCTAAAGGATCCATATTTTAGAATTAATAGTTCACATAGATACCCTGAGAATCCTTCTATTTCTGCCTCTGCACCGTAACAGTTTATACCTTTTAGGAATTGTTTTAGTAGTCTAACTTCTTTTTTTTGTTTTTCTTTTAGGTTTTTTTTGATATATCTTGTATGTAGTGGTGTACGATCCACGGCTGAGAGTTTTTGTATTGCTTTTTCAATCTGGTAACATGGTACTATTTCTACTTTGTATTTTTTATAGTACCCTCGTATGTAGGGGTGTTCTGCGTAGGATTCTTCTGTTTTTATAAGGATTTTTTTACCGATGGATAGTACATGTTTTGCGATTTCGTTTTTAGAAAAAGACAACGGGAAGAGGAGGAAAAAATCTATGTCTAGGTTGTCTTTTAGATAAGTGTCTTTAGCAGTAGAGCCAACGAGTTCTATTTTAACAGGTAGTTTCTTTTTTTTAACCTCTTCTTCTATTTTTTCATGTATTTCTTTTATGTTTTTTTCAAGTTTTTCTCTATCTTTTTTTGTTGGTGTAACCTTGTTTATTATTTGTTGTTCTATTTCATCTTGACACATGTTTTCTTTCTTCATCCTTTCAAAGGTTTTTTTTCAATAATAATATTACCCCTGTTGCTATGGTTACACCGGTTATCACATCTGTTACCCAGTGTATAGCTAGGTATAATACTGATGTTATAACTGTTACCATGCAGAACATGGTAAAGTATAGTAGTTTTTTGTTTTTTGTATAATATGTTGACCAGGTGACGAGTATTATCACTGCTGTGTGAAGTGATGGTAAACAGTTGTTATACGTAGTAGTTGAATAAAAAAATTGCTCCACAGATGGTATTACATTCTCAAGAGGTGATCCTATGTTGTAGTAAGTGTAAACGTTTGTAACTGGTATAAACAAGTAGAATGGTAGAGTTATGATGTAAACAAGTAGTAACCCATATGCTAGTTTTTTCATTGACTCTTTTTTATCGAATAATAAATAATACAATGGTGCGAACCATAGTACGAACGGGTAGACTGCTATGTACATGGTTACAAAAAAATAAACCAAAAAGGGTGTCCAATGTTGTGAAAACCAGTAAACAATGTTGTTTTCAAAAATGTGTACTGTATCCGCGTAATCATGTCCAACTAGTTTTGTAACATTCGAGTCTATAACATTAACCTCTAATAGGTGAAATGCTACAACTCCAAGGATTATTAAAACATATACATATTGTGTTTTAATGTTTTTAACAAATGTTTCAATTTTTAATTTTGAAAACTCTTCCTTGTTGACAAAAATTTTCAACGCTACCAGTAACAGTATCAAGTTTACTAAACCCACTGGGAGAACCCATATGCCTATTATTTAAAATCCACCACCTACAATATATTTTTTTTATGTTGTTCCTATTTTTATTTCACATACAGTTGTATAAACTGGTCCCATAGGTGTCAACTCGCTTTTTTTAAGTTTAACCGTGTCAACCCTATTTGTTGCGAATTCAAAATCATTATATTTCTCAATCACCCGTAGTAGTTTCTCCTTGTTTTTAGATGATTTAACACGTGCGATTGTGAGATGAGCTGAAAAACTTTTTCTTTCTTTTTTAAACCCCAGCCTTGTTAGGTGTTCATCAAGATGTTCAGCTATTTTTCTTAGTTTTTCACTGTTTTCTATTCCAATCCATACTACTCTAATATAGTTTTTATTTGGAAAAACACCTACGTTTTTTAGTTGAACAGTGAAAGGCTGTAAACCTTTAACAGATTCTTTCATGATTTCTTCGATATCCTTGATGAGTTCTTCTTGTGTTTCCCCTAAGAATTTAAGAGTGATGTGTATGTTTTCAGGTTCAACGAGTTTAACATCAGTTTTTGTTTGTTTGATTTCTCTCCCTAGGCTGTAGATCTCAGATGATGGTTTTATATCTACCGCGATGAATCCCCTGAAACATTTCATACTTTTTTTTTGTTCCTCCATAAAAGTTTTTTTTCTATGAGAATGTTGAATATGTAATATAAAACCTTTTAAGTTTTTACCCGGTGCTGTTAACTTTAGCATAAAACCACCTCACATAATACATACAAGAAACGTTCATATTCACTCGGGATGATAATTCCTTTCTCTGCTAGTATAGGGGAATTATCATTGAATGTCATATGACTACGTATCCAGTTATAATAGAACAAAAAGATATCCATCCATCGTTTCACGTGCCCTGCAACCCAGACATACTGACTTGGGAAGTAGTTATCAAACAACCTTGTTCGGTCTTTTACTGTTTCAACATAGCTTCGTATTCCTCCAGAAACAACAGTGTGAGGGATTTTCATTCTTTGAAGTATGTTATACCATTTACCACCATCTGTTATTACCAATTCTGGTTGTTTTCCATATTGTTTTTCCAAATCTTGGAAAAATCTTTTACAAGTAGAGCTTGTTCGGTTCCAGGTTATTTTGTAGTAAACTATTTTTCTTGTATTTGGGTCAAGTGCATACCAAAACCAGAGGTTCATGTCTTTAACTTGCAATGTGGTTTCATCAACAATGATAGTTTTTGGTAGATCATCAGCAAGTCTTCCTTTGATAATACTGCTAAACTTTTGAATCCATTTCCAAATAGCAGTTCTACTCCTGGTGATTCCAAGAAGCCTGGTTTTTACACCTTTCAAAGAGAGACCACCAAGATAGAGAAACACTGCATAAAGTATGATTTCCATAGGTGTTCTTTCACGTGTAACGATATGTTTTTCTTTCAATAGCCTTTTTACTTCTTCAATCCCATCCATTTCATATGCATTTCACCAAAATTGTGAATGGTTGGGATGGGATTAAAACCTTAAGTTAACAGCACCTTTTACCCTAATAAAACATTTTTATAAAAGTTATATTTTCTTAAATAACAGAGTCATTATTTTTTTATGGACAAAAAAAACAGGTGAGTTAAATATAAGGATACTTTATATTTTTTTCAACATTAAAACCCCTTTCTTCTCCTTAAACTTTAATAATGAATTTTTCTCTTTTTCCCCTGTTTTTTTTCTTGAAATAATATATCATAGTTTCATCTAATGATATTGATAAGTGTTGGTGTTTTTTTTGTAAAAACTTCAGGTTGTTTAACTAAAAGCCTTTTTTTCAACAAAAACAAACAATTTTTTGTGTTTTTAGAATTTTGCAGGATTTTTTTGGAGTAGGGGTTTATGTCTCTATAAATTATTTTTGTTATTTGAGGGTTAAAGAAACATGGATGGAAAGATGAACCCGTTGGATGAAGGAATGCAAAACAGCAGTTGCACGTATACCTGCATATCTAGGTGCGAAAAAGATATTTATAACGATAAAAAATCGAGTCAGATCAGTGGGGAAAACAATAAGAATATGATTAACTTTGCATCAATCAAATCATTCGAACAACTAAATGAACTAAATGCACAGTCAGAAATTAAAATAGAAGATATTAGAACTTTTTCTGAAGAATCATCGAAGCAAACGGTAATGTTTACAAAACCATCATATAATATTTTTCATCCAACGGATTTTTTACTCACAGTTGCACCAAATATATCTAGGGATTTGATTTCATCTCAAAATTTTAATGAAATCCAAAACCTTGCAAAATATTTGAAAGAAGGCGTTACAAGTTTCTTTGGTTTTGAGTTTCACTTAGCATCATCTAAGGCTAGATCTGATTATCTTGTTGCAGTTTCTTCTCAGAAGAAAGAACGTGAGGCATTGTTAAATGCAATAGATAACTTACCAGAAAATTTATCACAACAAAAAGAATGGCAACAAGTGAGAAAACTAACGGAACAATGGGCTAATCCAAATTCTATTCTTCACAATAACATTCTTGGACTTTGGTTAGAATTTGACACTTCAAATGAGGATCTTGGAATACCCGCTCCGAATATCTTCTTGCAAACTATTCCTTTAAGAATTGATACACTAGAAGATGTTGAAAAATGTATATGGGTAACAAGAGTTGCTATACCGGTTTTAACTGGTTTTAAAGTATCTGAACAACTTGAAAATAAATTTATTGATGCACTGGAAAAACTACCAAAAGGAGCTTCTGTTTTCCATGTTGCATCTATGCTTGCTAGGGGTGCTGAAGGTATGAGATTAGTTATTAAAAGAATAAAACCTGAAGATATAGTCCCCTATCTTAAATCAATCGGATGGGAAGATTCTCAAGATAATGGTCTCACTGCGTTGTTAAACGATGTTAAAAAATTCTCAAACTGCATCCGTCTTCATATAAATATCAGCGACCATATCGACCCAAAGATTGGATTGGAATGTTTTATTTCGCCAGATAAATACCATGAAGGTGAAGGATGGAATGAGTTTTTTAATTACCTAGTAAGTAAAAATATATGCTTACCACATCTAAGCTTTGCGTTACTTGCGTTTCCAGGTGTAATACAAGAAGATCAAACTGAAGAGTTTTCCTTTGAGTCATATATGCCATCAGTAAAAATAGAGGGTAACAATTTTTCAAAAGCATTAGTTAGATACATTAGTCACGTAAAACTCTCATATGAACCTAATAAGCCTTTGGAAGCAAAAGCATATACAGGTGTGAGACTTTTTGGTAAACAACAATAAAAAAATAAATGTTATAATCTTTATTTATTAAAAAGATTAATTTTCTTATATCGAATTATCCTTGATCGAATATGGGGGCATATAATGAACTTTGCAACACTTGGGCATCTGATGTATAGTGATGATATTAATGTGATTCCTAAGGGATGGATTCATGGTAAATGGATTTATTCTCCACAAATAAATCTTAACAACATGGTAAAAGGACAGATAACTGGTCTTAACATTACTGCAAAACAATTAATGGGACAACCTTTGGATGAGGTAAGGAAGAAGATATTAGAATTAGCAGTTTTTCTTCAGGATAATTTTGATGTTGATCTTATTCAACTTGGTGGTCTCACTACTTCTGTCACTAGCGGTGGAGAATGGTTTATAGAGCAGGAAGAATATCATGGCTTTGTTAATCATGGTGATAGTTATACCGCTGCTACAACATGTAATATAACTATTAAAGCTTTAAAGTTATTAAAAAAGGAACCATTGGATCTTACAATAGCGATTGTTGGAGCTTATGGAGTTATTGGCGAGGCTGTATCAAAAATACTTGTACCAAGGTTTAAACATTCTATCCTTATTGGACGAAAAGAACATAAGCTACAAGAGTTAAAAGAAAAATTAAAAGAGAATAACAGTATTGAAACAACAACAAAGCTGAAAACAAAAACTGCTGATGTTATAATCACTGCAACAAACCATCCAACCTCTTTATTGTCTTCTAGTCATTTGAAAAAAGATGCAGTGGTTGTTGATGTTTCCCAGCCGCCTAATCTTTCTTATGAGGTTTGCAGGAGTAGACCCGATGTGTTTAGGGTTGATGGTGGTTTTGTTACTCTCCCTAAGGGGTATAATTTTCAAATACCAGGAGTTCCTAAGGGGAAGATATTTGCTTGTGTAGCAGAAATAGTGATGCAGGCTTTGGAAAATGAACCAGGTAGTCATATAGGAAGTATTGATCTAAAATACTTACGTAGAACTGAAGAATGGGGTAAAAAATATGGGTTTATACTAGATGAGTTAACAAATTTTGGTGAACCAATAAAAAGCTTGCAGGAGATTGTTGGAAAATATGGATAGTATTAATAAGACCAGCTCGGGGTTAAATACTGATTTTGATATCATGATTGTAGGTGGTGGTCCTGCTGGTGTTTCTACTTGGTTACATCTTCATAAGTATGCTCCTGAGTTAGCTGAAAAAACAGTTTTGATTGAGAAAGAGAGATATCCTCGTGATAAGTTATGCGGCGGTGCAATATTAGATTGGGGTCAGGCTATACTAAGAAAGCTGAATATTCAAATTAGTGTTCCTAATGTTTCAATTAACAAGGCTATTTATCGTTATTGTAATGAAGAATATTGTCATAAAGTTCCAAATTTTCTTAAAATTGTCCGTAGATTAGAATTTGATTATGCACTTGCAAAAGAAGCAACTAATCGTGGTCTCATGTTACATCAAAATGAAGAATTTATAGACTATTCAAGTTCAAATAGCGGAGTGATAGTTAAAACTAACAAAGGAGAATATAATGTGAGGGTTATAGTTGGTGCCGATGGGGCATTGAGTAAAGTACGAGCAAAGATGAAATTACAAACAAAACCACGTTATGCAACTGCTATTGAGATATTTAACCCTGTAAATCAAGAATATGATCCAGAATTTAAAGAAAATACCACATTCATGGATTTTACCCCGATAAAAGAGGGAGTCCAAGGATATGTATGGCATTTCCCGTGTATAAAAAATGGGAAACCTTTTATGAATCATGGCATATGTGATGCGCGAATTTATAAAAATAGACCGCGCGTAAATTTAAAAAAGATTTTTAGCCACGAGTTACGAAGCAGACAGATTAATTTCCCCCCTAAAAAATGGTCGGGCCATCCAATTCCATGGCTTGAGAAACAGATCCATCTTTCTAGATCAAATATGATACTTGTAGGAGATGCTGCTGGCATTGAACCACTGATAGGAGGAGGGATTCATTTATCCTTAGCCTATGGAGATCTAGCAGCAAATGCTATAGTTGATGCATTTCAAAATAGTAATTATTCATTTAATGATTATAACGATAGATTTATGAATCATAGTGTTGGTAAATATATTAATAAATTAACACTTATTGCTCATGAGGTGTATACTGGAAGAAGCTCTATACTTGATTCATTAAGAGCGTTGCTCAAAAAATGAAAAGAAACATTACACCAATTATAAAGAGCAATACTTATTAATTTACTTCTTTCCAAAAAATCGCAGTGTTAAATGACATATTAACAAATTTAAGACCCTTCTCTGGAGAATAAGTTGATTCACCTCCAACATAAAATATAATAAAAGGTTTTTCACTGAAGTAATCAAGAAGACGCTCTCTTTCCTGATATATATATTCCTCTAGCGTTTCGAGGCGTGCTGTGCAGGAAGCAATCAATCCAAACTTAGGTTTATTGGGTTTATCATGAAAAGTTTTCAGATTATCATCAATCGCTTTTAACAACCCCTTTCCGTCAATAGTAAGTATGGATCCATAAGAACTTTTTGCACTTATTACAGTTACTAATGATTCCCCATAAATTGCCCCAATTATTCTTGGTCCAAGGTTTTTATTATCATCACTAGAAAAACCTAAGGGAAAATAGTAAATCGTTGGATAAAAATTTTCGTTTGTTATAAGATCTCCTGACCAATTTAGTCGCTTTTGCAGTTCAGACGCAGCAGGCTTACCATCTATCTCATGGATGATTCTACCGTCTTTACTACTTCTGGTAATATTAAAATTAATATCTGTTTTTTTCATATTATGAGTGGTACATACGTCTAGTTTATATTTCGTTTTTATACCAAGAGAAACAACAGAGCTTTTAAGTACTCTATTATTAAAAAATTGATAGTTTCTAAGATTTTTCTCGTCATCTAAAGTTCCACCACCGAGCATATAGTAATCTGGAAAGAGTTTTGTCAATTCTCGCATAACTTCATCATCCCGCCCGGCACCTTTTTGTAAGACATACTGTGAAAAACTAAAGAATCGTATTAGTAATTTTATTGATAAACTAGATTTAATAATTTTTTTTCTATTAAAAGGTGGCATATCAGGGAGTTCTGAGGCTGATATTAAGTTAAGTAAAAATTTATTTTCATACTTACTATCCTTTAAACCTTCTTTAATCATTTTTGCACATTGTCTGGCTGCCTTTTTTGGATTTCTTTTTGTATTTTTCCCGTATCCAATTGCTACATCCATATGAGGATAAGAAACCGCTAAAGCAGTTGCGCCCCGGGCATATACACCATAATTATTTGAAAAACCAGAGACAGTTCCACCAATCAGTGGTGTGTTATGAGGTAGAATATCAAAAACCCCGTTTAGTAATTCTTGGAACCCCCCATGTTTCTCATAATGTATAGTCGAAAATAAAACAAAAAAATTAGGTGGACGAATCAAATCTTTAATAGCAGATTTAGCTACTTCTCTTCCTGCTTCCCGTGCATCCCATTTACGAGAGAAACCTATAGATGCTTCTAACTTTGATGTATTCATAATTTCTTCTTTTAAATTTTTTATGTTCTATCCATATCTCAAGTGGTAGCAAATAACTTTTTTTCTTCTTCCTCTCTAATCCTAATAATCTCACGTCGAGCATTTTCCATTTCAACAGCGATTAATCCCCTATTTGCAAGTGCACGAACAATTGCCACCAATGCATTCTCTGTATCAGGTATTACATAAAACATTACATCATAATCCTGTAGTTGAAAATTCAATCTTTTAAGACCCACTTGTGAAAATTCACTTATGACTGATAACTGAGAATCCATCGTCCGTCTAACAATATCCCATATCTCATTAATTTCAGGTTTAAAACTATCTGTGCCATCACTTGGTAAAATACTATCAATCATGCCACGACGACCAACCATACATGCAAGTATGTCATCAAATTTCAGAAGATCATCAAGAACTCTTGCAATAGGATCATCTTTCATAGCCATCCCTCCTACAATTATATATTATATAGGCTGTAGAAATAGTTTGTGTATATAAAAAATCTGAGTTTGAAATCTTCCTTTAGTTTTTCAAACTACGAACTTGTTTTAATATCTAATGTAACATTTTTACTCTTACAAAAAGGACATGATTCTATTTTATCCTTCCAAGTTAACCAGTTTGTATCACAATTATGGCAATGACCTACATTCTTTTGTTTCTCCAATTCTTTAAAATAATCCATTTTTTCACCACCCAACTTTTTTGCTAATAAATTGATATATTAAAATCATTTTTACATTGAAAGTATTTTAAACTATCGCGGCATAATAACAAAATGACATTATATTTAAATAAAAATTGGAATAGATCCTTTCTTTATTTTTATAACTATACAAAAAAGGGGTAAGAATCAAGATAGTATGTGGTTGTCGTCAGATGGCTAAATTTTCCTCTTGAGGATTATAAGAAGAAATATAATAATGGCAGTAAGCATTTTTAGGATTCTCTCAAAAAAACAAGCCTTAACACCACATATCTATCTAAAAAAAAGAATGTGTGATTTTACATCATGTTTTTTATCAATAATTTAAAACATTCAAAAACAACAAGTATGTTTTTTTTATTAACCCCCCCTTTTTTTATGAAGAATACTCTCTCATCAATTTTTTTTTGATAACATATGTCAAACAATTCTTATAAACCAATAAAAAAAGAATAGTTTAATATTAAAAAAATAGAAAATGGAGTACTATAGAGATGAGAGAGATAAGGTATATAAAAAAGGTTGTTAAAGGTTATTTTGATCTCATACGTCCTTTTACACTTCTTGCACCTATCATAGTATCAATGTGTATAATGCTCGCTAGTTTCTTCTATAACAATAAAACTGGTAATCTTTTTAATATCTGGTGGTCAACAGTAATACCTGCAAGTTTCTCGTTAGCTATCCTCAACGGTGCATCAAACGCGTTGAACCAGGTTACAGATGTAAAAGCAGATAAGATATCTAAACCATACCGTCCCATACCACGAGGTGACGTATCCTTAAAAGAGGCTAAAATAATATCTCTCATTATGTACATTACAGCTGTTGCTATAGCATCCTTTATCAACATCATGTTCTGCGTTTTTGTCCTCATGATAACAATTTTCACAATCACCTACTCACTACCACCACGGTTAAAAAATGTTTTATTCTTAAATCAACTCTGGGTTGGAATACCCCGTGGACTCCTAGGTATACTAGCATCCTGGAGTGTTTTCGGAAACGCGTTACAACCTCTACCTTTAACTATAGGATTAATAGCTATGTGTTTCCTAATCGGAGGATCAGTCACCAAAGACATCACAGATAAAGAAGCTGACAAAGAAACAGGTACACGCACCCTAGTAAACACGTACGGCGTAAAACAGGCAGCATTCATAGCTTTACCTTTTATGTTTTTCCCTTTCACATTTATACCAATCTTGATCGATAGCGGAATACTAGGATCCAACCTATGGCTTCTAACCCTGTTAGCAATACCAGCCTATTATATATTCCACCTCATGATAAGAGACAACAGCACAGGTAAAAGACTTGAAAACACATCCTCATGGACTCTCATGTATATTACATATTTTATCTTCGCATCTGGTTTCTCACTTCTAACTATCACTAGCAGCTTCTTCCTATAGATGATTAGACAACCAAAAAAAAATTTTTTTAACGCCTAAATAAAACGATGAAAATTACTCTCCTCCATTTTCCTCTCCTCTCTTTTTTATCCACCACTTATCATGTGAATAACATCAACTTTAGCATTATCCGGGATTGTGACTTGATCAAAAAGATTTCTAGGTACAACCTCATCATTGACTTTTACTACAACCAATGGAAACGTATACTTCATTCTTTTAAGCAACTGTTTAACAGTCTCGTTTTCCACCCAGTCAACTTCCTTACCATTCACCTTGATACTCATTTTAACCCCATTTTACCCTAGTATAATTTCAACTGCTAAATTCGCCTCCCAGTTAGCCATAAGAGCAACACGTGGAGCTACAAGAACACTTTCTTCACTAGATGGAGCACCTTCATCATAACACATGTATAGATTCCCTAAACGCTTAGTAGTAATACTATCACAACGCCCATACCCTGCAACACCAGAAGCAGCAACAACTGGTTTACCAGGAAGCTTCTGAAGTACTTCCTCTATAAACGCTGTCTTCATCTCAGCATCATCCAATGCTTCTATCACAACATCGACATCCTTAAATAACCTCTCCATTGAACCCTTCTCCAGTTTACAATTAAAAATTTCAACCATCACCCGAGGGTTAATCCTTTCGATATTCTCCTTAATAGCTTCTGTTTTAAATCTACCAACTTGATCCCGGAAATAATACTGCCTAGAGAGATTACTCTCCTCAACCTTATCAAAATCAACAAGAACAAGACGTCCAACACCAGCACGAGCTAGAGAAACCGCAGCATTTGAACCAAGACCACCAAGACCAGCTATACCAACACTTGATTCCTGTAGTTTTTCTCTAATTTCCTCATATTTCTTTTTATCCATAATAATATTCTCTTTTACCATTTCTCCCAGTATCTAGGGATTATACTCGGTGGTTTTTCACCTTTACTGTATTTTCCACCCCATACATTGAGACCTTTTTTTTCATCTTCATCTATTGCTTTTTGAAGCATGTCAAGCATTTTTTTATCAGTGAAACCTAGCTGTTTCATCCTCTGCGGTGTAGGTACACCATTAGGTGTCCAACCACGACGATAATATACCGCATCTGCTAGTTTTTGATATTGATCTTGACGGTATTCATATAGTAGTTTCATTTTTTCTTTTACACTCATATTTTCTACTTCTTTTTCAGAAAAACCTAGCTTTTCTACTAGTTGTTTATCATATCTTTCTCTCCTTGAATGATACTCCATCTCTGTAACTGGTCCCATTGAACGATAGGGAATCCAGTCATCTTTCCTACGTCCTCGACCAAGCCATACATTCATTGCACGTTGCCAGTTGTAACATCGTTCACTCTGCAGGATAAGATCCTCTTTTGTAACATTCCACCCTGTCACCGCGTTTTGTAAATCCACATAGTTTTGAACATGCTCTGGAACCTTAGCTGGTTCATCAGTCTCAGCATTATCTGCTGGTTCAATATCATTCCATGGTAGCTTACAAAGACCATTTAAACCAAACCATGTACGCCACATAGGGAAATAATGAAGCGCCTCTGCTTTATCCTCAAAAGTTGGTATAGCATTATTCACCATGTCCATGAAAATAAGCCATGCCTCATCATGCTGCGGTCCTTTCAAAGTTAAACCATATCCACCCTGCATAGCAAGGCTTTCTTTTGTGACATATTCACTGTATTCCAGTCCTTTGCTCTCCATACCACAATCTTCAATGAGCTGCGGGTCACCCCATCCTTTCTTTTTAAGCCAGTCTTTTACACGTCTTATCCCCTTGCTAGCAACTGTTATAAATTCTCCCTTGTCACCACGTGCCATCCGATGTATAAACTCTAAAACAGCTTCATAGTTCCCAAATGACAACTCGAGACCATCACAGCGTTCTTTATTCAGAATCCCATATTCGTACATCTCCATATAGAACGCTATAGCTGTACCAGTTGATATCGTATCTAACCCATACGTGTCACAATAAAAGTTGAACTCGAGAATCCATTTTGGATCCCAGATGCTCATATTTGCCCCAGCAGCAACGGTTTCATACTCTGGTCCATCAACAGTAACTTTTTGACCCTTGTAGGGACCTGTCATCACTTCAAAACCATCAACTGTTTTAGCACAAGCCATTGTACACCCATACCAGCAGCCATCAGGGATGATTTTTGTAAATAATTCATAAAATT
>Ga0190360_1000747_pt1 | contig 17513 bp, 17 predicted proteins | sample 48721834_MG_FD_161271 | JGI IMG/M metagenome (GOLD analysis project Ga0190360, IMG submission 161271) | Hydrothermal vent microbial mat bacterial communities from Southern Trench, Guaymas Basin, Mexico - 4872-18-3-4_MG | ecosystem: Environmental > Aquatic > Marine > Hydrothermal vents >... | reverse complement strand
TATTAGATGTCAACTTACCGAATCAATTCACAAGCATTTCAACGCTGATAAGGTTTTAAGGACAACAAGTGTCCGGTCGAAAGAGGGACCTCTGCAGGGCTACTTCATTTTTCTTTTTAATTTTTGGGAAGAAAACTGGGGACACATTACATATTTACCCTATTTTTTAAACTAACTAAATGGGCAATGCAATAAATAATAGCTTTTGTCCCCAAGTGAAGGGAATGAGTTACTACGTTAAGGCAAAGGAAAATGTCTCCGCTTCGGTCGAGATTTTTAACGCTATTCCTTCACCGCCCTTCCCGGCGCCGGCGAAACTGCGGCCGATCAATTCGAACCCTTGGACTTTATTCACTGCTAAGATGAGTTTCAAAACTCTAAACGAGCCGTGCACAATAGGCGCTCGGCGCCCGAGGCGGTCGGGTTCCCTCCAAGGACGGTTCCGGAAGGCTAAATCTACAATGTGGCTCCCACCTTCTCCTTGGCCCTTCGTTCGATTTTGTTTCCCCTCCCTTGGGGACAAAAGCTAATTTTTACTATTTTAATTTGTAAACTCTATATCCAGCAAAAAGATCAAAGTCAAATTAATGCCAACAAAAAGAAGAACATATTAATCATTTTTCTCCATTGACGATGGATATTGTCTGTGATATAAGCAACGGGTAGATTGCCTAAAGAAAAAAAGAAAGGAGATTATCCATCTCCCAGAGAAAAAATTCTCTAAAAATAAAAATCTTTATTTTTAAAGGAGAAAAAACATGGCCAAAAAAGCCGGAATAATTTTATGCCTGAGTTTTTTAAGTTTCTTCTTTTTCCGCTGTGCTCCGGCGGAAAAGGAGAAAGCTTCGCCTCTCGCCACCAATAAATACGAAGATCTGGTTAGCCTCTATCAAGAATTCAGAGATTTCCTTAAGCCAAAATTTGAAAATGGAGTACCTGATTACTCGGCAACAGCCATGGCCCAGCAGTACCAGGATTTAAACAATTTCCAGCAGCGTTTGGCGGCCATCGATACCAGGGGCTGGCCCATTTCCCAAAAAGTAGATTATCTTCTGGTTTGGGCCGAGATGAACGGGCTTGATTTTTTCCACCGCATTTTACGGCCTTGGTCGCGTGATCCTTGCTTTTATCTTGTTTCCCAGGGAGGAAATGGTCCAACCATGGATAGTTTATTACGATTTCCTCGAAGATTGCCCATGTCCCCTGAGAGACTGGCTAATTTTAAGACTGCTCTGCAAGCAGTCCCGGCTGTTTTCAGCCAAGCGAAAAAAAATTTGACCGAAGTAGCTAGAGATTTTGCCACTATTGCCATCTGGGGAGCAAAAGAGGAAGCTCAATTATATGATGAGATTGCCTCCCGTGTGTCAGAACATCATCCCGAGCTTATCGAAGATATAAAGCGGGCCAAATCTGCTGTTGAGGATTACAGGAAATGGCTTGAGGAAAATAAAGATAAATGGACAGCGCCCGCCGGAGTGGGCAAAGAAAACTATAATTGGTTACTTAAAAATGTCTACCTTATGCCTCTAACTTGGGAAAAATGCAAAGATGCTGTCTTGCATGAAGACTATCGAGTGATTAGTTTTCTTAAATTAGAAGAAAACAGGAATAAGAACTTACCCCCGCTTAAGTATGTCTCTTCCCCAGAGGAGTACCGGCAGAGTGTCTATAAATCTCTAGACTCGGTGATGAAATTTATCCGGGAACATAAAATTTTTACTCTTCAAGATTACTTAGAGGTAGAGAGTTACAAAAAAGCCAGAGAGGGCGAGTTTGAAGAGCCTTGGCCTGATGTTCCTAATTACATTCCTGATTACTTTTTTAATTTTTCCTTCCGCGAATCTCTCCCTGAGGAAACCCATGAATGTATCGGTCATTACTTTGATGAACTGAGAGTTGAACATGATAACCGGCCCATCAGGGGAAGGCCTCGTCTTTTTAATGTTGACGAGACCAGGTCCGAAGGCTTTGCTTTTGGCTTGGAGGAGCTGTTAATGCATGCTGGTTATCTCGATCATCGACCACGCCGGGCAAGAGAAATAGTTTACCTCCAGGCTGCTTTTCGAACCTGCCGGGCTTTAGCCGATTTAAAAATGCACAGCCATGAATATACCCTGGATGAGGCCGTAAAGTTTTGCATTGACTGTGCTCCTCGGGGAGATTTGCTCAAGGGCAGCCACCATCTTATGTATGAAATGGCCACCACCCTGCGTTTTGTCGGCTGGCACATGAGGATGGTCGTCGGTAAAGTGCGGTTCATGCAGCTTATAAGAGATGTAGCCAGGCAGCAGGGAGATAAATTTGTCCTTGGCCAATTTATGGATCAGCTTTTGGCCGAAGGAATGATTCCCTTTACCCTCAGTCGTTGGGAAATGACGGGTTATGATGACGAAATCAGGCTCCTTCTATCTGATCATCCTCAATTGCTGGAGAAAATATTGGAATAATAAGGCCTAAAGGATTTTTTAAAGACTATTCTCCTCTTGGAAGAACAAGTCGAAGAAACGGCTAATTCTAAAGCTTGGAAAGAAATAACTAGACATATTCCATTTTCCATCACGGTTGGGCAGGTGTTCACCTTCGTTATCATAATAATTTGACTTTGCCTTCCCTGTATGCTATCCGATATAAGTTATTATTTTTGAAGAGGAGGTGAATTCATGTATGGATGGACAGGAAATATCCTTCGTCTTAATCTCACTACTAAATCGATTAAAAAAGAGAAATATTCTGAGGAGTTCGCCCAAAAATGGGTCGGCGGCCGCGGCTTCGCCGTCAAAATACTTTGGGATGAACTTAAGCCTGGCATTGATCCCCTTGGACCAGAAAATAAATTAATCGTTGCCCTTGGACCCATTGCTGGTATCCCGGCCCCCAATACCGGAAAAACAGTCGTGGCGGCCAAATCTCCCCTGACCGGAGGCTATGGTGATGGCAATCTTGGAACACGGGTGACTACTCAGCTTCGAAAAGCCGGTTATGATGTTCTTATTATCGAAGGCAAAGCCGAGCAACCAACATATGTAACTATTGAAGATGACCGAGTAGAATTCCACCCGGCCACTGAAATTTGGGGTAAAGGCACTTACGATACAATGGATTGGCTTTACGCCAAATATGGCCGCAGTGTTGGTCTTCTCACCATCGGCCAAGGCGGGGAAAATCTTGTTCGTTATGCCGTTATCAGAAGTATGGAAGGACGAGCTGGAGGGCGACCAGGAATGGGAGCCGTCATGGGCTCCAAGAACCTCAAGGCCATCGTGGTTAAAGGGACAAAAGATATTCCCGTGGCCGATGAAGAGGGCATTAAAAAAATTGGCACTGAAGACCTCCGGCAAGTCGGTAAAATTGATAAAGAAACCGGCTGGTCTATCCAAAGTACAACCGGAGTCCTGGCTTGGTGTAACGAAGTAGCCGCGTTGCCTGTCCGAAATATGCGCAAAACTTTTCATCCCGAGGCGTGGCGAATCGATGGAGAACGATTAAATGAAGCTCGAGTGGCGACTTATGGCTGCCCAAACTGCACTATGCGTTGCGGCATTACCATTCTTGACAAAGAAGGCCATGAAGCCGAGATGGATTACGAAAATATCGGAATGCTCGGGAGTAATCTGGAAATCTTTGAGTTAGCCCAAGTTGGCTCACTCAATTATCTATGTGATGAGTTTGGACTAGATACTATCTCAGCTGGAGGAACATTATCTTTTTACGCTGATGCCATCGATCAAGGAGTAGTAGAGGGAGATTTTAAATTTGGTGATGCTGAAAAAGCCAAAGAGCTTCTCCGCCTGGCAGCCCACCGAGAGGGAGTAGGACAGATTCTAGCCGAAGGCAGTCTCCGCATGGCCCGCCAATTCGGTCAGAATTCCGAAGATTACGCCATGCAGGTTAAAGGGCTGGAAATTTCCGCCTATAACTGCAAATTTATTCCCGGAATGGCTTTAGCCTTCGGCACCAGCGCTATTGGGGCCCACCATAAAGAATCGTGGGTTATCACCTTCGAAATAAAAGAAACTCCTCGTGATTCCTATGGCCGAGAAAAAGCCCAAAAAGTTATTGATTTGCAGCGAATCCGCGGGGGCTTGTTCGAATTTATTGTTGCCTGTCGCTTCCCGTGGATAGAATTAGGGTGGGAGTTAGAGCACTACCCGGTTTACTTCAATAAAATTACTGGTTTGAATTGGAAACTCGATGACTTTTGGCAGGTAAGCGATCGGATTTATGCTCTTATTCGAGCTCATTTTGTCCGTGAATTCCCTGATTGGGATCGAACCCGTGACTATCCTCCTCGCATCTGGTTCGACCCCGCCAATGCCGATAAAGAAGGGCCAATTGCGGGTAAAATTCTCGACCTCAATAAATATGATGAACTGTTAAGCCATTACTACCAGATTAGAGGTTGGGATGAACGGGGAATTCCGACTCGCAGTACAGCGGAAAAATTAGGTCTTGCCCAAGAATTTTCCGAACTAGAAAAAACAGTTAAACTGAAAGACTAAAAACATATTTACTGTTCTATCTATTTTTCTTTGTCGGGAAAGATAAAGCCAAGAAAGATTCCTTCTTCCAGAGCGAGAAGAATTACTGTTTATCATCACCCTTATTTTCTTTATCAATTAAGATTTTTAAGTTAAAATAATAATTCAAGAAATTGTCCCGTGGCGAAAAAACAATAAGGGGCGGAGAATTCTTCTCGCTGCCAGAAGTAATAGCTAGTCGCAAATTCCAAGTTCTTGGTCAAGATGGAGAGTAAAATTAAGTCAATATTCCCCGGATAGCCAAACACTTAAAAAAGAACAAGGATAGCTAGAATGAAAATCAAAATAAAGCTTTTTAGTTATCTAATTCACCAAGCTGGTTTCAGCGAAAAAGAACTCGAAATTGGCCATCCCTTGCCTATTAAAGAAATTCTAACGATGATTAACGTCCAACCTACCCTCGCCAAAATTATCCTGCGTAATGGACACCCGGCCAAGCCAGAAGATTTAGTTGAGGATGGCGATCGATTATCGATTTCTCCTATTTTTTCAGGGGGGTAATCCAAAAATGGATGTTCAACCTATCTACATTGGCGGCCAATGGCGTCAATCTAATTATCTTGATGTGTTTCAGGCAACCAATCCCCGAACTGGGGCCAAACTTCCTGATTATTTCCCCATTTCCGGCTGGGAAGATTTAAGAGAAGCTTTAGAAAAGGCGCTTCAAGTGGTGCCTGAGTTAGCTTCATCAGGGCCAGAAAAAATAGCTGGTTTTTTAGAAAAATTCGCTCAGCTCATTGAGGAAAAGAAAGACATCATCTCCCAGATCGCTTCGCTCGAGACAGGTCTTCCTCAAAAGCCACGCTTCTCAGATGTTGAACTTCCTCGAACCACTGACCAACTCCGCCAAGCAGCCGCCGTTGTTCGGGAAAAGTCATGGTGCCAAGCTACCATTGACACCAAGAGAAATATCCGAAGTAAGTATGGCCCTCTTGGTGGGGCTGTGCTTGTCATTGGCCCTAATAATTTCCCCTTAGCTTTTAATGCCATGGCGGGAGGAGATATGGCCGCCGCGCTAGCGGCTGGTAATCCCATCTTAGCCAAGGCCCATCCCCTTCACCCTAAAACAACCCAGCTTTTGGCCCAAGCTGCTGCCCAAGCCCTTGAAGAAAGCCAGCTTCCTCCCGGCTCGATCCAGCTTATTTACCATTTCCGCCCCGAAGATGGCTTAAAAGCCATCGCTCATCCGGCGATAGCCGCCGTAGGTTTTACCGGCAGCCGGTCAACGGGTCTAGCCATCAAAGAAGCCGCGGAAAAAGCTGGCAAGCTAGCTTACCTAGAGATGTCATCAATTAATCCTGTGTTCCTCCTTCCCGGAGCAATTCAAGAGAGAGGAGAGGCCATAGCTCAGGAGTTTTTTTCTTCCTGTCTCCTCGGAAATGGCCAATTTTGTACTAACCCTGGTTTTGTTATTCTCCTCGAAGGAAAAGAGACCCAGGAATTTATTAATCGCTGCGTTAAATTATTCCAAGCCAGCGACCCTGGGTATCTCCTCAGTGAACAAATTAAGATTAACTTGGCAAAAGGCATTAAGGATTGTCTCACCTCTGGGGCTCAGCTTCTCTGTGGAGGCTATCCCCTTGAAGGACCAGGCTTTCGCTTTGCCCCCACGTTGCTGCTGGTTCAAGGAGAAATCTACTTGCCAAAGCCACAGGTCTTTCAAAGAGAAATGTTCGGACCTGTTTCCCTTCTAGTTTTAGGCCAAGATGAAGAACAGGTCGCCAAGATTGCCATTTCATTAGAGGGAAATTTAACCGCTTCATTTTACACCCACAGCCAGGGAAAAGATGAGGCTCTCTATCAACAACTGGAGCCTATAATTCGTCTTAAGGTTGGCCGCCTTCTCAATGATAAAATGCCCACCGGCGTGGCCGTCACCCCGGCCATGATGCATGGCGGCCCTTACCCGGCTACGGGCCACCCTGGTTTTAGTTCTGTGGGTTTTCCGGCTTCAATTCTCAGGTTTGCCGCTCGCCATGGGTATGATCAAGTCCCCCAACATCGTCTTCCTCCTGAGCTTCAGGATAAAAACCCGACCGGCCACATGTGGCGATATATCGATGGCCAGTGGACACAGGCTTCAATCACCAAAGATTAAAGCCAGTTTTTCTCCCCAGCTAGAGTAAACATCTCCAAGACAGTGGTAGGCTGGGTAATAGAGTTTAGCTTAAATTATAAGTACTGGCTGGGCAAAAAGAAATAAAGATCAACAACTTCTTCCTTTCTCATTTTTTTCTGGTCCTGGGAAAAATGGTGGCCGGTACTATATTAGCTTGTTGTCTTGAAAATGCCCCAGGCCAAAACTGGGTGCCAGTCATCATTTTTCTATCACGGTTTTTGGAGACTCTTGCCCCGCCAGACCATAATTAAATAATGACCTGACTAAAAGAAAAATTGTCTCTCCTTTTTGACCGAAGATCAATTATTCAAAAAGCTGTTTTATTATTTATTACTTATACAAACACAAATAAGAGCTATCTTCTTTGACTCTTATCTTGAATGAAGATTGAGCGGGAACACTAAAGGTTTGCTGGGGACCATAAATCTTCCATTTCTCTTCGCCAGGTAAAAGAACTTCCACTTGGCCAGTGATAATGGTCATAATTTCTTTGTTTTTGGTACCAAATTCATATTCGCCTTGGGCCATCACACCAATAGTCGCCGGACCTTCTTTGGTGGTAAAAGAAATCGATTTTACTTGTCCCTCAAAATACTCATTAACCGAGAACATTATTTTCTCCATTCTTTATTTCTATTGGGATGAATTAAGATAATCCTAGATCTTTGTCGATCGATTGCATGGCTTGCAAACAAATACTAATAAATTCATCTAATTCCAACCCCAAATTTTTACTTTGTTCAATATCTTCTCGCTTAGCCCCGCGAGCGAAACTTTTTTCCTTGTATCTTCTCTTGACAAACCCCAGATCGACTTCTTTTAGTTTTTTACTGGGGTGCATCAAGGTGGCAGCAATAATCAGCCCGGTTAAAGGGTCGACAGCAAAAATGGCCCACTCCATCTTCGTTTGGCAAGGGACACATCCAGCATGAGCCTGAATGGCTCGTAATATTTCCTCGGAAAGCCCATATTCTTTTAGAATCTTGACGGTCTCTCGAGTGTGGCGGCTAGGATCTTTCTCGGTTATCTCATAATCTAAATCATGAAGTAATCCGGCCAATCCCCAAGTCTCCTCATCTCCTCCCAAGCGATGAGCCAAAGCCTTCATACAAGCTTCCACCGCCAGGCAATGTTTAACTAAGTTTTTATTCTTCAAGTATTTTTTTAGTAAAGTTAGGGCCTCTTCTCGAGTCATCTTAACCTCCTTGTTGAAAATTAAAGTTCCTCTCGATTGTTACTTTCGAGCGCCAATCAGTTTTTTATTCATAGTCCTTTCAGCTCAGGACGTATGGCCAACATAAGTTATTTCTACCATAGAAATAATGAACCTTCAACCATCTGCTAAAAGATCTTTCTCAAGAGATTGACTATGACTTACTTATCAACTCCTCCCTTTGCTTATTTTCTCCTTTTTTTCCTCGGCCTTTTTTTCCTTAATTACATATTCTAACTGGGCTTCGGCTTTTTCTTGCTTATCTTTGACCACAACCCTAATTACATATTTTCCTGTCTGTTCGGGATACCAAGTCCAAGAATTAACCGAAGAAAAGGGCTGAACAATTTCCTCAGTGACTATGGTTGGTTTTTTCTCCTCTTTCCTCTTCTCTTTTTTCTCTTCTCCTTTCTTTTTTTCTTTTTCCCCTTCTTTTTGCCAAGCCCGATAAAATTCATACTCCGGCTGATAAAATCCCACTGCTTCGGCAATTATTTTGATTTCCTCTCCCAGGGTTTGAGGAGAAGGTGGCTCAGCTCGAAGAGTAACTTTCACCTCTTTCTCCAGCTCGACCAGGAAACTCTCGTCTTTTTGCTCATCCTCAGCCAAAAGATAAAGGTCAGGTTCAACCCAAACAAGGTTGGATTTTAAAGTATACCCCAAATCCATGGTGCCCTTTAGTTGGCCGGAAGGGAGCAGGTAAGAAACCACGGACGAAGACTGAGAACTGATCAAGACCTGATCCTCGGCTAAAGCTGGAGAAAAATCAGTGCGCCCGGGGAGGGGCCGCCACCATTTTATCTCTCCTGACTTGCTCTGCAGACAAAAAACTACGCCGCTCCAAAGAGGAACAATAATTTTTTTCTCCCAGTTAATGGGCTCACCGAAAACTTCCCCTCCTAGATTAACTTGCCAGAGTATTTTTTGGCGGCGTAAATCAAGGGCACAATAATGATTATCGGCGGTTGAAAAATAACAACGATCCTGAAGCAGGAAGAAGCTTGAAGAAATTTTCTTTTTTAAAGGAAAGGTAAAATAAAGTTTACCGGCCTGATTGAGAATATAAAGAGTGCCCTTTTCATCACCCACAACCACATAAGGGGCCGCTGTGGCTGGTCCCGCCTGGATGTCCTCAGGGAAAGAGTAACTCCACAAAATTTGCCCCTCATCTCCATTAAGAGCTATTACTTGATGACGCCCGACTAATGCATATAGATGGCCTGAGGAAACCACTACCGGTTGCCTCAGTTCTCCCCCCATGTCCCGCTGCCATATTTTCTCCCCAGTCAAATTAAAACACCTAATCTGTCCTTGGCCATCTCCCCAATAAAGCTTACCTTCTTCGTGGGCAAGAAGACTAACGGGCGAAGGTGGAAAAGAAAAATGCCAGCTCATCTTCTGCTGGGAAAGTTGATAAGCAAAAAGTTCTCCTTCTTGGGTCGTCCAGAAAAGATAATCACCCTGCTTGATGAGTTTTTTTTGTGGTGTCCCTGGGAAGCCAATTTCAGCTTTTATTTTTAAAGGAAAAATAGGCCCGCGGGGATAAAGAAAAGGTTGCTTTCGCCAGAAACAACCCCAGCTGATTAACATTAAACCTAAAATTAAAATGGTCCAAGCTGCCGGGCCTCTTAAGTTTGAATAACCTTTAACTTTCATTTCAGTTAATTGGGGATATATTATCATTTTTACATCCTAGGCCTCAATCTTTACAGGCATAAATATTATTGCTATTATTCAAATAATTAGATGATTAATTACATCTTACTTTACAAAATTAGAAAAAGAGTCAAGAAAATTCTTAAAGAAAAAATTGCTGACCAAGAAATTGCTACCACTCCTCGCTCTTGTTTGGGATGCTTGGCTGACGAGATTAGTTGGGAAATTTACTACCTGCTAAAAGAAAAGCAAAATAAAGATAAATGATGGTCAAGGAGAAAAAGCCTTCCTCCTATATTCCTCTTGCCGAGAGAATGCGCCCGCAAGCTCTTGACCATTTCTATGGTCAAGAGCATCTCATTGGTCCGGGAAGAATCCTTACCCAGCTCATCCAAACTGGCCACCTAGTTTCCATCATATTTTGGGGACCACCAGGATCAGGGAAGACCACTCTCGGAACTATTCTCGCCCATCATTTTAACTTGCCTTGTGTTTTTTTTAGTGCGGTTCTCTCCGGAATTAAGGAAATCAAAGAGGTCATGGCTCAAGCTGAAAACCACCGCCGGCTTTATGGCCAGCCGAGCATTATATTTATTGATGAAATCCATCGTTTCAACAAAGCCCAACAAGGTGCTTTCCTGCCCTATGTTGAAAAAGGAGACATCATCCTTTTTGGCTCCACCACGGAAAATCCATCCTTCGAAGTTATCGCTCCCCTGTTATCTAGAACAAAGATTCTCCAGCTCAAACCTTTAAGCGATGAAGTCCTTCGGCGTATTGTTCGGGAAGCCCTGGAGGATAAAGAAAAAGGCTTGGGCCTGGAAGAGATCAAGATTCAAGACAAAGCTCTTCAAACTCTCATTGATTATGCCAACGGCGATGCTCGTCGAGCTTTAAACACACTCGAGATCGCCTCCCAAATAACTAAAGATAAAACAATCAAACCAGAAGACATTCGGGAAGCCCTTCAGCAACGAGTGCTCCTTTATGATAAGAAAGGCGAAGAACATTTTAACTTGATCTCTGCCCTCCATAAGAGTATCCGCAACTCTGATGTGGACGCCTCTCTGTATTGGTTGGCCCGGATGCTCCACGCCGGGGAAGACCGAATCTATATAGCCCGGCGGCTAGTGCGAATGGCCCTGGAAGACATCGGCTTGGCTGATCCTCAGGCTTTAACCCTTGCTCTTCAAGCCAAAGAAGCTTACAATTTTCTGGGCTCTCCAGAAGGAGAACTGGCCCTGGTTATCGCCGTCATTTACCTTGCTTCGGCCCCCAAAAGTAACCAGGCTTATAAAGCCTACCACCTAGTTATGGATGAAGTCGAGAAAGCCCCATTTGAACCAGTTCCTCTTCACCTCCGTAACCCCGTAACTCCCTTAATGAAGTCCATCGGTTATGGGCAAGGTTACAAATATGCCCATGATTACCAGGAGATAACCACCACCATGGAAACCATGCCGCCAAGATTAAAAGGGGCTAAATTTTACCGCCCCGGAAAATATGGTCTAGAGAAAGAAATTAAGAAAAGAATGGAGTGGTGGGCCTCTCTTAAAGAAAAACTCAGCCAGAAACAACCGGAATAAAAATAGATCATCTTCAGGAAAACCTTTCGTCTTGACGTCGGTTATTTTTCCATGCTAAGGTTAAATCAATCAATGAGCTCAACGAATTCCAAGAAAAAGATAGTCGTGTTGAATGAGTCCCCATTAGCCCAGCAAAATAAGAATCAGCAAAATTCCTCCTCCCCCGAAAGAAAGGAAAAACTATTTTACCGGTGGGAGGAAGTATGCCGGCTGACTCAAATTGCCCCTGAAATCCTAGAGACATGGGAAAATGAACTTCCCTTTCTTCATTCTGGCCGGACAAGAACAGGGAAAAAAATTTTTCGCCAGAAAGATGTAGAAATTATTCGGCGTCTAAAGGAACTAATCGATAAGGAAGGGATGACCTTAGCCGGAGCCAAGAGGCAAGTTGAAGAAGAATTTAAACTAACTTCTCCAACACCTATCAATCTGGAAAAGTTAAAAAAGGCCATGACGAAAATCCGCCAGCAACTAGTTGAACTGCAGCAAATTCTGCACTCCAAAAAATAAAAAATCTTCTCGCCACCTGCCTTGTGCTTCTTTTGGATTTTGTTATAATATTCATTCCGTCGGGACGTGGCGCAGCCTGGTAGCGCACACGCTTGGGGTGCGTGGGGTCGGCGGTTCAAATCCGCCCGTCCCGACCAGATTTATTTTTATTTCTCGAGGAAATCCCCCTGAATGAAAGCGAAAGAAAACGAATTTTATAGTAATTTTTCCCAATAATTGTTGCAAAATTGTTGCAAAATACTCAAAATAATTTACTCGCATTAATCGCTTTCAGCTCTGGTCTTCGGTTCTCTTCATAATCAACTTCTAGCTCTTTACAATTTTTTTCTGTGAGTCCTTTAGTAGCAATTTTGAGGGCCTGATTAAAAGCAAATCAAAGCTAATTTATCCAAAAATATCCCCCGAGGATGACCAAATTACAGCCTAATTGGTAATTGCCTTTCACTTCTTCGGTATCGGTAAAAACCTAAACTAAAAAATAACAGCTGAATCACCAGTAAACTTGTTTTTTAATTTTGGCTGATTATCTATTACCCTCTTGGTAAAGGATTCATTTATTCCTTAATGGGATTAGAACTCCTGCAAAAGAAAATCATAATTTTATTTAATTATAAGGGATGAGAAGTGATGAGTATAAAAATGAATTTTTCGACCTTTTCACTCTTCTTAATAAATGTTAAAATGCTATTTTCCCAGCTTCTAAAGGGTAAAAAAAGTAATATATTACTTAATACAATTTACACAAAATGAAAGAAGGCTATTCAAAACCACTTATATTACTTACCAATGATGACGGCTTTTTTGCCCAAGGCATTAAAACCCTGGCCGATCATCTTCAAGATCTGGGAGAAGTTTACATCATCGCTCCCTATCAAGAAACCAGCGCCACTTCTCTGGCTCTCACTCTCCACCACCCGCTGCGAGTGCACCATATTGATTCTCACCTCATCGCCGTTGAAGGAACCCCCGCTGATTGTGTCTACATGGCCTGCCAACTGCTTCTGCCTCGCCTCCCTGATATTTTACTCTCGGGGATAAATCATGGTCCCAATGTTGGTCAGCAAGATATTGCTTATTCAGGAACAGTGGCCGGGGCTATTCAGGGAACTTTCCTTCGAATTCCCTCAGCAGCTCTCTCCCTATATCCTGATAAAAAAGGTCAGTTTGATTTTGATTATGGAGCTAAAATTGGTCGTTTAATTGCTGAATTCCTGCTGTTTCATTCTCTTCCCGAAAGAATCACTTTAAATGTCAACATTCCTGCCCCTCCCCCCAAAGGAATCAAGCTAGCTAAATTAGGCGAAAAGAGATATAATCCGGAAATTATCACTAAAATTGACCCCCGGGGCCGAACCTACTATTGGATCGGGACGGGGAATCCGCGAGCAGTGGGTGATAGAAGCAGCGATGTTCACGTTATCCAAGAGGGATACATAACTCTGACCCCTCTCCAGCGAGACCTGACCGCTTTTGAGTTACTCGAAGATAATAAATTTCACCAGCTTTGGGAAAAGTTAAGCAAAGAGAAATTTGACTCTTAATTTGTCCCTTAAAAGAATGAAACCAAAGAGGAGACGATTAGGCCAGCAATGGTCACTCCTCCAATGATCGCGGGAAAAGCATAGCGCGGTTTAATGTCAAAAATAATCGCGGCCACCGAGCCGGTCCAAGCTCCAGTTACGGGAAGAGGAATAGCCACAAATAGGGTTAAACCGATAGCTCCATATTTCATAAGGCGTTGACTCTTTCGGTAGGTGCGCTGGTAAAGCCAATCAAAAAATTTCTGAAAAATATAAAACCTAGACAAAAATTTGCGGATTGGTTCTAGAAAATAGATAAGAGGAAGAACTGGCACCAAGTTCCCAGCCCAAGCTAAAAAATAGGCTGCGGGGAGAGGCATTTTAAAATGCAGCACCGCCAAAGGAATAGCCCCTCTCAATTCAAAAATGGGCATCATGCTCACGCAAAAAGTAATCAGTTCCCGGTTGAAATGTAAATTTTTTAAAAAGTCAACAAACGATTCCAGCATTGCTCTTAACTATAACCAAATTGATTTTATTGTCAATTAGATCGAAGGCCTTATTGATATTTCAATGACCATTGACAGCTGGGGAAATAACTTTTCTCACCAAGAAGCATGGTCTATAATTCTAAAGCGATGATAAAGTTCATTCTGTTTCATGCTTAAAAAAGAACATGATTAACCGCCAAGAAAAAATAAAAAGAATCAGCCAGGCTTTAGAAATTCTAAAAACACATGAAACTCATTGCCAGCTCTGCCCTCGAAATTGCGGAGTTAACCGGGCCCAAGGAGAAAAAGGATACTGCGGGGAAAGCCTTGTTGTTCGGGTCGGCTACATCGGCCCCCACTTTGGCGAAGAGCCGGTTATCAGTGGGATAATCGACTATCAGCAATCCAAAGAAAACAAGCTGGCTGGTGGCTCAGGCACCATTTTTTTTAGTGGCTGCAACCTCAAGTGTGTTTATTGTCAAAATTTTCAACTCAGTTGGTTAAACCAAGGAGAACCCCTTGAAGAATCTGCTCTGGCCCAAAGAATGATCGATCTCCAAGATCAAGGAGTGTTGAACATTAATCTAGTTACGGCCAGCCACTTCCTCATTCCTGTTCTGCGGGCCCTTCGCTTGGCTTATCAGGAAGGATTAAACATACCTCTCGTTTACAACAGCGGGGGGTATGAAAAAAAAGAAATTATCGCTGTCCTGGATCAAATCGTTGACGTGTATTTACCTGATTTAAAGTATAGCAACCCTTCTCTTAGCCAAAAATTGTCGGCAGCTCCTGATTACTTTCAATTTGCTTCGGCCGCTCTCTTGGAAATGAAAAAACAACAACCAGAATTACTCGTCGACGAAAGAAATATTGCCAGGAAAGGTTTAATCTGTCGTCATTTAGTTTTGCCCGGCCAGGTGGAGAACTCTCAAAAAATAATTTCTTGGACTGCCTCTCACCTTGGCAAAAGCATTGGCTTCAGTTTGATGAGCCAATATCGACCATGTTTCAAAGCCCCCTCGACATTCAATCGGTCTCTCTCCCCGGAAGAATACCAACAAGTTCTAAAATGGGCCAAAGATATCAAATGGGATATTCTTTTCATTCAACCAACCGCCTTCTCTCAAGATGAGCACCTTATCCCTGATTTCAATTCACCAGATCCCTTTGGCTGGCAAAAATGATGGGAGAAAAGCAAATCAAGAAAAAAAATTAGTAATACCTGGTCTATTCATAAATTAAAAAATATTGATCCAAGAACAGCCAAAAATCTTAGCGGGTGATTGGTTCAATCTTTTTTGGTTGTTCCCTCTCTTTTCTTTTTCTAACGTATTATATATCAATACGTTATGAAGGAAAACATTTCTTTTTATGAATTATCCAGGTAATAATAATTTGTAATATAAAAACAATCTTAATTAATAATTAATTTTAAATTATCCTCTTGAAAATTATTGTGTCTCTAAGAAGTTATTTTTTCAGCGCTTCGTAAAATTCTTGCAATTTAGTTTCAATTATTTCTACATTGCTCGGGCCCATCCGCAGCAGGTGTTTTTGGGCGTCGGAGAGTTTTTCTAGCTCTTCTTGTTTATAAACATATGTAGTTACTCGGGGAACAACTTCAATCTTTCCCTCAACTACGGGCACCTTTAACAGCTCCTTAATAGCTTTAAGGAGCACAGGATGAAACTCCTGGTGGGGATAACCAAGTTCTGCGTAAGCCTCTTTTATTGGTTTTTGAAATAACCAATACAATCGTACGCAGCCTTCGGTATCGAGGGAAGCAAAAACATCCGCCAAAACATCATAACGTTTATAACTGGCAGGGTCGATATAACAACGGCCATCTTCTTTGGTGGTCTTAAATTTTTCATTTACTTTCAAAAAATCAAGATGAGGGCGAGGGCTTTCTCCCTGAGCAATATTGTTGACCACCGCCACGAATCTTTGAATCAGGCCATCTGTTTTTATCCACCGCGCAAAGAAGGGATGGAGGGAAAGATTCTGGGCCAGTTCTCGCAACCGGCGATCACTTTCCGCTAAAGAAATATCTAGCGCTTCGGGTCTTGCTACTTTCTCTTCGCCAATTTCTGTTTCGGCGGTAGTTTTTATCTCCTCCACTTTCAATGGCTCTTCTTCTATTTTTCGGGATGGACTAATGACCAAGAAATAAATCAGAAAAACGGCTACTAAAAGAATCAAGATTATGGAACCAGTTACCCAAACTTTTTTTGATTCTTCCATATTCCCTCCTCTCACCTTGAAGATGCTTCTATTATAGACATGTTTATTGGCAAGTGCAAAATGAAAATCAACTCCCACCCAAATCTAATTTTATTTTCATCGGCCCTGAGAAGGTATTTTGAGAAATTATTTCGCCTCAACTAAAGAAGCTCTTTTCTTTAACATCTCATGGCTCACCGGGGAAGGAAAATAGCCGTGTCTTTATTTGGCTCGTAACTGGACTTTCAGCCAGTTAAAATAAAATAAATTCAAGTGAAGTTAAGAAAACTCACTTCCTTTTTTTGATCGTTATTTTTTATTTTTAGAGTGAAAAACTCAAAATAAATTAGATTAATTGTCGACAGAAACTAGTCAGGAGTTACTCAAGGGCAGGCCAGAAAAGTAGGGCCATGAACAAAGAAGAGCTCGAATTGACCTTCTAAGTTGAAGCTTAGAAGCGAATTTCGACCCCAAAAATCGCGATTTAGGGCAATTCTGCGCGGGTCTTAGGCAGTTAACTCATTTATATTCAACTAAATAGCGTGGCCCGACCCCAAGAAAAGAAGAAAGAACAAGAAAGAAGAAGAGAGAAAGCTCCTGCTTTCTCCCTCCTTTTCCTTGACTGCAAAAAATCAGATAGACTAAGAAATCTCAAGAAGCTCTATGTCAAATACGAGTACTTTTCCAGCGAGTGGATGATTAGCATCGAGGATGATAGCTTCCTTCTGAACATCTTTGACGACAACGGGCAATTTTTGCCCACTTTGACTGATTAACTGAAGCTCCATCCCCACTTCGGGATTAATGTCTTCTGGAACCCGGTCTAAGGGCATAGTTAAAACCAGGTTCTCATCATAGTCTCCATAGGCATCCTGCGGCTCTACGCGGACAGTCTTCTTTTCTCCTGGTTCCATCCCAACCAAAGCATTCTCGAAGCCTGGAATTAGCATTCCTTCGCCAACAGTAAACTCTAACGGTTCTTTTCCTTCCGAACTATCAAAAACAACGCCATCATCGAATCTTCCGACATAATTCACCTTAACTGTATCGCCGCTCTTAACTGTTTGTGCCATTTACTTTCTCCTTACTAATTTTTTCCTATTGGGATTTGGCACGGTTAACCCGAAGATTGCGGCCTTCTACTTCTTTGCCATCGAGACCTCTAATTGCCTCACTAGCTTCATCAGAGTTTGACATCTCGACAAACCCGAATCCTCTTGACCTGCCGGTCATCCGATCCTTGATAATCTTTGCGGAAACGACTTCACCATACTGTTCAAACAGTTTCCTCAAGGAATCTTCAGACATCCGGTAATTCAGGTTACCTACGTAAATGTGAATGGACATGATACACCTCAAAAAAATTTTTGGCTTTCGCCTTTCTTCTAAATGAATCCCCTTTTTGCTTGGGAAGCTTAAAGAGTCCTCATTGAGAAGAAATAATTATGGCACAATTCCTTGCGGATAGCAATAGTCTCCTATTTTTCCTTATTTTTTCAAAGACTTAAGACAATTTATATTTTAGATCACTCGTGTCCCAAAGATATTTCTGCATTTTGGGTAATTTATTGAATTCAATTAAATTACAATGAAATATATCATAATCGATTTGAAACAAAATTCCATTTTACTATCGTGTAACTTCAACAATATCAAC
>Ga0190360_1000744_pt1 | contig 17536 bp, 13 predicted proteins | sample 48721834_MG_FD_161271 | JGI IMG/M metagenome (GOLD analysis project Ga0190360, IMG submission 161271) | Hydrothermal vent microbial mat bacterial communities from Southern Trench, Guaymas Basin, Mexico - 4872-18-3-4_MG | ecosystem: Environmental > Aquatic > Marine > Hydrothermal vents >... | reverse complement strand
CCGGTGGGCATCAAGCGATCCGCGTGCAATCCCGAGAAGGCCCTGCTTCAGCGCCTCGGCATCCTGGGCATCGCCGAGCTGGCCTGCAAGGACCGCCACCAGATAGGACGGGTAAGGTCGCGGTCCATCCAACCCCAGCGTAGGCTGAGTCTCCTCCAGCCAGGCGAGCAGCTTCCATGGCCCTTCGGGGTCACCGGTTGCCATCTGCACATGAGAATCAACTTCGGCCTGCAGCATGGCCCGGAGATCCTCGCGCAGATCCTCCTTCGCGAAGACTCGGTTGCGCTGGCTGTAGAAGATCTCACGCTGCTTGTTGAGGACATCGTCGTATTCCAGCAGATGCTTGCGGGTGTCGAAGTTGGCGCCTTCGACCCGCTGCTGGGCCTGCTCAATGGTGCGGTTTACGATGCCATGTGCGATCGGCACGGCATCGTCGATATTCAGCCTCTGCATCAAGTTCGAAACCTGAGAGCCGCCGAAAAGGCGCATCAACTCATCTTGCAGGGAGAGGAAAAACTGCGAGGATCCCGGATCGCCCTGGCGGGCGGCACGGCCGCGCAACTGGTTGTCGATTCGCCGCGCTTCATGGCGCTCGGAACCCAGGACATGCAGCCCGCCGACCTGGCGGACCTTGCGGCCCTCTTCCATAAACTTGCGCAGCGTTTCCACTTCGGCCCCGTAGATGCCGATAGCGTCCGCATCGGCCTTCTCGAGGGCTTCCAGGCGCTCCTCCAAACTGAGTGACTCGGGGTCCTCAATCCCGGTCCGGCGAAGCACGCGGTTCACGGCGGCCAGGATCTCTTCCGCGATCTCGCCGCCGAGTTTGATATCCACGCCACGCCCGGCCATGTTGGTGGCGATGGTCACAGCCCCCAGCGCGCCCGCTCCGGCGATGATGCGCGACTCCTCATCGTGCTTCTTGGCGTTCAGCACATTGTGGGGGATGCCACTCTGGAGCGTGCGCTCCAACGCCTCGCTGTACTCGTCTCCCAAATCCAGCAGGCGCAGAATCCGCTGTTTGCTCTCGTCGCGTGAAGGGTTCAGGGATATTCCCAACTCGCGCGCGAATTTGCGAAGCTCGGCAGGTTTGATCTCCTGCAATGGCCGGTGCAGAGGCTCCAAGGCCTCGACCCGCGTCCCATCATCCGGAATATCGTGGGCTTCGAGATAGGCATCCCGAATGATGAGGATATTCATCAAGGTTTGTAGAGCCTCCGCCCGAAGGCGCGTGGAGAGCCTCTCCGATAACTCGACGGAACTCGTGCCGACCAGCAGAGGCTGCCCGCGCAGATGGCGTCTCAGGATCTCCTGGGTGACGGCCCTGAGCTTGGCCTCCTCCGTGCGGTAGACAACGTCGGGGTAATCCTTCCGGCGCCAGAATACCGGTTTGCGCTCGGGATCGTCGACGCGGGCGTAGTAGTTGAACTTGTTGCCATCCTCCTGGTACTCGACCTCCACCAGGTCTGAATCGGGCTGCATGGCGATCCATTCCAGGTTGGTCGGCAGGGGGATGACATCAACGTGGTAGATCTTGTCGAACTCCTCCGCCTCGGTCACGGCTGTGCCCGTCATGCCTGCCAGCTTCTCATACATGCGGAAGTAGTTCTGCAGCGTGATGGTGGCGTAGGTGACGTTCTCCTGGCGGACCTTCACGCCTTCCTTGGCCTCGACCGCTTGATGCAAACCATCGGACCAGCGCCGGCCGGGCATGAGCCGCCCGGTGAACTCGTCCACGATGATCACCCGCCCACCCTGGACGACATAGTCCTTGTTGCGCTTGAAGAGATGTTCGGCTCTTAAGGCCTGTTCGAGGTGGCCCAGGAGGCGGGCCTGCTCTGGAGTGATATCCTCCGGGCGATCGGGGTCCCGCAAGGGCATGCCCAGGATCTGTTCGACATGGTCCTCTCCGATTTCGGTCAGAGCCACGGTGCGGTCGCGCTCGCTCACCTCATAGTCCTCAGGGTTGAGTTGGCGCACCACCTGGGCCATCTTTATATAGAGTTCCGGGTCTTCATGAGAAGGGCCTGAAATGATCAGGGGCGTGCGGGCCTCATCGATCAGAATGTTGTCGACCTCGTCCAGGATGACATAGTGATGCCCGCGCTGCACCCGGGCCTCCAGGCTGCGGGCCATGTTGTCGCGCAGGTAATCAAAGCCAAACTCATTGTTGGTTCCGTAGGTCACATCGGCGGCATAGGCCAGAGAGCGATCGACCAACTGCAGGTTATGGAGGTCCTCCTGGAGGGACTCGCGGGTCGGATCGTAGAGGAAGGCCTTGCGGCCGTGCTCGGTGCGGGCGGCTTCCTGCAGAATGCCCACGCTCAGCCCCAAGAAGTGGAAAATCGGCCCCATCCAGCGGGCATCGCGCCGGGCCAGGTAATCGTTGACGGTCACCAGATGGACGCCCTTGCCTTCCAGCGCGTTCAGGTAGATGGGCAGCGTGGCGACCAGCGTCTTGCCCTCGCCGGTCTTCATCTCGGCAATCTTGCCTTCGTGCAGGATGATCCCACCCACAAGCTGGACATCGAAGTGACGCAACCCAATGGTGCGCACGGAGGTTTCCCGCACCACGGCAAAGGCCTCGACCAGCAAATCATCCAGGCTCTCACCTTGGTGTAATCGCTGGCGGAATTCCTCGGTCTTGGCCTGCAAGGCCTCGTCGCTGAGCGCCCGCATGGCCGGCTCGAGCGCGTTGATGGCTTCCACGCGGTGGCTGTACTCTTCGAGCATGCGGCGCACCGGATCACCGCCGATGATCTTGGTCAATCGCTTTAACATAGGAATTCACCCTCTGTGGGCGGATTATAGCATAGCGGTATTCACCCTCTCGAAGCGCTTGACGCGCCTTCATTGCAGGCTACAATAGCGCTGTGGGGCGGTGGCGGAATTGGCAGACGCCGGGGACTTAAAATCCTCTGAGGGTGACCTCGTGTGGGTTCGAATCCCACCCGCCCTACCTCCTTGGGTGCGCCGATCGGATGCCGGAAGCACCCTCAAGTGCCCATGCTCGCCATCCGGTTGCCAACCTTTCCCGCAGGCTCTATACTGCCCTTGGCGCTCCACAGAACCCCCTGCGCAATCGACGACGCACCCGCAAAGGGTCGACCGGCTCAGGGAGCGCCAACCGACATGGGAGGCGCCTATGCGTTTGCGAAAGCTGCTGCTCCTGGGATTCTTGCTGCTCACGCTGCCGGCATGCACGCTGCCCGGCGCGGCGTCGCCCACGCCCTTTACTTTCCCGACGCCCAATCTGACCCACACCGCCATCTTTGCCGCCACCCCCACCCACACGCCGCTGCCCCCCACCCTCCCGCCTCTTGAGATCCCGGACACCTCCACGCCCACGCCTGCCACACCGCCAGGCGAAACCCCAGCCAGCACACCCACCCTCACGCCGCTGCCGGTCTCAACTGACGTCCGTCCGCATGGCGCCCCTGTGCTCGCCAGCTACCTGAGCGCCCCTCCCACCCTGGACGGGGACCTATCGGATTGGGCCGGCAGCCCATACTTGGCCGACAAGGTCCTGGCCTATGCCTCGGGCGGCTGGACCGGGCCGAGCGACCTATCGGCCAGCTATTACGTCGGATGGGACACAGCTGCCCTCTACCTGGGCGTGCAGCGCACCGACGACACCTTCGTGCAGGTCTCCTCGGGACGGTACATGTATAAGGGAGATGACGTGGAGATTCAGCTCGATCTGGATCTGCCCGGCGATTATCACAGCACGAGTCTCAGCGCCGACGATTACCAGATCGGCCTTTCGCCCGGGAACTTCGGCTCGCTGGGAGAGGAGGCCTATCTGTGGTACCCGCGGTGGCTCGAGCAACGCCTTGGATCCGTGCAGGTGAGCGCCTTGAAGACGGCCTATGGGTACGATCTTGAAGCCCGCATCCCCTGGACGGTCTTCGGCATCACGCCTGTCGAGGGGCAGGCCTTCGGATTCGCCCTCTCGCTTTCCGACAACGACCTGAGCGGCCTTGCCACCTGGCAGTCGATGGTCTCAAGCGTCGAGACCCGCCGTCTGGCCGACCCCACCACGTGGGGCACGCTCATCCTGGAGGCGCCATCGGGGAAATAGCCATGTGCCCTCCCCACAGGGAACTCGACCGCCAGGGATGCATCGAACGCAGCCCCTCAAAGGCGCGGGGGTGAGGCGCACCCCCGCGACACGTTCCGATCCTCCAGCAAGGAAAGCCGTAACACGGGGGACGGCCGGGTGGCCATGATCATCGGATGCTAGGATGTCTTTTCTCATTCTGGGCTGCAGCATGCCAGGGAACCCCAGATGCCATCGGCGCCACTCCGCCGGCCGCAAAGCGATGGTGCCTCCATGCCTCCGGGGCCGGCGGCCCGCATTTCCCCGTGCCTGCCGGTATTCGTGATGATTTCCACCCGGGAATCCGCCAGCATCTGCGCTTCGGATCAGGCGGGCATGGCCGGATCAGGGTTAGGCCTTACCCTCAAGCGCGCCTGATGCCGTGGAGGCAGCAATCCGATCAGTCAATCGACGTCTATAGGTTTGATGAGAATCGCCAGCGGGCCGAGCCGCGCCGCCTCGTCGGCCAAATCCTCCGACGCGTATGCTGTCATGAACACCGCGGGGAGGTCGCATCGAACCGCTCGGAGTGCCTGATAGAGCTGAACGCCATTCATATGCGGCATCCGGATGTCGATCAGCGCGAAGTCGCAGGGATGACGCCGCGCCTCTTCCAATGCCTCCCGACCGGAATAGGCCACCCGGATTTTGAAGCCCTTCGCGATCAAGATGTCCCTGAGGGTTCGAACCATTCCATGATCATCGTCCACGATGAGGATGAGCGGCCGTGCCTGCCTTGATCTCGCGGGGCTCATCGTGGATTAGGTCTCAATAGAAACAGGCAGCCAGACGACGAAGGTGCTTCCCTTCCCCTCTTCGCTCTGCACTTCGATCCTGCCGCCATTGGCCTCCACCAGCTTCTGCGAGATCGCCAACCCAAGCCCTATGCCTCGCGGCTTGGTGGTGAAAAGCGGTTTGAAGATTTTCTGCAGGTTCTCGGGGGGGATGCCCGTGCCTGTATCCGACACCTGGATGCGGATAGTTTCCTGAGGCATGGGTTCATCGGCTGAGATCGTCAGATCGCCTCCCTCCGGCATCGATTCGCAAGCGTTGCGGATGAGGTTGCGAAGGACCTGGGCTATCTGCTGGCTGTCTACGAATGCAGGCGATAGGTCCGATTCGGTCCGGGTCGAAACGCGTATGTTCTCCCCCGGCGTGCTGCCCTCCAAGGCACTGTCGATCAAGTCGGAAACCCCAACCTGCGCTCGCTCCGGTTGCACCATGCGTCCGAACTCAAGCAGATCGGAGACGATCTTCGTCGCCGCCTTGGCCTCCGCTTCCATGATCTCAAGATGCTCTGAAAACGCCTCATCCGGGCTAGGCAGCTTCATCTTCAGGTAATAGGCAACATTTGTGATCACACCCAGCGGGTGGCGCAGCTCGTGCGCCACCGCGCCCGCCAGTTGCCCCAGGAGAGCTAGCCTCTCCTCGCGCAGAAGTTGCTCCTGCGCCTCGAGCAGCTCCCCGGTGCGCGCCTCGACCATATCTTCCAGGCGTTCGGCGTATTCCCTCAAGGCCGTCTCCGCCTGAACCCGTGCCGTAATATCCTCCGCTGCCCCATAAATGCGCAGCACGCGACCTTGCGCCTCGTCCCACATCGGATGCGCATGATCCCGCAACCAGCGGGACTCCCCGTCCTTGCGCACGATCTGATACTCGCTCACGTCATCCTGCCCGGATAGGAGGCGCTCTACGTGTTCAAGCGCCAAGGGTGCATGATCGGGGTGCACAAGGTCGATCCAGCCGCGCCGCCCGTTCGCTTCCTCCGGCGCATACCCCGTGATCCTCTCAAAGGCTCCGGTGACCCATTCGAGCGTCCACTCCCCATCCGCCTCGATCCGGAAGGAGTACGCATAATCCGAGATGAGCTCCGAAATCACTCGATAGCGCGCCTCGCTCTCCCGAAGAGCCTGTTCCTGCCGTTTCAGCTCTTGGAAGAGGCGTTCCTTCTCATCCACCAAGGTCTTGAAGCGCACCACCAACGGCTCGGTTGCTCCAATCACAAGGTCCACTTCGCCGCGGCGCAGGGCGTTGAGCGTGGCCTCGGCTCGCGCCAGCCGCTGCTTCAACTGCGCATAGGATTCCGTTTCGATTCCCATACCCGCCTACCCTTCCAACGGGCCTAATGCATCCAGGAGAATTCTTTCATCGTTCAGAGAGCCTACGATAGTCAGCGAGGACGAAGGCTTCTCGATGATCAAAGTGGGAACGACAACAACCCGGCGGGCTATGGCGGCTTCGTAATCTTCGAGAACATCCACAATGTGTATTTCGATCCTATCCGACTCGAGACGCGAGAGCACCGCCTTCGCTTTCGCCGAGTTCGGCTCGTCCCCCGCCACGAAAAGGTACACATGGATGGGCGGCGCCTCGGCAGGCGGGCCCGAACTATGCGATCCTGTTCGCTTGCTCATCGGTCTCGCTCCACTTCCCGCCCCCATCGTTGCTTTCGCTGCACAAACGCTTGCACGTCATCGGGCAACCTACGGCTGATTGAGCCCGCCGACCCCCGAAGGAGGTATTCCACCGGCATCTTCGGCGGTCCTCAACGGAAGGCAAGGCACGGCTCGAATGGAATGGAACTCGCCCGGTTTCAGCGCGTCGTGCCGGCGCGGGACCCCGCTAGCCCTGGCTCACGCCCATGATCTGGATGCCCTCATCCGTGATCATGTACTCCCGCTTCAAGTTCGAGTGTCCAGACCCGCGTGACTTCAGCACATGAAGCATCCGGTCGGTGCGGTCAGGACGGCTGAGATAGGAAAGGAGAATCACCGTGTCCACCATGGAGGAGATGCCATTGCCCGAGATGCCCGAGCTCTCTTCAGCAATGCCCAATTGATTGGTCAGAATGACCGTGCTTCCCCGCTCCTTGCAGATGTTGAGCAGCCTCATGAGGTATTCGAAGGCAGCCTGCATTCCGGCGATGCGTTCGCAGGCCGAAATGGCATCCACAACCACATGCTGTGGATCAAAGGCATTGAGCTCATTCAGGAAGTGCATCAGGTGTTCCTCGGACCCTTCGGCTTCGGGAAAACTGGCGATGAAGCTCAGCCGCCCCGCCTCGATGTGCGGCGCCAGATCCAAGCCCGCGCTGAGCAAGTTGCCTGTCAGGGCCGCCACAGATTCCTCGAAACTGATGTAAAGCACCTTCTCGCCGCGCTGGCAGGCAGCGTCCACGAAGGTGCTGGTCATGATCGTCTTGCCAGTGCCAGGAGGGCCAGCGATCAATATGCAGGTCGCCCGGCGGTAGCCCCCTCCCATAACGGCATCCAGCTCTTCGATGCCGGTGGTCATCCGCTCGCCCGGAGGCGCGTGCCGCAGCTCGACGGAGGTGATAGGGACGATTTGAATGCCGGCCGGGCTGATGATATATGGATATTCATTGTGTCCGAAAGCGGAGCCGCGGTACTTGACCACCCGAAAGCGGCGGGTCGTGATTTGATCGCGCACCCGGGCGTCCAATTCGATGACGCAATCGGCCATCGAGTCGAAGAAAGCCTCATAGGCGAGCGCCCTCTCGTAAGCCTGGGGCCGGATCGTCATGAGGGTCGTTATACCCGCCTCCGTGATCCAATGGTTCAGCGCGTGCATCTCGCTCCGCACGCGGTGCGGTGCATCGATCAGCCGCAGGAGCACATCCAGCGCGTCCAGCACCAGGCGCTGGGCGTTCATCTCCTTGCTCTTGCCCGCGATGGCGGCGAGCAGCCCTTTCAGGGAGAAATCACCGCTCAGAATGGTGTCGGGGCTGAGGCTTCCTTCCAGGAGAAAGAGCTGGCCGTTCTCCTCCAAGGCGGAAAGATCCCAGCCCAGTGTGGCAGCGTTCTCCCGCAATTGAGCCGCGGTCTCCTCTAAGCCCACGAAGATGCCCGGCTCGCCGGCCAGCGCGCCCCGGTAGAGGAACTCCATCCCGAAAATTGTCTTTCCGGCTCCGGGCCCACCTTTCAACACAATCATGCGGCCCCGGGGCAGTCCCCCATGCAGGATTTCATCCACCCCGGATATGTGAGTGGGGGCTTTCTCCAGTTGGATGGTCGTTGGCGACATAAGTTTCTCTCCTTACGGAATATATGGAGAAGGATACCATCCGCTTCAGGAAGAAGTAGAGGCGGCCGTCATTCCGGCCGTGCCAACCGCAGCTGAGCAGGTTTAGCGTCATTCTATAATGGGAACCTCTCGACAGCAACTTCGTTTCTTCGGATGGCGCCGCGCGATCGACTGCGCGTGGGCCGGACGCGACGCAGCGCCCTTGGAAATCTCCATCACACCGCATCCAAGCGGCTCCGCAGCACTGTGCAGGTTACCGCCGCTCTCTTGCCTCCCCTCATCCGGCCGGATTCCCCCATCGCGCGGGAAGTTAGATCCCCAGAACGACCTTTGCGATCGTGAAGTAGATGTACAGCCCGGTGGCATCCACCAGGGTGCTCATCACCGGGCCAGAGACCACGGTGGGGTCGATGCCGATGCGGTCCGCCACTATAGGCAGAATGGCACCCAGCATGTTGGCCCAGATCACGATGGCCATCAACGCCAACGCCACCGCCAAGGCAACATCCGGACCCGTTTCCCAGAGTATCGCACGACCGAACCCGATCGCGGCCATGCCTATTCCAAGTACGATTCCGACACCCAGCTCATGCCAAAGCGCCTTGAGTCCATCCTTGAAATCGATATCTCCAAGGGCGATGGCCCGGATGATGGTGCTCGTCGCTTGGGATCCAGAGTTCCCACCTGTCCCAATGAGCAAGGGCACGAAGATCGTCAACGAAATGACTGTGCGCAGTTCAGATTCAAAGATGCGCAATACCGTACCCGTCAAGCTTCCGGTGATGAAGAGCAGAAGCAGCCAGCCGATTCGCTTCATGGCGACAGAGAAGATGCTGCTCCGCAGGTAGGGCTCGCGCAGCGGCAGCGAACCGCCCAGGCGCTGGATGTCCTCGGTGGCCTCTTCGATCACGGCGTCCATCACGTCATCGAAAGTGATCACGCCCAGGATGGCTTTGCGGTCGTCGACCACCGGCAAGGCGACAAGGTCATAGCGGGCCATCAATTCGGCGCACTCTTCCCGGTCGGTCCCGGCGGGCACGGCGATGACGTCCGTGTCCATGATCTCCTCGATGCGCTGCCCCGGGCGGGCCACCAGCAGTTGAGGCAAGTCTACGTAGCCAATGAGCTTGCCCTCGCGATCGACGACGAAAAGATTGTAGGCCGCCTCGGTATCCGGGTTCCATTCCCGCACGGCCTGGATGGCCTGGGCCACGGTCATGCGCCGGCGCAGCACCAAGAACTCGGAGGTCATCAGACCGCCGGCGCTCTCATCCGGGTAGAGCAACAGCGGTTTGACTTCCTCCGGATCTTCTAATTGCTCGAGGATTGCCTGAGCCTGTTCGGGCGGGAGATCGCCCAGCACGTCTGCCGCCTCATCCGGCTCCATCTCATCCAGGATTTGGATCGCGGCCTCGACGGGCAATTGGGCGATCAGCTCGGCTGCGTCCCGGTCTTCCAGCTCCTCGACGATATCGGCGGATTGGGCCGGGTCAAGGTAGGGGAATAGGGCCACGCGGTCTTCCTGCTCGAGATCAGAGACCACATCCGACTGATCAGCGGCGCGCAGATCTTCGAGCATCCGCACGGCATCGGCGATGCGCTCCTCTTCCAGCGCCGAGCGTACCTGGTCTATTACCGTATCGATGTCAAAGGGGATCATGATGCACCTCCGGGGCAAGGCGCTCCGGAGGCGCGTGGGGTGGCCCGCTCCGGAGGCCTAGCCTGGATCGACCAGATGTCGGTTGGTACTCGAGCCAGGTTGATCGTCCATAGTGCTGCCATTATAGCACCCGTTCCGTGCCAAGCGGAAATGACCCCGCGCTCGATGGCCCAAGGCGCCGGTGGTACAATCGGGGGCTGATCGAAACGGGAAAGCCGGGAGGCCTGTAGAAACATACTCCCGTCCCGGCCAAAGGAGGCGGGCGGCCAGCCCGCAACGGAGAGCCCGCATGGAAATCAATGCAGTGCGCGAAGCCAGCGCGCCGGGTGAGGTCACGCTCAGCCGCGACCTGGATCTCTTCACCGTGACCATGATCGGCGTCGGCGGGATGATCGGCGCCGGGATCTTCGTCCTCACCGGTATCGCCGCCGGCGTGGCGGGGCCGGCGGTCGTGCTCGCTTTTCTGCTCAATGGCATCGTGACCACCTTCACCGCCGCCTCCTACGCCGAACTCGGCTCGACCTTCCCCAAAGCTGGCGGCGGCTATGTGTGGGTAAGGGAGGGACTGGGCGGGGACCAAGGATTTCTTGCCGGCTGGATGGGCTGGTTCGCCTATATCTCTGCCGGCGGGTTATATGGGCTGGCGTTTGGCCGCTTCGCCAGCGAATTGTGGCTCCTCACGGGGCTACCCACCTTCGGGCTCGACGTGCCGCGCATGACGCTCACCTTCATGTCGCTGATCATCATCGCCATGTCGGCGCTCAATTACCGCGGCGCCTCCGAGACCGGCAAGGTCGGCAACCTGGTCACACTCACCAAGGTCATCATCCTGGGGGTCTTTGTGCTCTTCGGCGCCGCAGTGATGCTCCGGACGCAGGGATGGCAGGTGCGTTTTACCGAAGGATTCCTGCCGAACGGCATCGCGGGCGTGCTCACCGCCATGGGGCTCACCTTCGTGGCGTTCGAGGGCTACGAGATCATCGCTCAATCCGGCGAGGAGGTCATCAACCCCAGACGGAATATCCCTCGCGCCATCTTTCTCTCGATCTTCATCGCGGTCGTGATCTATATCCTCGTGGCAACGGTGGCCATCGGCTCCATCCAGCCACCGGAAGGCCTGAGGGCCCACGAGTACCTGGGGCTCAAGAAAGAGGTGGCCGTGGTCGAGGTCGCCCAGCAGATTTTCCCCTGGGGGATCGGCGGTCTGCTGTTGCTGTTCAGCGGGTTGGTCTCGACCGTCTCGGCGCTCAACGCCACCACCTATTCCGCCTCCAGAGTGTCCTTCGCCATGGGGCGAGAGCATAACCTGCCTACCTTCTTCTCCCGCATCCACCCCCTGCGGCACACACCCCACTGGGCCGTAATCACCTCGGGCGGCATTATGCTGCTCATGGGCTGGACATTGCCTATCGAGGATGTGGCCTCTTCGGCCAGCATCATGTTTCTCCTGCTATTCGTTCAGGTGAACATCGCTGTGATGACGCTGCGTCGCAAGATGCCTCACATCGAACGAGGATTCCGCATACCCTGGTTCCCCCTCCTCCCTCTGGTGGGGCTCCTGACACAAGCTGTCCTGGCCGTGTTCCTGTTTCGCTACAGCCCCCTTGCCTGGTATTTCGCCATCGGCTGGATTGTCATCGGCTTGCTGGCCTATTACACCTACTTCTCGAAGAAGGAAGCCTTGGAAAAGCCCAAGGAGATCCTGCTTGAGGAGGTGCTGGTGAGCACAGACTATTCTGTGCTCGTGCCGGTTGCCACCCAGGAACAAGCTCGCATTTTGGGGAGAATCGGGGCGATCCTGGCCAAGGCCAACCGCGGCGAGGTGCTGGCCCTGCACGTCGTGCGCGTCCCGCCCCAGCTCACCCTCGGCGAAGGGAGGTTGCTGCTCAAGGAGGGCCGTCCACTCCTGGAGACGGTGATCCAAGAAGCCAAGAAGCTGAGTGCGCCCGTGCATACGATGATCCGGCTGGGGCGAGACGTGCCGGAGGCTATACGCAAGACCAGCTTGGAAAACGCCTCCGATTTGATCTTGTTGGGATGGCCGGGCTACACCCGCACCTCAGGCCGCACCTATGGCTCGGTGATCGATCCGATCGTCGATAACCCACCGGTCGACATCGCGGTGGTCCGCTACCGGCGCCGCCGGCCGGTGCGCAAAGTGCTCGTACCCGTGACCGGAGGCCCAAACAGCCGGCGGGCGGTCAAAATGGCGATCACGATGGCCGCGGCCGAGGAGGATGGCCCCGCCAGCGTGACCCTGCTGTACGTCGTGCCGCACGCAGCAGGTACGGCGGCGCGCGTGCGGGGTAAACAAGTCTTCCGTTACATCCAAGAGGGCATATCGTATGAGCACATGGAGAGCCGCATCGTGGAGGGGGAGAACCTGATTGAGACCATCGTGTCGGAGGCCAAGGAATACGACTTGGTCGTCGTGGGCGCCACCGAGGAGCCGCTCTTCCACAACCTCTTGCTCGGAAACGTGGCCGAGCAGATCGCTCGGCGGGTGGATGTCACCGCCATCGTCGTGAAGAGGCGCAGCAGCCGCCTGCATTCATTCCTGCGTGAGACTGTGCTCGAACCGAGCACCGAGCAGGAGATGATGGAGGAGGCCCCGGAAGCCACCTAGCCGCAGACCCTTGGAGCCCCGAGGCTTCGCTCCGATCCCGGGCGCCAGCCCGGGCCATTCAAATCTATTCCCTGAGTCACGGGCAGCGTGGGAGTCCGCTGCTTTCAAAGAAGCCGGCCGGGCTCCCGCTCAGAAGAGCACCGAAGCCAACTCCTCCCGGTATTGTCGGGTGAGCGTATCCTCATCCCCCAGGATGGAGAAGATCGCCAGAAGAATCTTGCGAGGCAGGCCATCCCGATAGCGCTTATCCTGCCGCAGAATGTCCAGAAGCCCGTCCATCGCCGCCGGGAGGTTTCCCCGCACGATAAGCCGGCCCGCCTGATAGAGTTCGGCCGCGAGGGGGTCTTGCTCGTCGTAGCCGGGACCGTTGTTCTCAACCGCGGCCAGCAGCTCCGCCAGCGGTCTAAGTTGCTCTGCGATTGCCCACTCACTTCCCGGCGGAAAGTCCTCCAGAAGCGCCAAAGCCTCGCCACCGCGGCCCTGCATGAGCAGACTCTTCATAAGCCCCAGTGCGGCGACGGCATTTCTCCCATCCTCCGCCAGCGCCTCGCGGAAGGCCTCCTCGGCCTCCTTCCAATGGTGGGTAACCAGCAGACTGTTGGCGGCTTGCGCCGCCTGCTCCGCCGGGCTGGGTATCAAGCGCTGGATGAAGCGCCGCACAACCGGCTCGGGTTGCGAGCCGACGAATTCCGTCTCGACCTTGCCTTGCTTGAAGGCCTTCACGGCGGGGATGCCCTGCACGCCAAAGCGCATGGCCAGGCCAGGGTTCTGGTCTACATTGATCTTTGCCAGGATAAAGCGCCCGCCGCCTTCGATCGCCAGGCGCTCGAGGATCGGGCCCAGGACCTTGCATGGCCCACACCACTCCGCCCAGAAGTCCACCACAACCGGCACTTCATGCGAGCGGAGCAAGACTTCTTGCTCAAAATTGGCTTCGTTCACATCAAGCATGAAAGGATTCATACCCACACCTTTTGGTTTCTGTATTTTCGCGCAGCCATTTTACTGTGCGTGTATTAAAGCTATGTTGGCAAACTGGGCACAATCGCAAGGATGTGCTCCCTACTCCCCCTCGCCGCCTTCATCTGCCCTGGCAGGCTGTTCCACTCGCAGCACATTGCCATGAACATCCACGACCACCCGGAATCCCACCATGCCCAAATAGGCACGCACTTCTTCGGGCAGGCCCATCTGCAGCAGGGCCTCGAACTGAGCCTCGATATTCTTCAAGGAGGCCTCGATGGCCGCCTTGGTGAAGATATCTTCCTGGCCCAGCATCTTCATCGTGCTCAGGCTGATGGCCTCTTCATGCCCCTCCATCATCCTCCGCATGTGCTCCAAGACCTGGCGATCGACCTGCTCGCTCTCGATATGACGCATGAAGCCGTCATCATCAACCACGTAGAAAGCCTCGCCTCCCACCCGGCGCACTTCCACCGGTCGGTCGAATTCATCCACCACCAAACCCTCGAAAAGCGCATGCTGAGACATAGTCATCACCTTAGCGGCATCTCCGTACCCAAATCCATCCTATCAGAAGATCATCCAGGCATGCCAGGAGGACCCACCCAGACGAGGGAGCGGATCAGGGATGGACGTTTACGAGCGTGCCGACCGAAGCGAAGTGGAAGAGCCACTCGGCATCGGGCGTATAGAGGTTCACGCAACCATGACTCATGGGGGTCCCAAAGTTGCTATGCCAATAGGTCCCATGCAAGGCATAGCCCCGATAGAAGTACATCGTGTAAGGCACGTCGGGCAGGTAATAGCCGGGGCCGGACATATCTGAGGCCACAAGCTTCACATAGATGCGGTACTGGCCCAAGAGCGTCGGATAGGCCGCCGTCCCGGTCGACACAAGGAAGCTGCGCACAGCCTGCTCGCCTTCGTAAGCCGTGACCTTCTGCTCACTGATATCGATATCGATCCAGCGTCCCTCGGCAATGATTTCCTGGCGGGAAAGATTGAAAGACGTCAGGTAGGAAACCTTTGGAGTAGGCGTGGCTGTGGGCGTCGCGGTCGGCGTGGGCGTCGGAGTGATGGTGGGCGTGGCCGTCGGCGTCGCGGTCGGCGTGGGCGTATGGGTCGGCGTAGGCGTGTACGTGGCTTTCTGAAGCGGATTGGAGACCGCCTGGGGCGGCCTTGCCGCGGCCGGGATGCCGCCAAGCCAAAGGCCAAACCCCATGGCCACGGCCATCCCCGTGGCCAGTGCCCTTCCGGGAAGCACGCGATGCTCTGCCAGAAGATCCATAGAGATCAGAGCCGGGAAGAGATGGGCGGGGATCCGGGCCCGCCGGAGCTCTGCGGCCCTGGAGCGCGGCGGCAGCCGGCGGATGAACCAGCGAATGGCCTTGCGGGCTGCCTGGCTCTTGGGATTGATCTCCAGCGCCCGGGCTGCATAGGCCAGGCCTGGCCTTGGATCGGATGCGGCCGCCAGCAGCAGCCAGGCCCGCTCCGAAGCAGGCTGAAGCCGGGCGGCCAGGCGCGCATGCCGCCGTGCCCCTGCCCTATCTCCGCGTCTGAGTGCTGCTTCCGCGGCCCTCAGCGCCTCTGCGAAGGGGGCTTGCCCGGTGCCCGCGCTCACGGAGTGGACTCCCAGGGCAAGGAGGCCGGCTCGTTATTCACGTAGCAGAGCACGCCATCCGCAATCCCGCGTGCGGCCTTCTCGGGTTGGGAAGTCAGAAAATCGCGATCGAGGTAAAGGAAGCCAGTTTCTATAATGACAGCCGGGGTTTGGCTGTGGATCTCACGAAAGGTGTGATATTCGGTCATATCGCGGGTGATGCTGCCGGCGTGAAATGTCAGACCCGTTGCTCGGCCGTAGCGGTCGATCATACAATCGACAAGACGCTGAGACTTGTCCGGGACGGCCGATTCAAGCGCGCTGGTGACCTTATAGCCTGTCGCCGAATCGTTGATCGGCAGGCATGAATCGGCATGCACCGAGACCAATGCCACCGCCCGGTATTCAAACAGGCGCGGGTCAAACTCGTCGAATACGTCTACCTCCAGGCCAGCTGCGCGTAGCGCCTGCGCCGCGCGCAACCCGATGGCCTCGTTCACCTCGAGCTCGGTGAGCCCATCCGGGCATTGCGCCCCGGGATCCTCCGCACCCGTGTCTGGATTCGGCCCGCGATGGCCTATGACGATTCCGACTCTCAGGGGCGCCACTTCGGAGGGGACGGCTCCTCCCGCTGCAGGGGTTGGCCGAGCACCTTCGAAGGCAGCCGCAAGCTGGCCAGCAAGCTCGCCAGGGCTCAGGCCCGCGGGTGTCCATGCGGTGAAAAGCGTGGCCAGGATGGCTGCTGTCATGAGAGTCACACCCAGATGACGCATGATCTGACCTGCGAGCGAACCCTCTGATATGCTCGACTTCCGCTTCATGGGGCGGCTTCTCATCCCCCGCTGCACTCTCTGGCGGCTGAGGGCCATTATAGCAGGGCTTGCACCTCCATCACCATGTGACCCCGGTCCTTGGACTTTCGGCGGGGGGTTGACATTCCCACCCCGATTTGTATAATTTGGATCATGAAATTCATACTTATTGGTCCTTGGGCTGGTTCACTCTCCTGCTCCTGTCCGAGGCGGGGGCGCTAGTCACCTCGTCTCGGTCTTCTAAACATCCAATCCCAGTCAAACAAACAAGTCCGTGACACGCTCCCGCACCGCAAAGCGCCGAGGCGCGTGTGATTCATTGGACCGTCTGTTGTTGTTTAAGACATGAAGGGAGCGGATGATGACCGACACCCAACTCGACAGAAACATAGCCGCCACAAGATGGCTCCGGGCAGGTTCTACGCTCGATTCACTCGTGGGGGGAACACCCCTGATTCGCTTCCCACGCCTCGCCGCCGGGCTTTCACGAGACGTGAACATCTACGGAAAGGCCGAGTGCTACAACCCCGGCGGATCGGTTAAGGACCGTCCTGCTGCTGCGATTCTGCAGAGGGCGCTTGCCGAAGGCCTCCTGGAGGAAGGGCGAGTGTTCCTCGATTCCACCTCCGGCAATATGGGAATCGCCTACGCCACGCTGGGCGCAGCCCTGGGCGTTCGGATCCACTTGGCGATCCCCGCCAACGCCAGTCCTGAGCGCCTGCAAATCCTGCGGGCGCTGGGCGCCGAATTGACGCTCACCGACCCGCTGGAGGGCACCGATGGCGCGAGGGAAGTCGCGGCAGAGCTGGCCAGGCGGGAACCGGCGCGTTTCTACTACGCGGACCAGTACAGCAACCCCGCCAATTGGCGGGCGCATTACGAGGGCACGGGGCCCGAGGTCGTGGAGCAAACGCAGGGCATGATCACGCACTTCGTGGCCGGCATGGGCACGACAGGTACGATCACAGGCGTTGGACGCTACCTGCGCCAGCTTGTGCCTGCCGCGCGGGTGATTGCCGTTCAGCCAGATGGGCCCCTTCATGGGCTCGAAGGGCTGAAGCACCTGGCGACCAGCCCGGTGCCCGAAATCTACGACCCCGCCGTTGTCGATGAGGTTGTCACCGTCCCGACCGAGGCGGCCCACGAGATGCTGCGCCAGGTCGCCCGGCTCGAGGGTGTGCTGCTTGGTGTCTCCGCCGGCGCGGCTCTGGTCGCGACCCTACAGATCGCCCGGAATTTGGACCAGGGAACGGTAGTCACGGTCCTGCCCGATTCGGGCATGAAATATCTCTCCCAGCCGTTCTGGAGTCGGCCATGACGCTTGTGATCCCGGCTCACCTGCTGGAAGCCATCCAAGCACAGGGTAAAGGCGCCTACCCTGAAGAGGGCGCTGGCTTCATCTTGGGCAGCACCCATGGACACACCCGCACCGCCAGCGCCATCCTCCCGCAGGCCAACCTCTTCGAGGTCTCCGAGCGGCGCCGCAGGTATCGCATCAGCCCTCAAGATATGCTGCGCGCCGAGCGAGAAGCCGATGCCATGGGGCTGGAGATCATCGGCATCTTCCACTCCCATCCCGACCACCCGGCGGAGCCGTCCGCCTATGATCTGGAGTATTCTCTGCCCTGGTTCTTCTACCTCATCACAAGCGTGCGTGAGGGCCATGCCGGAGAGAGCCGAGTATGGCTGATGCGAGAAGATCGCTCCGGGTTCACCGAGATTGCACTTCGAACGC
>Ga0190360_1000742_pt1 | contig 17553 bp, 9 predicted proteins | sample 48721834_MG_FD_161271 | JGI IMG/M metagenome (GOLD analysis project Ga0190360, IMG submission 161271) | Hydrothermal vent microbial mat bacterial communities from Southern Trench, Guaymas Basin, Mexico - 4872-18-3-4_MG | ecosystem: Environmental > Aquatic > Marine > Hydrothermal vents > Microbial... | reverse complement strand
TTATGACTTTGGAAATGGACTTTATTCTGTTGAAATTGATACTTCTAATTTACCTTATGTTAATTATTCTTATCCAATCAATATTAACATTACTCACTCTCAAAGACCATATTATACTAATCAATCTTTTACAATGAACTTAATGGTAAGATCAATTTCAACTTTACTGATTATTAATCCACTTAACTCGCAACCGTTAGGAAACGATGTAAATATTTCCCTTCAATATATTATAAGTGATTCTGAAAGTATTTTCGATGGTACTCCTATCAACAATGCATCTATTGAGATATCTAAAAATTATTCTTTCTATTCCATCTTAAATATTGGAAATGGTAAATATATATTAACTATTAATAGTTCTGACCTCACTCATATTGGAAGATATTCATTGTGGATTTCAGTCAATAAAACTAGATATTCAAGTTCTAATAAAACATTCAGTTTTAATGTCAGGTCTAGAATCACCAATTTAATTCATATACCATTCCAATCAATTCCATTCGCAAATATCGCAAATATCAGCTTCCAGTATCTTGATGTAGATAACTCAAACCAGCCAATCCTCAACAGTAGTGGATATGTAAGATTCTATATATTAAATGGCACTCAAATATTATCCAATAGTTTTGTTTGGACGCAAGCTAAAGGCAATTATTATTATGTTTATATTAATACTACAAAACTAAATTCGTTAGGTGTTTTCAACTTTACTGTTTGGGCTAATTGGACAGAAAATTCAAGATATTACAATGCTTCTGACTTAATTACAATTACTTTGAAGCAAAGAAATACTGCATTTACAAATGAACCAATAGGTATAATTTATCATGGTCAAACTCTAACATTTTCCATATTCTATAAAGATTTAGATAACTCAAGCTATGGTATCACTAATTCTAGCTGGGGTAGTGGTAATGTCCATATCTCTGCCCTAATAGATAATAATTTAACGGAAACAAGATATACTATTATTGAAATAGGCAACGGAGAGTACCAAATTTCATTTAATTCTTCACTAATTCTTCAAAATATAATTGGTATTCACCAAGTCCAAATTAATGTATCATGGACGGGCATTCCATTCTTTAAAAATAAATCACTTTCTGATACCTTCACAATCAGAAAAATATATACAAATTATAAAGTTATAATTGGTGGGATAAATACCCAGGATTACACTGGATGGCAATGGGGCAGAAATGCTACTTTTTGGGTCTATTATAATAATTCCGATCAACATAAATTGGTTTATAATTCACATATTATAGTTACAGGTGAAGGTTCTTATAATACCAACAATATAAAAATCATGACCTTTTTAAATGGATCCTTTTATATTGAGCTAAACGGAACTGTGCCCGAGCATGATGTCAAGTATCGATTTTATATAACTCTATATAAAGATGAGAAATACATTAACCAAAGCTTTACCATTACTATCACATTTTTCAAGAATTTTTCAAATATTTTCTTCAAAAGTATTTCACACACAATTACTTGGGGCGACAATGGTACTATCATATTCTCTTATAATGATACTGAATCTGCTGGTCAACCAGGAATTCCTAATGCTCAAATCATAGTATCAGTCGATCAAATAGAAGCGAACAGTTCTTATAATGTTTATGAATTGGGCAATGGGGTTTATAAAATCACAATGAATTCTACTTGGGCACCTAACCAACTTATACTTGTCAAATTTAATATTTATGCTGTTAGAAGAGAATTTCTACCTGTTAATACTTCATGTACAATCCAAATTAAGCCAATATCTACTGAACTTCGTATGGTCAATTTTAATTATACTATTTGGAAAGACGCTTATGTAGGAGCTAATAATTTTAATATTACTGTTAAACTGCTTGATCTTGACCATGAAAACTTGCTTATTGTTAACAATTCCAAACCAAGATATGAAAATGTGACTTTCTATATCAAATGGAATAGTCAAATGTCAAATAAAAATTGGGAATATGGAAATTTCAGTGCATTTGGAAACGATACTGATCCTTCTCTACAAGGTGGATATTATAAACTTAACTTTTTCTGGAATCCTGATACTCCAGAATTAATTAACTATCAATTAAATATTTATGTTAATGGTTCTCATCTATCACTTTCATTCCTTCAAGTCCAATTTAATTTAAAAATTCATAATCATTATACTAATATGACCTTAGATTGGAATTATACTCGAGATGTTCTGGGACTTAATATTCCGTATTTTGAGACCTTTGACCCCAATAAAATATATTATTATGGCGATATAATTAATGTTACATTTTTCTGGTATGATTTGAATGCATCAAATTCAGGTATTGCTCCTGGAAATCATTATCTCACTTGTAATTGGTCAACTGGATATTATATCCCTAAGGCACTTTATTATGAATACGGTTATAATGCGTCCTACTATGGTATTTATCAAATTCAAATTGATACTTTACTCATTGGTAAAAATATGATTAAACCATGGACAATCAATATTTCTATTTATAAACAAGAATTTGAAATTTCATATCTTATGTCCTTTAGGATTATTACTTTTAACATTACAAGCATCCCCACTAACCTATCACTTAATAATCCCATTCCGATAACACCTTGGTCTGATTATATAATAATTAATACTTCTTACTTAGATCTTTATCGAAATATTGGTGTCGTCAAACCTGATAACATCGAAGTTACTACATGGCTTCCAGGGACTTACTTTGTCGAATATTATGGTGGTTCTACCTATATTTTCTCACTCTTTACTAAAGATATTGTTGATGTTGGGACTCATAGGGTCAATATTTTAATTGAAAAATTAAATTATGATACAATTAATGTCACATTTTATGTTACTGTAAGAAATATTTCTACATCTATTGATTCTTCACATGTATATTATAGGAATATGACTTATAGAGAAATTCAGGAAATTAGGTTCTCATATATTGATTTAGACCACCATAATGAAATTATCACCAATCCTTCTACGATTGGAACTAATTGGTCTGGACTTGTTACTTTATTACCTTATACTGGTATTGCTCGAATTATTATCAATGCATCTATTGATATTGGTACTTATAATGTTCTTTTATGGGCATCTTCCAATCATTATGATACCGCTTATTATGTGATTAGAATAACTATTTCACCAATGCCTACCCATTTTGACCTTATTGTGCCACCACCTGTTGAGTTCTATCAAGGTAAAACTATTACTATTACTCTCCACTTCAATAATTCCGTGTCCGAAGACATAAAAAATGCTCATGTTTGGATCGAAATTTATTCTCCCAAGGGTGAACTTGTCATCAATCAGACCTTTACTTATTTAAAAAATGGTATTTATACTGTTCAAATCAATACATTTTCATGCTGGATGAACGATGTTTATACTATTAAAATTGTCGCTGCCCCTCAAAATAAAAACTACGCTAGATCTGAAGTTGTTTATTCTGAATATATGCTCATAAAATCAATCTTTATACATCCATTTGCTATTATACTTTATATTGCTGCTGGTATAGTTGCTGCTGTTTTTGTCTATCGTCAAATAAAATGGTATCTCCTACCTGATGTCCTCAAGAAAATCATCGTAAATACTAAAGCTATTAAAAAGAGAAAGGCTGGCATTAAAACTCCCGTTGTCAGAAATAGACAGGAAATGTTTAAAGATGAATTTGGAAAGTTCTGGCATTACCTTGGACTTAGTTTAGAACCACTTAAAGTAACTAGTCCTGAAGTAATTTCATTTGCTTCTGAAATTTCTGGCGCTCTAAGAACGCGTATTACTACACCTGAAGCTGAGAAAATTATCAATTATCTAAAATCTCTTGAATCTCAACTTGAAGCTGAAAACTATCTTCAATCTTTAGGTGTACCCCCTGCAGCTACTAAACGTTTACTTGAAATTATTGGAATTATTAAGAAGGAAAAAGTAGAAATTCTTGAATTTGCAAAAGCACTTAGTGAAATTAAAGGTACTCCTCTTGACTACTCTCAAGCCGAAGAAATTATGAAGACCCTCTTATCTTCGCCCTCAGATGCTGATAGTTATCTAAAAGCAATGATTATTCCGGAAGAAGACCGCTATAGACTACTAAAAATGATCGGTATCGAGAAAAAACCACGAAAAAAACAAAAAGGTAAGTCTATTCCTAAAAAAGACAAATTAAAACAAACTAAAAAAGAGAAAATCCCTTCTACTACACCTAAAACTCCACAAAAAGAATCCTTTGAGCCAGAAACTCCCTCAAATTCTACTCAAATATCCGGAAAACCATCAGACCACCTCCCAATGACTGAAGTCGAAATTGAAATTGCTCTTAACGAGATTCCTAATCTCTCTGAATCTGATAAAGCTGAAATTCTTAAATATCTTAAAACTCTTTCCTATGAAGAACAAAAGAAATTCTTAGATAATTTATTAGGTAATCAATAATAAAATAATAATCTATTTTTCTCTATCCTTACCTAACCTTAAAACCTTTAATTTTTTTAATTACCCCTAATTTTGATATAGAGATTATAGAGTGTGATTTTTATGAAATTTTAACAAAATCTCAAAATCTCTTAAAGTGATTTTTTATTAATTTCTTTAATTTTTTCTCTTGGTTAATTAATAAATTAATATAATAAACATTAATAAAAAAAGACTTTTTGCCGGTTTTATTCTTATTTATTTTTAAACAGTCATAAAACTCGGCACGTGTTTTTTGAAAAAGTTTATCATTATATTTACATCATCTTTCTCTTTAGAAAGTAATCCAATATTATAACTTATCTCTAAGTCTTCCTTTGACAATGCCCCAGTTGAAAAGTAGCATTCTTTTTTATCTTTTATTATAACTAAACTATTTGCAAATAATATTTCTATGTGCTTTATCTGTTCAAACCCTTTTAATAATTTTATTGCCTCTTTAATTTCTTTAGCTTTTGTTTTTATCTGAGCTAATTCTTTTGTTACTAAAATAACATCCACATTTGATGCTGATTGCTTTTGCATTAGTCTACCAGTATATTCTGAATCAATATATGGTGTAATAATCAATAATTGTTCTTCTGCAGTATCAATCAGCTTATTGACTATATCAGATAATACTTCTGTTTTTTCAATTCCTTGTACAGTAACAAATTTATGTCTTTCTAGTGTCTTAAATATCCTGTCTTCTAGAAATTTAATCTTTTTCTTATATTCTTCTTTCTGTTCCCATAATTCTTTTGACATTCTTTTTAATCTATTTATTTCAGCCTCTTTATCATCTTCAGTCATTATTTCATCTACCCACTTTTTTCATTTCATTAAATACTTCAGGTAATAATTTATTGACTTCACCTTTTTCTATATGTTTTAGAATTTTTGCAGCAGCTTTCTTTAATATATTTTTAAATTTTTCAGGGTTTTCGTCTCTTCTAAGGATTAATGCCACTATATAATTTGAGGCACCTATATAATTTGAACCCATTCCTGAAAAAAAACTTGAAACTTTAAAATCACGTAAGGTCAGCGATACGAAACTTGGGTCGGTACTCTGTGTTCTATGTGCTGAATATATGTTCATTAATAACCTAGATGATACTTTAAACCTTTCGGGATATGATCCTACTAAATTTGTTCCTAATTTATCGTCCCATTTTATTAATATAATTGATTTAGGCATTTTGTCATTCCTCACTTTCCTACTTTTATAGTAACATTTTCATTATTATCAATTGTTACTAATTGATATTTTTCTAATCTCATTACTAATCTTCTTGTATTTGCTACAGATTGCGAGATTGCTTTAGCTATTTCTTCTATATTTAATGAATTAACCTCTCTTAAAATTAAATATATCCTAAATAATGGTTCAGTTTCCATTAAAGCTTTTAAATTCTTTAAACTTTCCTCAAAATCATATGCCGTTTGTTTTGCTTTTAATACTGCTTCTGATTCTTCACCACTTTTCATTTTGTATCGTTCTAATTCGCTCTTCAGGTTTTGTATTTCAAAGTCTTTATCTGATATTTCAGTGCTTAATTTCGCAATTTCAACTTTTTTCTCATTTAATTCTTTTTGTAATTTTAGCATATTATTTCTTATTTCTTTTTCTCTATTTTCATATACAGCTCTTATTTCATTTTCTAAGTTGTCCATATCAGCTTGCATACTTTCGCATTGCTTTAGTAATTCGACTTCTTTTGTTTCTCTTCTTTTTATTTCTTCTTGTAAGTTTGCAATAATTTTCTCTTTTTCAGCTACTCGTGCATCTATATGCCCTAATTTTATCCTTAGTTCCGATATATCGCCTCTTGATACACCTGCCTCCTCTAGAAATTTTCTTGTAGTTTCTAATTCCATCTCTAGACTTTTTGCTTTTTGAGAGACCATTTCATTGGTACTCTTTTGTTGATTTAATTCTTCGCGAATAGCATTTAGCTTATCTCTTAATTCTTCCCTCTGTTTTTTAAGCATATCTATTTCGCTTTCCAGTTCAGTTATTTTCCAATTTTTTTCATTTAATTTATCTTCAAATGCGTCTAATTCTGCCCTCTGTTTTCCTATTAATGCTCTTAGTTCCATTACATCTGATGGGACTTCCACCATTTTTTTTAATTTATCTTTTTGTTCTGCTATTATATCATTCAATCTTTTTATTTCTTGTTCTTGTTCTGATGTTTTTAACCTTAATGTCCTTAGTTCATCTTGCATTGACGCTTTTTTCTTTTGTGTTTGTTCTACCTTTGATATTAAATCATCAATTTCTTCCGGCATAATTATTTTCTCCATTTTACTTTTATATTTTCTAAAATAATCATTCTTTTTTATTATTCCTATTCTTAATTTATCATATACAATTTTATTTTTTTATAATTATGAACCCCTTATTATTTTCCTTTTTTTATTACTATATAGTTAATTTCTTTATTATCTCCATCCTCAGGTCCATTATTTCCCGATGGATTGTATTTTTTCTGTCTTCATATTCCATCATCAACCTTTTATATTCATTTGGGTCATATTTACCTATATTTGCTTTCATCTCTTCTTCTTTTCGGTTTATTTCCTTCAGTTCGTCTTCCAGTCTTGCTATTTTTGCTTTCTCATCTTCTTCAGTTCCAACATCAGTTTCACCGGCTTTAATTTCTGATTTTTCAATATTACTTTCAGGTATTGATTCCGTTGTACTTGGGGCTGGGGTTGAGATTGTAGTTGGAGCGGGAGCTGGACTTGGCTGGGCATCTGGAAAGCTTCTATCTTCTGTCATTGCAGGTATTTTTTCGTTATCATCAATTATTGGTGCGGGGGTAGGTTGTATTGGTGGTATCTCTTTTTTAGGACTCGGGGTGCTAATATTTAAGCTTGGACTAACTTCCGAGCTTATTGGGCTGCTAGTATCCTCTCTTGGGACTGTTCCGGGCATTTCTGGCATTTCTGGCATCTTATAACCACTATTATCTGTCTCTCCAACATTAGGTTCAGTAATTAATTCTTTATTTTCTCCACTAATAGTTTCTATTTCCTTTTGCCCTTCCATTTCATTGTTGCTTAAAACTTCCACCCTCTCAGGTATTTTATTATCATAACTCATCTCTTCAATCGGTTTTTTCTCCATTACTTTTTGTGCCATTGCTTGAAGTTGCTGCGCTAATACTTTCGATTGCTCATAAAAATATTGTGCATAATTTTCTTCTCCCAATTCCATTGACAGATCTCCTAACCTTTTATATGTTTCAGATGCTTTTAATATATTTCCTTGCATAATTGCTGCTTCTGCTACTTCCATTAATTTATCTCTTTCTAACATTGGCTGGATTAACTGAGTTGTACCGGCCGTGACTTCGACAACATCTGCTATTATATTTAACATAGCACTTCTTTGCTGTGGGTCTATTGCTATTAATGGATATGTTCGATATCCCAATTTATTTGCTATTTCTTCCGGTTTTAAAGCACCAGGCAAGTCTTGCTTATTAGCTACTATAGCTACTCTTGTTTTTGGTGCTTCTTTTTTAATTAAATCCACAAAAAATTTACTTTCTCTTAAATTTTGCTTTGTTGAATCCACTACTAAGATAATCGCATCTGAACCTTTAACGAATCTACTCCATATAAAAGAAAATTGCTCTTGACCGGCAAAATCCCAACAAAACATCGGCAAATCTCCAACTTTAATTGCTGCGACATCTCCGGTAATTGTTGGAACATGCGTCATTGGGATATCTTCCGCTCTTATTAATTTAGTTATAGTTGTTTTCCCAACTCCTGAAAAACCTATAAGGGCAATTTTTGGCCGTAATTCTTTAAAAATTTCATCACAAATGTACTTTGTATCCTTATAATATTCGCCATCGACTATGTTCTGTTCTAAATATTCGGAATAAGATTGAATAAAACTATTCTTAAAAATTATTATTTGATTTTTAATATCTTCTTCTTTATCAGTTAAGTCTGTAATAAAGATAAGTAAAAGATTAAATTGAGGGTTAGCAAGATAAGCGAGACGATAATTAACAATATTCATAAAGTCTATAAGATCTTCAGTATGTTTATCAGCAGTAATAAAGTCAATAAGACTATTAAGAATAGGTGATAGTGCTTCCCACGAAAGAGTACGGCCATATTCGTGTTTAAAGATGACTTGTTTACCGATAAGAATAATGATTTCTCTTAGCATAGTGTTAAATCACATCGCGTGAATAAATAAGAATAGGAAATAAAGACAATTATAATAGGTTAAATAAAGATAAAAAGGTATTATAATTTTTTTGAAAAATAGTATAGAACTTAAGATTTATAAATGTATCTTAGGGAGTAATATATAATAGCTGGAATAATGTGGGTGGATAAAATTATATTAAAGTAAAATAAATAATGAAGTACCCAATGAAAAAAATTAAAAGTTGTAGATTATAAGGAGTCAAATTATCTTGAAGAACTAAAAATATAAAAAATAATTTTAGGACTAATAGAGGATATTTTAAAGTGTTATAAATAAATATTAAAAGATATATAAACATAATATGAAAATTAAAATATATTCATAAAAAAATGATTATTTATATTCTGCTCAAAGGCGGTATAAATAAAGGATCAATAAGATAAATAAAAAATTAATGAATTTAAGTAAGTAAAGCATACATATATATTAAAAAAGAAAATAAATTATTATTTTAATCAATAAATAATATCATTTTACCCAAAGTAATCGTTATTAATCAAATAATAAAAAAATTCTTTTAATGATTTAAAAAATTTAGAAAATTAACCTTTCCATTCTTCAAGATTTTTAGGTTGAAGTTGAGAATAAGTCCCATATTTTTTAATGTGGAATAACCAAGGTAATGCGGTTTGAAGTGCCTGTTTAAAAATATTAAAAGTCCCATAGAGCTCCATACCTTGTCGGACTTCATAGATAAATCTATTAATAAGATAAAAGAGATTTAGATGCATAGATTTGTAAGCATATTTAATAAGGTTTTTGACATCGGTTTTAGACATATCTGTGAGGTCAAGGACGGGGTCAATCATAGTATAGCCGGACCAATCAGTAGGGATTTCTTTTAACCAACCTTTTTCAAGGCATTCCTCATAAAATGGTGTACCTGGATAAGGTGTAGCTGCCGCCCAGACAACAAATGTCGGTTTTAGTTTATTTTTGACCCAATAAATTGTTTCAAGGCAGCTTTCAAATGTATCTCCAGGTAAACCCAATGCAAGGGAAGCAATCGTATCAATACCTAATCTGCGAGACCATTTAAAAGCATCTTCGATCATTTGAACTGTTGTCCCTTTTCGTACATTATTAAGTACATTTTGATTTCCGCTTTCAACGCCATAAAATAGCATAGCACAACCAGCTTTACGCATTTGATTAAGGATTTCAAAATTAACAGTATCAACGCGGATAGCAGAACCCCAGCAGATATTATCAACAATACCATATTTACGCATCATTAAACACATATCAAGAAGACGTTTCTTATTTAAAGCGAAATTATCGTCCATAAAACCAATAATTGTTGATTTATACTTTTCATGGACATCTAGCATTTCTTTAATTACATTAAGTGGTGATCGAGCTCTCCACCTATGGTAATAAAATTGAGTAATAGAGCAAAATGAACACTTTCGGTTGCACCCCCTCGAAGAAACCATACTGGTGCCTTTAAGAGAAGATCCAAAAAAGTGATAATGTTCATTTGGGAAAAGGTGTCTAGCAGGAAATGGGATTTCATCAAGATTTTTAATAAGTGGAGCATCTGGGGTATGAATAAAACTACCATTACTCCTAAAGGAGAGACCTGGAATCTTTCTAATATTTTCATTATTATTTTCCAAAGCATTTATTAATCTGGTAGTAGTATAATCACCCTCCCCGCGAATAACATAATCAATGGCAGGACCAGTTTTAAGAGAATGTTCTGGCAGAAATGTTACATGATGCCCACCGATAATAACTGGGACATCTGGAAAATTATCTTTTACTATTTGAGCATGGCTAACTGCATAATTAAAAGTTGGAGTAAATGCTGCAATTGCTACAACATCAGGGTGCGTCTTTCTAACAACATATTCAAATGTCTTTTGATCCATTTGATGCACTGCGGCATCAAGTACAACAGGTTTATGCCCAGCTTTTTCAAGGACAGCAGCAATATATGCAAGTCCAAGAGGTATTGCTGTATAATTAATTAATTTCTGTTTTTTATATTTACTAACATATCCAGCTGGGTTAATAAGCAGGACTTTCATGAGTTATTTACTCCTTTTTTCAAGATATGAATAAATTAAGTCAATGTTTTTGAATATAATTTTTACCACAAAGAGGCATACGAATAAGAATTTTTAATAAATTTTAATAAATCATAATTATTCAAGTATAATTGAAAATAGTTATAAAATTGTCGTAATCAATACATATTAAATCTTCAAGTTAAAAGGTTTAATTAAGTGAGTAGGGACCGCGCAACAAGAATTAAAATGAGATACAATAAATGAGTTAGAAATGGCATAATCAATAGTTTTACGTGAAGGAAGTACAAGTCTGTCAATACCAGAATTGAGCGCCATTAATTCAGTTTCAACTTTAATATTACGTTTTTTAGGTCGCATACAACCGAGGCTAATTTGAGATTTAGGATACATCAATCTAGTCAAACAAATAATTTTACTGATAAATTCAGGTGAAGGTGGAGTTTGATTTTCAAGAGGTGTACCTCGAGTAGGAATAAGAGCAATTAAAACAATAAGTTTTGGGTTCATATCTTTAATAAGAGAAAGCGCTTGGAATTCACTGAGGATATTATTTGGGTTTAGTCCTATACAAATATGTGGTGCAATAAACTTTATTTTAGAAGCCAAGAGCCAATTTAATGATTTCATATAGTCATTTTTTGTTTTATTAAGTCCGTAAATTTCTTTGATAGTATAGTCATCAGCAGTAACATCAAAGGAGACAACATCTATACCAATTTCTCCGAGTTGTAAAGCAAGTTCTTTATTAATTAAGCCCGTATGTAAGTTAAGTATTAAATTAGTGGTCGATTTAATTTTTTTCAAGGTCGTGATAAAATTTTCAAAAGGCAGTTTAGCCTCTTTATCAAATCCACCGCTGATTAAACACCCTACAGCTCCATTCTTATCTAGTTCTTGACATTTTTTGAGTAGGATATCTGGAGTAGGTGCTTGGACCATTGATACTAGATAATGTTTATTACAATGTTTACAATTTTGTTCACAATAAGAACCCGTAATGGAAATTGAAGGGAAATATTGACCGGGATAAAAAAACGAGATATTTCTATTGTAATATTTTTCTTTTAATGATTTAGCTAATTTCTGAAGTTGAACTAACTCTGTATCATTCAGATTAAGAATTTTTTCAGCAATATCACCATTGATATTACCAATAATTTCCGCTCTATTTAAAATATTTTTAATGTTCATATCATTCCACTTATTTTAATATTTGAAATTCCATTCATCCGTTGAATATTTAGTTTCGACTAATTCCTTGGCTATATTAAATTCTTCGGGTGTTAACTCTTCAGGTGATGAGAATTTAATGTTGAAAGCTTTTTCGTATCCTTCAATCAAGGAATCTTTAAATTGATCGATTTCGGGGATTTGGTTGATTTCGTTTTTTACAGTAGTGACTTTTTGGTAAACAGATTTAACAAGTCTAGATTTCATATTAGGACGTTTAACTTTAAGGACAGTATACATCAATTCAGGATTGTAATCTAATAAAATAGTCCCGTGTTGTAATATAACTCCGCGTCTCCTTGCTTGGGCATTACCAGAGATTTTACGGTTATGGACGAAAATTGAAGGGCAATGGAATTTCCCGTGCATAGCTTCAAGTCCAAATTTACCGAGTGTATTAATTATACCTCTACATAATATTTTAAAAGTTTCATCAATATCTTGTGGTAATTCAGATTGTTTAGCTACAATACTATAAGTAATTTCGCCATTATAGTCATGATAAACTGCACCACCACCAGAAATTCGCCTTACAAAATCAATATGAAGTTTTTTACAGTTTTCAATATCTACTTCATCATACATTCCTTGATGTCGTCCAATAGAAACTGCAGATGGATTCCACCTATATATTCTAAAAGTATTAGGGACTATATTCTTTATACGGGCTTCTAATATTGCCTCATCAATAGCCATATTCCAATATGCATTATATGTTCTTAAATCAAGGAGTCTCCATTTCATGAGTAATCCCAAATATCTTTAAATATTTCATCAATTTCTTTTGAACTTAATATTTTAGGGTAATTATACAACTTTTTACCAGGTCGTTCATTATAAAATGGTCTATTACAATTGGGGCACCCTGTAGTTTGGAATGGGATACCTGATTGAATTATGTGATGTAATTTATCATTATCGATTCCAAAATCTATAATTCTATCATGATTATCAAATTTCATATTGGTAATCTTTCCATATTCATAAATAATAATAAATCTAGCTAGTTGAATGCGGCGATAATGTGGAATAGTAGGTGGCACCTCTTTTTCCATTTTAGTCCCTTTTAATGGCGTAAAAGCGAAAATACCTGTATTAATCCCTAAATTTTTAAAATTTTGGATAAATTTAACCGCATCTTTTTCAGTTTCTCCCATACCAACAATTAAATGAGTAGTTATATTTTTAGTCCCAAAAATTTCTTTTAAATTTTCAATATATTTTTGATGTTTTTCCCATTTATATGGACTTTTATTACCTTTTCCCTTAATTTTATAAAACAAATCAGGAGTCGCGGCATCAAAAGGAACGCCCATTCTATCTACTCCTAAATTATATAACTTAATAATTTGGTCCTTTTTTAAAGGTTGGCATGAGATTGAAATTGGGAGTGAAGTAATTTTTCTAACTTCTTGGACAATATATAATAAATCATAAAAGAAATTCGGATAATTTATCACTTGTATACAAATTCTCTTAAAAGGAAGGGAAGTTTTAAGATTTTTAAATTGTGCCAAAACATTAAGGAGATCAAACTTAGGCCATTGGATCCTGGATAATCTGTCGCTTTTTGATGTACTTTCCCGGGCTTGAGAGCAAAAAGCACAATTCGCAATGCATTTTCCCTGATGAAATAACATTAAATAAGCTGTAGTAGGAATTGCATCCAATTTCATATCATTTAGACCAAGGCACGATGCTGTTCCAATTGAAACTCTGATAAATTCTGGATTTATTGGCATTTTTAATTATACACCATTACATATAGTAAAATTTCACATAATTGGCTTAGTAGAAAATATATTTAAGCAGCATAATATATAGTCCATGTATAATAACCAAAATAATTTGATATACTATTGAAGAACAATTAATTTAGTCTAATATCGCCAAAATATATCATCTTATTTTGGATACATTACAAATCAATAATTTAAAGTTATACTTTTTTCATAATTTAATATATTTTATATTATTTGTGATATAATTTATTTACTCGAATTAAAAAATGGGATGTAGAGATTGCTCATTAATTCGAAATAAAAAATAATTTAAAATACTTCTTCTATCCTAAAAAATTTAGTTAGAATTTTATTGTGATAAACCTAAATTAAAATGAAATAAATAAAGAAATAAGTAAAACATGAAATAATTAGAATTTTAATCCAGATTTTCTCGAATTTCCTCAATTCTATTTGAAATGGATTTTAAATCTTTAAGTAATTTATTGAGTTTAGATTTGTATTCATTATCACTCATTTTACCCGAATTTCTGTCTCTTTTCAAATCGCGGATACTTCTTTCCAGAGAATATCTCTTACCTTCAAGGTTTATTAATTCTTGGTAAAGAGTTTCTGGGTCAATTGATTCAGTTGTTTTTTCTTCTTTTTCATTATCAACAGTTAGTTCTATTACTTCTGACTCACCAGATTCTTCATCAGGATAAATCGTGATTGGTGTAGGGGTTGGCTTAATTATTTGGTCATCTGGGGCGGACAATACTTTAAAAAGAGTATTTTGAGGTGTTTGTTGAGGACTTGGCGTCTCATTAGCGCCTACTTGAGTGTTTTCGACTTCCTTACCTGAGAAAATATTAAAAAGAGTATCTTTATCAGTTTTAGTTTCTATCTTTTGAGATTTTTTATCAAGCAAGATATCTTGAAGATTTGCACTTTCCATTTCATTAGAACCAATTGCCATTTCAAGTTGTTGCGAATCAAGTTCAAGTTCTAATGGGAGTTCCTCTTCTTCATCGAGTTTAACTGGGGCTTGTATTTTTTGAGGTCGTTCTTGGGGAGTAGAAACTGGGACTGGAATTGGTTTATGATCAGATGGTTTTTGTATTCCGGGTGCTGTCATAGGTGGAATTGGTATTGTCTTAAATCTACTGGTAGTCGGAACTGGCTTGGGCGGAGCTGATACAATTGGAACTGGTTTAGGCTGAGCCGACCCAGTTTGAACTGGTTTGGGTGCTTTATTATTAATTGTATCTGAAATTGGTGGCGCTATAGGTACCGGCTTTATACTAGTTTCTATTTCTGGAAGTGATGATTCTGTAATCGCCGGGCTCTTAATTATACTTTGGCCTGATTGTATTGATTTAACTATAAGTGTGATCGATTTCTTAATATTATTAATATCCGAATTTATTTTATCAAATTTTGTTGTAAATTCAGCCTTGATATTTTGAATTTCTCTTTTTAGTTCATTAATGGCTGGCTGGCTATTGTCCATCTGGGTTGGTGATTTCATTATTGAATATTTGTGCTTTTTTATACTTGTAATTAAATTATATGTAAATTTAACAAGGTCTCGTTGCTCTTTAAACCAAGGACCATAGGGGTCCCACGAAAGAAGGAGTTCTTTTACATTCTCCATTTCATTTTTCAAATCAGAATTCAAATTACCAATTAAAGCTTCAATATTTGAGAGAATTTCAAGTAATTCCATTTTCGCATTTGCTTCATCGTCAGGAGTATTATCTTCGGTCATTAATTTTTTATATAATGATTCAAACTTTTGTAATTCTTCATTTATTGACATAAGAACCCTTCATTATTTATTTAATTAATTTTCTAAATATTTAATTAAGTTATATTAAAGAAGTTAGGTCAAATATTATATCATTGCTTAATTAATTAAAAGATTCGTAAATTATAAATTTTCTATAAAATTTTATCCGAATTAACTTTAATTAACTTCTTGAAAAATAAAATTGATCAGTTAAAATTTTAAATTACATCCATTTATCCAGAGTTGATTTTCCTTTCAATTCATCAAAATTTATACCCAATGCATCCAATACTTGTTCAAAAATCGATTCAACTGTTTCTTTATATTTTTCGACATCAATATCCTTCACATTTGCAAGTTCGAGAGGTTGGACTCCAGCTGGATCTTTTGTTTTAAGGAAATAAATAATGCTACCTTTTCCAATTTCTGCACCAGTTTTTTCGTGTAAAATTTTTGCTGCTTTTACATGTTGGGGAAGTACCGTATATTTCTCTATGGGTTTTGTGATTGCTATCTTAAAAGCCAATTCTTCAGGAGTATATTCATAATTTTTAAGTTTTTTAAATACAGTTTTTATAATGTTTTTAATTTCAATTTTTGCATTATCAAAGTCTTCTTTTTTCTTAACCGCACTGATAACATCAATCATTTTTTTAAATGCATTTTGGACAAATAAAGGAGTATTTCTTTTTTTACCGGAAAGTCCCTTAATATCTACACTTCCATCTTCATAAACACCAAAATAATTTTTTTTCCTTGTAGAATGAACCGAAAACCGAAATGATTTTTCTACATCTAGTTCAATACCTAAATAATCATTACTCCATTTAATGAGTTCATCAATTTGTTCTTTAGTTGGGTTTTCAATAAAGACGCTATCTGTATTATGGAGTAATAGCATTCCGCAGGCATCAACGAAAATTTCGGTATCTGCAACTGACAAATCATATACATATTCCATTTTTTCAGGAGGATTATACACTTTAATTGAGGGCGTTGAATTTATATTTGGTTCATTTTTTAGTTCATAAGCTTTATAGATGTTTTTATAGTCGTCAAATGAAATAGATAAAGTAATTCCCCACGATTTAAGTAAAAAACAGAGTCCAGAAATTAAGTGGAGAGATGGGGTATAGAATTCAATGTTACTTTCATTTATATTCCGAGATTTTTTATAGGTATAATATTCAAACAATAATTTCTGAAATTTTATATCTATATTATAAATGAAAGATGGTAAATGTATTTGTGATTTATCAATACCGCACAAACTATCAAAAAAAGCAATCCAGAGATATTTATCAACTGTATTTATGGTATTATTTGAAATATTATCTGAAATGTCTTTATTAACGATTTCAAGATTACTTAAAATATTTTTTAATTCATTAATAATCTCATAATTTTTATTATTTTTCTTATAAGTTTCTGATTTTTGTGAACGCTCTTGTAATAATGTGTCAATTCCATCAGCAAGATGATATCCAATTAATTTACATAAATCTGAAATGTTACAATATCTAAATATTTTATGTTTACTTCTTTTATTTTTCATTTGTATCCAAATACTTTTTTCATCAGCTTCCCATTTGTAAACAAATTTATTGCTCATTTTAGACTTTGTTGTATCGCGTTCCTTGACCAAATAATATAAATCAATGAAATTTGGTGTTATTTTTTGTGGTAACTCTATTTTATTTATTGTCAATATTTTTTTATTTCCAAGTTCTGAAGGTCTTGAACACGTATAACCTTCAGTTATTAATGAATGGTCTTCTGTACAAATAGTTTCACCCTCTTTTTGATTAATTCGATATAGTTTTTTATTAGTTTTATGTCTAATTATTTGCTTAATCCTACTCCAATCGCCATTTTTACTGAAAGTATAGATTGAACTTGGAATTTTCACTTCTTTTCTATTAATATAGTAGATATTACTTTTACATCGATTCCACAACTCCTGAATTGGTATTACATCAATCCATCCATTTTGTAAAACCGGTATACACCTATTTCCGATAATACTATCTCCATAAACGACTCTAAGGCCCATTTCTTCGACTTTTTTTATT
>Ga0190360_1000740_pt1 | contig 17588 bp, 22 predicted proteins | sample 48721834_MG_FD_161271 | JGI IMG/M metagenome (GOLD analysis project Ga0190360, IMG submission 161271) | Hydrothermal vent microbial mat bacterial communities from Southern Trench, Guaymas Basin, Mexico - 4872-18-3-4_MG | ecosystem: Environmental > Aquatic > Marine > Hydrothermal vents >... | reverse complement strand
AGATGTTTTCCTTCATAACGTATTGATATATAATACGTTAGAAAAAGAAGTGAGAGGGAACAACCAAATAAGATTGGACCAATCACCCGCTAAGATTTTTGACTCTTCTTGGATCGATATTTTTTAATTTATGAATAGACCAGGTCAATTTATGAATAAATCAGGTTAGCAAACTCTTTACTTATATCGCCAGGTTGGAGGCCGGGCAGAAGCTGGTGAATGCTGTTCGATGAAGTCTGCCATCGCCCGTTCCAGCTGGCCAGTTCCATAGCCGAAGGGATTCCAACCATGGCCTTGCCTCGGTCGGCCATGCTCAAAACTGCCTCCATAGTAAGGATTAGTCGTTTTTTCTAAAAATTCTTCTAATTCATAGACAGCCTCGTTGAGATAGAAATGGTCCATATCCCCACAATAAACATGAATCTTTCCAGCTAATGATGGGCCTATCCGAGCCCAGTTTTTCTCCAAATAGGCCCGTAAATCATATCGTTCCCCCATGTAGCGAGCTACTTCCTGGTTAATCTTGCCGGTGAGTTTATCCCAGAGAGGGGCCGGGTAGCCATCCTTACCCACCGGTCCATACACAGCTTGCCAGGCATCCAATTGCTGGCCCGAACGACCCCGGCTCCCGAGCACAGCCTCAAGCTGGCTCATCTGACGCATGGTGACGATGACTTGTCCATGAACATCCCGCATCAACGGCCGTTCTAATGTCAACCAACCAAAAGGCTTGGTGAAGGCGTTCTCGTCTTCATAAATATTAACCAGTCCATAATAGCGAAAATCAACTGGGTCAGGATAAAAACTCCAGGTGCCCCCAAAGAAATCTGGATGAAATATCTGGAGAGCCAGGGATTCCCAACCGCCGGTTGATCCACCGGAGAGAACCCGGGCATAAGGTTGGCGGATAATCCGAAAATGTCCTTCGATATAGGGAATTAGCTCGGTGAGGAGAGCGTCCCCATAAGGTCCACAGTTGGCAGAATTAACAGCGTAAGAGTCATCAAAAAAAGGAGTTGGATGCTGGAAAGTCACACAGATCATTCGGGGAAAATCCTCAGCTGTCCACACTTTATAAAAACCGCTGTCTTCCTTAAAACCATAGGGAGGACGAAGCGAAAAATGCCCTTGAATGTAGTGAACCGGGTAATAAACAGCGGGGTGCGTGTCATAGCCTTTGGGAAGAAGGATGGTGGCTCCCAAGTAGATGGGACGTCCCCAGAACTCTGAAAGCAGTTGGCTTTTGATTTTTATCCTTTTCACCCATTGGGTGTCAGGGGGAACCTCAACAGGAGGAATAACTTTATCCATCGTGAGAGCGACTTGATAACCGCGATTCTGGTCAAGGTGAACTTTTTTGACTTCGCTGTATAAATTACCGGGAGAACGGTTAAACTGTTGTCCCTCCCATTGGTCCATATGAGCCCAAATAGTGTGCCCATCGGCTCGCTTAAATTGGGTATAAATGTTAACCAGAGCTTGAAGATAATAATCACCCGAGGGGATATCGGCCAGGCTGCGGAGCGGATAGCCCAGGATTTTCTCACCAATAATCACCTTCTCGCCCGGGCGAAGATTCTCGATATCTATTCCAAAAAAGGGACAACTTCGATGCCAGGAGCCAGCTTGAAGGCGAGGTTCAGGGCGATTCTCTTTAGAGAGCATCACGAATACCCGTCCGGTAATGGGCTCGGGGTGCACAGAACCAGAAAAACTTATTTCGATCTGAAATTTGGAGCCATTGGCCTCTGTTGGTTGCTCGCCGGCACAAAACCAGAGGGCGGTGATAAAAACAAAAGCCAGGATGGAAAGACTGAACAGATAAAATGGTTTAAGTTTGCTTCGTTTTAAAAAATCGTTTTTCCTCTTCATGCCTAAACTCCTTATCATTCCTCGGGCGCAGGGCGCTTTCTTGTTCATCTTTCTTCTTAAATAAATCATCCTCCCTTGAAAAGCAAACATTTTAAGAAAAAAGGGGAGAAAACCGGGGGAAAAGAAAGGAAAAAATGCGAAGGAAAAAATGTAGAAAAACTGAAAAAACTGGGGACACGAGAAACTGGAGAAAAACTGGGGACGTAATACATATTTACCTATTTTCCCGCAAAATTGACGATGCCATACCAAGTGCTTGTTTTCCAATTCCACTACGTAAAAAAAATGGGGACACGGACGGCTTTTTTCATTTGGAAGCTGAGCATATCAATGGTAATAAGCATCCAAAAACGCCAACATGTCCCCATTTTTTCGGGCAAATAACTGGAAGACCTGGGTAGATAATAACTATTCACCAATTTTTTCGGAAAAAATGCAAACACCCCATCATTTTTTTGTAATTCTGATATTAAAAAGCTTAATTCAGTTTCAGGTGCTCATTTTGGCGATAAACCGAGGAGGGATATTGTATTTTCCTCCGCATGCTCGATCCAGTATGAACTTCAATATTTATCTTTAAAGTTTCCTTCTATAATTTTTCCTATGGTTCTGTACCTATGATGATTCATCCTTTTCCTCCTCAACATTATGACAAAATTTCAAGTCTCAAGGTGTCGCTTTTGTCCTCAATTAGTTCCATTCGGCACAAATAAATTTCCAAATATCTATCTCTCTTCATAGCTTGCGCTTTTAATTTTTTAAATCGCTCCCCAACAGAGCCACCCATAAAGCCAAGTATCAGTTTTACCCTCTTTCTGGTGTTGATACTCTTTCCCCTCGGGCCATCGAAGGCGAACTTAATGGCCATCTTGTTTTCCTCAAGCCAATCCCGGTGTTCCATTCCTTGGAAAAACAGGTTGTCTAACTCAATTTTTTTGGCTTCAGGACCTTTTATCTCGAAGGCCACAAGAGAATGATCATCCAAGTCATAACCCAGGATATCCAGTCGCTCAAGGTGTTTTGTTCCCTGAACAGTCGGGAATTCATAACTAAGGAAGCCAAGACTCAAGTGCTCGTTCTCGTCTTTATGGATTCTCAGTCCCTCCTGTGTCATCATCCTGTCGCATATTTTTTTTTGATAATAGTGTTCGCTTTCTAGAGTTCCCTTTCCTGTGGGCACTTCCTTTTTCTTTCGTTCAGCATTTTTCCTCAGGTCTTCTGTCAAGACGATCACATGAGGGATTAACATCTTGAGAAATCTGAACTTTCGTAAGAATACATCGTTGAACCGGCTTCCCAGGATATACAGACAGGGAAGATGTTCTTCTCTTTTCAGCTTCGCGTGCATATCAAGCATGGGGTAGAGGATTTTCCTCAGATAAGGAGTACCAACATTTTCCGGGGTCAGATCATGTATGGTTCCAGCAAAACCAACAACAATGCCCTGCCAACTTCGGACTCCTCGACATATATAGAGCTCGAGCTTGCCAAGATACCCAGTGATTTTCAATTTTCTAAGGGTATCTTTCTCCAGTTTCTCGAGGACCATGCCTTTATTTCTCATAAAATTTAAAAGTTTATTTATAGCTGAATAAGATAGCCCCCCATTTTTTAATGCTCTGTGATATCCTTCTTTTTTCATCTCAATTCCTTTTCATCTTTAAAAATTTATCTCTCACCAATGATCCACTTGGCATTCTTCACTTTTCTCTAATGGTAGGAATTTCCTTTTTGCGCTTGCGACAAATCTCTCATAATTTGCACCAATTTTCACCAGTTAGCATGCTGAACTAAGGATATCAAATAAAAACGCTGCGGGCAAAGGCTCAAAAAGCAACACATATCCCCCAAAAAAATATAATTTTTTCTTATGTCAAGCCCTCGTGAGGACGAATATTTGGGATTGAATTATGCTTTTGTAATCGGTGGATATTTTAATAATTATTTGTTAGACTCAGAAAATTAAAGGAAGCAGGATGGGCAAAAAAAACCAAGTTCATCATCTTAAGCTTAGATGGCTGGGTTGGCTGAGTTGGGGGTTGTTGCTCCTTATCATCTTATTTCCCCAGCCAGCTCTCGGGAAAAACTTCTACTTTCCCCAGGTCAAAATTGAGATTCACATCCAGCCCGACGGCTCTTTCATCGTTGATGAGTTCCGAACGTATGAATTTGAAGGTAGCTTCTCATGGGCCTCGCTGTGGATTCCCCTTCAAGTCAAGCGTCAAACCTACAGTTATAACCTCCAGATAGAAGACTTCTCCATTAAAGACGAACAGAGTCAGCCCTTGCCTTTTAAGGTAAACGCCTCTTCCAACCGTTACGAAGCCAAATGGTTTTATCAGGCTCAAAACCAACGCCGCACCTTTCACATCCATTACCGGGTGCAGGGAGGAATCTTCAGTTATCCTGATGTTTCTGAACTTTACTGGCAGGTAATCGGCTCAGGATGGGATAAACCCACTGCCTACCTCGTAGTCAATGTTTACTTGCCTCAACCTGTTAGCCAACAAGAAGACATTCTGGTCTACGGACATGGCCCCCTTTCTGGACGTGCCGAAATCGTTGACCTTCAAACAGCCCGGTTCACGGCCACCAATATTCCTGCCTACCAAATGGTGGAAATAAGGATGGTCTGGCCAGCCGGACTAGTTCAGGGAATTCCTTCCAAGCGACACACAAAAGCTTCAATCCAGGCCGAAGAAGCTCGCTTCGTGGAAGAGACCGTCGCTCAAGCTCGCCAAGCTCAAGAACAGGCGCGCCTAAAAGCCCAGCGCCGCCGGTTAATTCTCCGACTCTGGCTCCTGTTACTCGTCTTAGGCACTTTAGGATGGCTTGTGACTTATCTTAAAATCTGGAAAAAAATCGGTCAAGAGTACCAATTTGAAGGTATTCCCGAATATTTCCGGGAGCCACCTTCTGATCTGCCTCCTGCGCTGGTGGAAGTGCTTCTAGGCGAAGGCGGTAAAGCCTCTCCCCGTGCCTTTACGGCCACTGTGTTTGATTTAGCCCGCCGGGGTTTAATCGGCATCGAAGACACAACCATTGAGCGCGAGACCCTTTTTGGAACTAAGAAAAAAACCAGAACTACCTTACGCTTACTTAAAAATATTCATCAACAGCCTGAGCTGGAAAGTTTTGAGAAAGATGTGCTGGAGTTTATTTTTGCTGAAGCGGGCCCGGGAGTTGAGGTGGGCACAGAGATAACTCTCGCTAAACTTAAAAAGCACCTCAAGAAACACCCGCGGGAATTTCAAGAATGGTTCCGCAACTGGCAGAAGAAAATCGACCGCCGCGCTCGGCAATTGGGTTTTATCGAACCTCACACTCGCCAAGTTAAGAATAGATTCATGTGGATATCGATCGCAGCGGGCATCCTGACCGCAAATCCCCTGATTATTATCCTGGCTCCTTTTCTAGTTCCCCATATCAAACGCCGGGCTTACCAATGGGCTCAAGAAAATGAATACTGGCAAGCATTAAAGCGCTTCTTAGATGATTTCTCTGATTTTCCCGAGACTCCCCCTGAAGCTTATAAATTATGGGATCGCTATCTAGTGTTTGCTATCCTTTTCGGAGAAGCGAAAAAAATCATCAAAAAATTAACTCCTATTATTAAAGATGAGCGCGCTGTAGCTCCTGCCTGGGTAAGTGGTTTCAATCGCCACACCTGGGCAGCATCGGGTCAAATTGATTCGATGATTAAAAGCATTAATTCAATGGCTTCTACCCTCCACCAGGCCAGCACCCAGGCAGCTCATTACTCGTCCGGAAGCGGCGGAGGCTTTTCCGGAGGCGGTGGTGGTGGCGGTGGTGGAGGAGGTGGTTCAGCCGGTTAAAAGGAGGGAGAGTGAGAAAAAATTGGGTAATTTTTTTAGGTGCAAGCCTTGTGCTTGCCGGGAGCCTCTATTTTATCTTCGGCTGCGGGTCTTCAACTCCAAATTATCCTCTTCGTCTGGCAGTTTCTTTTAGCTCCGAATTAGAATCAAAGCCTCTTGATGGAAGGCTGTTGTTGATGATTTCTAACGACGGAAGCCAGGAACCGCGCTTCCAGATTAACGATGGCCCACAAACACAATTAATCTTTGGCCTGGATGTCGACCAGCTAGCACCGGGGGAGGAAGCCATTTTTGACGCTGATGTTTTCGGCTATCCTCGGGAATCCATAAGTGAGATTCCTGCCGGCGAATACTGGGTTCAAGCCCTGCTTCATCGTTATGAAACATTTCATCGGGCCGACGGACATGTGGTCAAGCTACCCATGGATAGAGGTGAAGGCCAGCGTTGGAACCGGGCGCCCGGTAATCTTTATAGCACTCCCCAAAAGGTCTACCTCGACCCCGCCGAAAAGAAAACTATTCACCTGGTGATGGACAATAAAATCCCTCCCATTCCCCCACCTCAGGACACCAAATACATTAAACACGTCCGCCTTCAGAGTAAGCTTCTTACAGAATTCTGGGGCCGCCCGATGTTCCTTGGGGCCTGTGTGCTGCTTCCCGAAGGTTTTGATGAGCATCCCGAAGCCCGATACCCATTAGTCATCAATCATGGCCACTTTCCTTACACTTTTAGTGGCTTCCGAGAAACTCCCCCTGATCCTGATTTACCTCCGGTTTACAGTGAACGCTTCGGGATTGAAGGCTACAATCGCATCGTCGAGGAATATGCTTATAAATTTTACCAGGACTGGACCAGCCCTAATTTCCCCCGTGTAGTGCTGATAAAAATCCAGCATGCCAATCCTTATTACGATGATTCCTATGCGGTTAACTCTGCTAATCTAGGCCCATACGGTGATGCCATTACTTATGAGTTAATTCCTTATATCGAAGAAAAATTTCGCTGTCTGGGGGCTGGTTGGGCTCGCTTTCTCTATGGAGGTTCGACCGGAGGATGGGAAGCCTTAGCCGCCCAGATATTTTACCCTGACGAGTATAATGGCTGCTGGGCTGCTTGCCCTGACCCCATCGATTTCAGAGCTTATACGATTGTCAACATCTACGAGCACCAGAACGCCTACTTTCTAGAAAGCCCCTGGAAAAAAACTCCCCGGCCGGGTCATCGGAATTACCTGGGTGAAATAAGTGCAACTTTACAGGAAATGAATTACCGGGAGTTAGTTCTCGGCACCCATGCCCGCTCAGGGGATCAATGGGATATCTGGCAAGCTGTTTATGGGCCAGTGGGAGAAGATGGCTACCCCAAACCTATCTGGGATAAAAAGACGGGTAAAATTGACCACGAGGTGGCTGCTTACTGGCGAGAGAACTATGATCTGCGTTATATCCTCGAGAGAGACTGGAAAAAACTGGGGCCTAAACTAAAAGGGAAAATCCATATCTACGTAGGTGATATGGATAACTATTACTTAAATAATGCTGTGTATCTCATGGAACAATTCCTGGAAAGCAGCAAAGATCCCTATTATGAGGGAGAGGTAGACTACGGCGACCGAGCCGAGCATTGCTGGAATGGCGACCACAGCCGTCCCAACGCTATTTCGCGCCTACGGTATCACCAGATGTTTATTCCCCGCGCCGTCAAGCGTCTTCTCAAAACTGCGCCTCCCGGAGCTGACCTCACTTCCTGGCGCTATAAAAAATAGTTTCATCCGGAAGAAAAATGGGATGATTTATAGGAATTTGGTTTTCGGCTGTGGTGGCTGAGTGAGCCTTTTTGTGTTGATTTACCCATCCAAGAATCGCAAGGTAAACCAGAAAAATGGGTAGAAGAGTGGGGATAGAAAAATGGGGACGCAATACATATTTACCTATTTTTTCTAAAAAACGCTAACACCCCATCATTTTTTCATCCTTCTGGAATTAAAAGCTTAATTCAGTTTCAGGTGTTCATTTTGGCGATAAACCCCAGGGGCAAAAATCGCGAACAAGGCCTTTTTCAGGGGAGCATTTGGAGATATTTTAATTATTATCAACCAGTTAGTGCGGTCCGACCATAACCAAGATGAGCCCCTAACCAAGATGGGAGCCTTACGCATCATATAAATCCCAAGCACGCATGGTCCAACAACAAGTAATGAAACTTACCGAAGCTAACGATTCCCTTGTTCCCTTTTTAGCTGTACTGGTCAAATAAGCCTATTGATGATAAATTCACCTCCCCACCCATCCTCAGAGAGGATAGAATGTGCCTCCGGGGGCGTCAAATCCAGTTAAAATTGTCCCTGGTTGAAAGTAATAAATAATAGACACATCTCCCTATTTTTTTCTCCTCAATAAGGCCACCATATTTTAATTCTTTCAGGTGTTTTGAGATCTTGTATTGTGGTTCATCTAAAGCATCGACCAATTCGCAGACACAAAGTGGTTGCTCGGTGTTAATGAGCAAATTTATAATTCTTAACCTTGTTTTATCTGATAAGGCTTTAAAAAGAAGAGCATATTTTTCCCTAATATATTGATATATGCATATCAATGCATATAGTATATTTAATAAAAAAACTTTGTCAACGAATAATTTAAATTTTGTCATCCTGATATATTTTTTAAGCAGGCAAATCATTTTTTCTTTTTTCTATCCTTTCTATTATTAATTCTATAAATAGGGCCATGACGCTTATCAGGATTATAGTCAGAATAAGGCTGGAGCTCATAAACTTAAGCCCAAGAAATTGAAGCTCTACCATTTCTTGAGGAATTTTAATGCAAGCCTGTCAAGTCATTTAAAAATCTTCTATGATGATTTGATTCAGTTTCTTTAGGGAATAACTCAACTCTTGCTATAATGGAGTTTTATATTTTTTTGCTAAGTTTTTTTTTGAAAAATCTCAATTTTCACAAAAAAGAGCTTCCAATTTCATCGGTGAGCATGGCCTCAAGAGCTACTTTTCACCTGAATCGCCAGTACGACCATTTTGGTTTTAGCCTTTAGAGAGCGAGATTCCTTTTCTTTAGGGACTAAAATACAGGAAGATTTTTTTATATCTTCCTCTTCTCCATTAATAATTATTTTCCCCTTCCCTTCTAGCACCACAAATATGACATCGTTATTCATTCGGCAAGGAGGAATCTGTTGCCCTGGTTCCAACCCCATCACCTGAGCTTTGACTCTTTCTGTTTCGAAAAATACATGTTTAGTATGGTGACTGTGCGAGAATTTTGCCATCTTCATCAATGAGAAATGTTCCATAGTGCTCCTTTATTTAAAGATGTTTTGAAAGTGCGTCTTGGAAGCATATACACATAATATTTAAAAAAGTATTATCATTTTTGTTTTCTTAATTGGCGTAGCATGTTCCTAATTGATTCATTCACTCTTTCCACATCATCATGTGAATATTGGAGCGTAGTAAAAGACCCTATTTTTTCTATTCCAAGGTCATATTCAAGGTTCAGATAAGCGTCGTAAGAAATGCCCAAAATGCCCAAGTTTTCTGCTATCTTTTTGGCGCATTCATTTTGGCAGCCGTTGATGACTATCAGCTTTCTGGCTCTCTCGGCGATTCCAACATGGGGTTTGGATTCAGCCGCGATGGCCGCAATACAGCACATTCTAGCTCCTTCCACTTCGCGGGTTAGTTTGACCGCAACTTCCTGGCCTACCTGGCCAACTGAAGCTGCCCCATCACAGGCTAAAATGATATCCAGTCCTTCGGCCTCCTTGGTGCAGACCGGAAGCAATTGCCAGTTCTCCATTTGCAGAATTTCTGTACTCATGGGTTTATATTTTCTTTATGCTTTAATTTTTTCAGGAGAATGACAATCTTTTTGTAAATCCAGACTGCTCCATAAGTAGCCACAAAATAACAGAGCCCAGTATTACCACAATATTGGCACATTCGCTACCACCTAATTTCTTGAAACGATTAACAAAAGAATGGAAAACCTCCTTGGCTTTTGGATTTTTGAATCTCTAGAGAAATATTTTATAAATTATTTATATGATACCTTAAGTATTTGATAAATAAATATTATCCTTCTTCAGAGATTTCTTCCCGATTTTCCTGATGATATTTTTTTACTATTTCTCGTATTTCTTGGAGATTAGGGAAGGAAATAGCTTCTTGAGAACAGAGGTTTTTGCAGGCAGTACAGCTGACAACACAATTGAAAGGTTTTACCACTTTGGGCTGATTATTCTCGTCATCCCATTCAAAGACTCCATTACCACAGAAATCGAAGCATTCCCCGCAACCGATACATTTTTCTTCGTCAATAGTAGGATACCAGGGGATCTTTTCCCGCGGAATTGCTTTTGCGGCCATCCAAATGCCTCCTTTTAGCTTGTTTGTTTAATGCTCTCTACCGCTTTTCTGACCTTGTCGATGGCTTGCTCTGTAGTAAGATTTCTCAGATCAAGAGGAATTGCTTGCTTTTTAAAATCCCCCCCTGCTTCCTGGAAAGCATCTTTCATCATTTTTATCTGCATTTTGGGATCACAGGCTCCTATTATATACAGTTCATTTTCATCTTTGATGAAATCTTTTAAGAAACGATCTCCGTCATCAACACAGAGCTGAGGATGGACAATGGCATACTCCACATCCATTTCCTGGCGGACAGTGTTGATGAGTTCCCAGAGATCCAGAGATTTAAACCCTGGGCATTGCCCGGTACAAATACACATTAGAAATCTTGGTTTTTTACTCAATTATTACCTCCTTGGATATTTTTTAGCTCGAAATATTTTATTTAAGAAAGAGATGGCCAAATTTGATCTTTTTTTTTGTTTAATTGAACTTCTTTGACTGGGCCATAAATCTCCGCGAATTTCCTATACTCTCTCAATAGAGATTGTCCATACAACTCTTGTTTCTTTTCAGAAATGTAATTTTTTTCTATTAGCCTTTGTAACAATTCTTTTTTTAGAGTAGCCTCATTTTTCATTCCAGGTTCTGTTTTTTCTGACCATAGATAATCTTTTTTTTAAGGGCAATTTTAATTTCACTGTTTCTTGAAGATCCCTCATAAATTTGTCTTTTTTTATTTTCTCAGGGACAAAATATATTATCCTTTTCCCCTGTTGGACTGTATCAACTAAGCCTGCATATCTTAAGAGCCGCAACTGATGAGAAAGTCGAGATTGTTCTATATTTAATATCTCTTTTAGTTCGCAAACGCATAAATTTTCTTGGCAAAGAATTAAAAAAGTCTGTAATCTTATTTTGTTAGAAAGAACTTTTAATGTTTTTATTATTTCTTCCATTTATAATATATGAATAAATGATAATATTAACATATAATTTAAACATTTTATATTTTATTGTCAAGGGAAAATTTAAAATTTTTTTACTAATCAATCATTTTTTTACCTTTTCATCTGTTAACCTGCATTACTCATGAGTCGAGGTTGCTGCTGGGGCAGGTTGGGTCGGCGTAAGGCACAGGACAGGCAGCTGTGGTTGTCCACCGCCAATGCCCTGTAACGAAACAGATGCAGCAAGATCGGCTCGCCCGAGGGGCAAAAGATGCCGATTATGATTAAAATAAAATTAAACGAATAAAGCAGTATCCTTGAGCTTGCTAAAAAATCATTATAAAAAATAAAAGCATGTATCAGCGAAAATGAATAAAGGATCGGCAGATTTTATGAATAATTCAGGTTAATTTTTTTAACTTTTTTTATTTATATAAATGGCGGCACTGTCAATAATTTTGTGTAAATCCATTTAAAGCTTTTATTTGAGGGTGGAACATAGCTCTGATTACTTTTCCCATTGGGACTTTTCTCCAATGTAGTTCCATTTTTAAACAGATAAAGGCCAAAGGGTTGTAACAGGCACTTTCTCCCGCAACGATCTCCATAACCTTAGTTCTTCGTTTAAATTCTTTATTCAATCGCTCAATAATGTTGGTGGTTCGCAGTGATATCCATTCCTCTGGAGGAAATTTAAAAAACGTTAGGCAAGAATCAAGGGAGTTGGCCAAGCATTTAACTGCTAAAAGTGTTTGAGGATTGATTTAACTTGACACATAGGGCTGATGGATGCTCAAATCACCTCCACAAATTAAAGGTCATAAGAAAGAAGGATTAAATGACCACCCAAGATAAGCTTATCAAAAGAAAACTTTCATTACTAGAGCTACCCGAGTTTTTGAAGAATGTTTCTCAGGCCTGTCGGATTCATGCTTGTTCTAGGCAGCGCTTCTATGACATTCGGCAGGCTTATGAAGAGCATGGGCTAGAGGGGCTGAGAGAGAAAACAAGACGCAAGCCGTGTTTAAATGTCATCGACAGCAGGGTTGAAATCGATTATGACCAATTCTTTTTTTACGGCAAAAATTCCGCAAGGAATGGATTCAAAAATTTTCATCTCAGCCATTTTTTACTCCTGTCGAAGTCTTCTTTCCAGCATAATTAAGCTGAGCCAGAAGAAGAAAAGAGTAAAAGCAATCAATAAAGCAATATTCAGAATTATCGGGAAAACGCCGGGCTGATTAAGTAAAGAAATTCTTAAGCCATCTACTGAATAGGTAAGGGGAAGGAAATAGGCTAAATATTTTATCATCGAGGGCATAGCCTCTAAAGGAATAAAGACACCGCAAATAAAGATCATGGGAAAGCGGAAAAAATTGAATAAAGTCATGGCTTCGAATACTTCTTTAACACTGCTGGCTACAAACATACCCAGAGCAGCTGAGGAGGTAGCAGAGAAAATCATTAGAATCAACGTTTCCCCTAATTTTTGGGTGTTTAACTTAAACATAAAAAAAGAAATAACTAAAAATAATAAGCCCATGAGGAGACCGAAAATTACGCCACTCATCATCTTACCCAAAAGTAGTGTTTTCTTGCTTAGAGGAGCCAGTAATAGCCTTTCCAGGGTTCCCACCCTTTTTTCAAAAGTTATGACTACTCCTTCCATCGAGGTTGAGCCAAAGAGAATAACCATGCCTATTAAGCCGGGAATGATGTATCTTATTCCTTGAGGGTTTTTTAAGTAAAAAGCAAAAACAAGAGCCAGAGGCATAATTATTCCCCAACTGATTAGAGGCGGTTTAAGATAATAGGTTTTTAAGTCTTTTAAGGTGACATAATAAGTTTTGGTTAATGATGAGCGAAACATTTTAGCTTTTCATTTCCTTATCTATTTTCATCAGCTCCAAATCTAAACCGGTTAGATGGACAAAAGCATCTTCCAGCGAAGGAGTGGAGGTATTAATGGATAATATTTTAACTCTTTCTTGCTGAAGGAAATTAGGGATTGTGCTGAGAACAGAATTTAGATCATCACTTTGTATTCTTATAAGATAATCTTCAAGGATAACGTTTTTTACTTCTGGCAACTTAGATAATTTCTGCTTTAAACTGGGGTCGATTTTATCGATTTTGATTAACAGCAAGTTATCAGCTGGTAGCTTCTGTTTTAAAGCTTGAGTTGTATCTAAGGCAATTATTTTTCCCTTAACAATGATAGCAATGCGCTGACATAATTCTTCAGCCTCAGCAATATTATGAGTGGTCAAAAAAATAGTTACTCCAGATTGATGCAATTTTTTTATTAAAAGCCTCAAATGCCTGGAACTGGCAACGTCAAGGCCGGTGGTCGGCTCATCGAGAAAAATAATGGCGGGTTTATGCATCAAAGCCGCCGCGATGGTCAGCCTCCTTTTCATTCCTTTAGAGAGCTTGGCAAAGAGAACATTTCGTTTTTGCTCGAGATCAAAGTCTTTAAGGAGTTGATGAGCCCTTTTGCTTCGTTCTTTTTTAGGAAGGCCATAAAGTTGGCCTATAAAAATTAGATTATCCAAGACACTTAATTCTGGATAAAGATTGGAAATTTCAGGAACAACACCTATATGCTCTTTGACCCAAATTTCCTCTTCACTGACACTGTGGCCAAAGACATAGGCTTCTCCTTTTGTAGCTCTACTTAAGCCAGTGATTATTCTCAGGGTTGTTGTTTTGCCTGCCCCATTAGGTCCAAGAAAGCCAAATATTTCACCTTTGTGGACAGAAAAACTTATTCCTTTAATTGCCCAAAAGCCATGAAAAGACTTAGCTAAGTTTCTAACTTCAATGGCTGGATTTTCCATTTGTTATATATTAATTTAATGAAAATTGTTTCTGCAAATTATTTAAAATTAAGCGATAATTACTTCTTAAAAGTTCTTTAAAATAAAAATTATAATTTTGATATTGAGCCATTTGCTATCTTAAGGTACTACTTTAGAATAACGTCTTTAACGATTAAGAGCACAGCTACTCCTAAGAGGACAACTCCAAAGATTAATTTGACAGATTTGGATTTCAATTTTCCGGCCATTAGTCTGGACCCAGTTTGGCTTCCGGCCAAGACGGCCAACACACATAAGGCCCAAATAGGCCAGTTTGGTCGGGCAGCAGTAAAAATATGGGAGACGAAACTTGATAGACCAGAAAAAGTAACCACCATGGCTGAAGTAGCTGCAGCTAATTTTGCTTCTAATCCGGCAATATACAAGAGGGGAACGACAAAACTTCCACCTCCTCTTCCAATAAGTCCGGCAAAGAAACCGAGAATACCGCCAGCTACAATACTCATGGTTATTTTTTGAGAAGAGGTTAGGTTTCCTTTTTTAGGTCTCCAACCACTGAGCATTAAAGTTGCAGCTGAGGCTGTAAACAGGGCAAAAATTAAGATTACAGGTTTGGTAGGAAGACTGATATTGACCCATGTTCCCACTGGAGCAAGAAGAATCATAGACAGGCCAAAGGGAATGGCAAATCTCCAATCTATAAGCTTTTTTCTTCCATAGGTTATTGCTGCCGAGGAGCTATTAACTACATTTAACAGCATTCCTAAGGGAATGGCTTGGGTTTTAAAATCCATACCCAACCAGAATAGAATTGGGATGTAAAGCTGAGACCCTCCCATTCCTAACATAGAAAAGACAAAAGCAATAAAGAAAAAAACAGGCGGGGCTAAATATAGTGTGTTTATCATCTTAACCTCTTCTTATTTTAAAAACTATAAGTTACCTGAGTTTGGATCACATTGGCTGACCCCCATCGATTGGCTTGCTTTTTTACCGTCCTATTATCATAGAAGACATTTAGAGATAAAGGGATATAAGGTTTAAAGATAAGCCCAATGAACACCTCATTCATGGCTATTTGCTTTCTTTTAAAGAAATAGCGGGCTTCATTTCCAATCCAGGGAATAAGCTTTCCATTTAAAGCAGAGAATTTAATTCTCAGAAAATTTCGGTAGCGCTGGTCTCTGTCAGTTAAGTGGAGCTCAAACCGCTGGCGATCATCGATAGCGATTGAACTCAAAGAAGCATGGAAAGTTGCTTCAGGCCAGATGAGATGATAATTATCCCAGTGGCTTTTATTTTTTTTATTTTTTAGAGCATAAAATAGGCCGACTTCCCAGTTGTTGTTTACTTTGACTGAAATGCCAACAGGGATTTTGTTGTAGTAATGAGCGTTATCTCTGAATCTGGCTTCCTCTTTAAAGCTTAACTTGGCAGCTAAGTTGCCGCAGGAAAAAGGAATTACAATTTTGTATTTACTATAGTATTCCCAGGGGATGGATTGAGCTCCACTTAAACTGCTTAGCGAGGTAAGCATAAAGAGTGAAATAAGAAGAAACAGGAATATCGCTTTAAACGGCAGGAGCTTTTTCATATTCTGAACAGGGAAGACAGAGGGTTTTACCGTCCACTATTCTAACCGCAGTAGCAAAGACAGTTTCACCGCATTTTTCACATTCGTGCAGCTCAAAAGTAGATTTTTTAGGCTTAAAGTCAAAGTCGAAAACGTCACTAATTTTAAAAAGCTTATCATCTGACGCCTGCATAACTTTCTCTACCAGAGGGTCAATAATTTCGGGGGCGATGTCCTTGGGTTCAATCCCATTTTTTCTCATCTGGACGAATTGGGAGCCGATGGCCATTTTATGGAATTCTGGATTTATACTCACCCGGACAGCTTTTTTATTTTTAACATCAAAGAGAATGATGCCAATTTTAGAATAATTGAGCTTTTCAATATTTCCTTTGCCGTAAGTACAACCGGTGGCTACTTGAACACCATCGCCAAAACACATCATAGCATGAGCTGGACCTGTTTCCAGGTAACAAAAAAGCTCTTTATTTGAAGCCCGCTCTACTCCTAATTTTTTCATTGCGGCCCAACCAGCTCTCAAACCCAAAGGCATGGCCGGGCATTTATGTCCATGAAATTTAATGGCCATTTCTAGTAATTCTTTTTGATTCATTGATATACTCCCTTCTTAGTTTTGATTTTAGTCTAAATTAGTGAGTGAGGGGGTAAGGGTAAATTAATTCAAGTTCCTTTCCACTTACAAAAGCAAAATTTAGTTTTTTTCATTGATCTCTATTTTAATTTCTTGTTGATATATTCTGATGAATTTATTCAAGGCCTGTCTTCTTTCTTTGATTCTTTCGACCCACAAAGCTAAAAGCCTTTTGCCATTATTAGTTATATGGTATATCCTTCTTTTTCTACCAAATCTTGGTTTTTCCCAGGTAGATTTGATAAATTTATCTTTTTCTAATTTTCTTAATGTCCTATAGACAGCACCAACATCGACAGATTCATTATGAAAACCAAGAGTTTTCAATTTATCAATTAATTCATACCCATAAGAAGGTTTCTTAGATAAAAATAAAAGTAGACTGGGCTGGACGAACCTTGAGAAGCGATGGAGAGAATAATCGCACTGTTTTTCTAGAAAGTTTTCTTTAACTGAAGTTTTTTTAATTAACATTTTAAATCATATATTTAAACAATATGATTAAATCATGTTTTTCTAAAAATATACATAGAACTTAAAATTGTCAAGATATTTTTGGCTATATGATGCGTAACATCGAAAGTAGACATTTGGGAACGCAAAAGGAGACATAGACTATTAGCGGTCATATAGTCCATTTTCCACAAAGGAGGATGGACTATGACAAAGCAATTAGCCAAAAGAGAGAGAACCTCAGGAATGGGTTGAATATGTATTAGAAAGATTCAATAGTCATCTTATTTCTGAAGAAGAAGCCTACAGGCTTTTAGGAATGAAAAGAGCATCTCTTTACAAGATCAGGCGACGATGGCTTAAATGTATGATCAGCAATACTCCCTTCAAGCTTACCTCTTCTGGGCAAAACCAGAAACTCTCTTTACCGGCAGAAGTTGAAAATTTTCTTCACAAGGAACTTTCCTATATCAAAAAAGAAGCCCGCTTCTACCGAGGAAAATTTAACTTTGCATATCTCTCAGAGAAAATCTTTGGCCGGTTCGGACATTCGATTCATCGCAACACCATTCGACGATTCGCCATTAAAGAAGGCTATTACGAGCAAACACCCAAAGAGAAGAAGAAGCCATGTATCCGCTTTGAGATGGACTGTATAGGGGCCCTTTTTCAACATGACACCTCTAGGCATGTCTGGTTGCCTCATTCTGGCAGATACCATGATCTCATTATGACCAAAGACGACCACTCACGAGTTATTACAGGGTTCTCATTGAGAGAAGTTGAGAGTGCCTGGGAACATATATGTTTAGCTCGTAAAGTTTTTGAGAGATATGGTCGTCCTTTGGCATATTATGTGGATCGTCACAGCATCTTTAAATTTAATCTCAGGTCCGCTTGTATTCATTACACAAGGCGTATCTCTGAAGAAGAGGGTAAGATCCAGTTCAAGCGAGTTCTCAGCTCATTGGATGTTTCCACCCTTTATGCCCAAGATGCCAAATCCAAAGGCAAGATCGAAAAAGGATTCGATTATTTCCAAAGACGCCTTCCTTTTGAG
>Ga0190360_1000738_pt1 | contig 17626 bp, 15 predicted proteins | sample 48721834_MG_FD_161271 | JGI IMG/M metagenome (GOLD analysis project Ga0190360, IMG submission 161271) | Hydrothermal vent microbial mat bacterial communities from Southern Trench, Guaymas Basin, Mexico - 4872-18-3-4_MG | ecosystem: Environmental > Aquatic > Marine > Hydrothermal vents >... | reverse complement strand
GGATATTTATAATCTTATAAGATTTATAGAAAACGAGGTAGAAAGAAGGCTTGGTTTAAAGCTTGAAAGGGAAATTAGGTTACTGGGTAAATGGGAAGAGTAAAAATGTATTTCAAATTTGATAAATTCCCCGTATGTGTTATATTTTTTTCTATGATGAGGAGATTATTATTTATCGGGATTATCATAATTTTTCTATCATTCCCATTTGGAGCTTTTTCCTCAACAGGAGAAACAGGGGGAGTTGAAAACATATTCTCATACGGTGCAGGTCTAAGAGCCCTTGGAATGGGGGGAGCATTTACCGCAATAGCAGGAGATTCTTCTCTTGTATACTGGAATCCCGGTGCAATGGCTTTCAACCAGTATAAAGAAATAAGCCTCTTTGGATTGAGAACAATAGCCGATTCCTACTACGTAAGTGGATTCTACACAAATCCCACTGTAAGCCTTGGTGCTCTCGGTTTTGGAGGGCTTGGAGTATACACATCTGGAATAGAATCATACGACTCAAGCGGAGCTCCAATCACAACAGAAAAAAACTCATACCTACATTATCAGATCCTTCTGGCGTATGGTTACAATTTTAAGTGGGGCCTCGGGGTTGGAAGTACTGTAAAGATTGAACAGATAAATCTCCTCGATTACACAGGCACAGGTGCGAGCTTCGATATCGGGTTTTACTTTAATCCAAAAAGACCTGAATGGCTTTCTATTGGTGCTGTTGTACAGGATGTATACGGTACCGGGATAAAACTTGGAAGTGAATACGAAAAAAACACAAGAATATATAAACTCGGGATAGGAACAAGTTTTAAGTTAGGGGCAAATAAAAGAACAACCTTAACATTTGATCTTGACGGAAGAATGTTTACCGACAATTACAACCCAACAAAACCAGAGCTTTACTATGATTTGAGTTTCGGGACCGAGGTAAACTTCTCAGATAGGCTTATGTTTAGAGCAGGTTACAGGGAGTTTGAACCACAGAATATATTTCAATCTCTGCCACAGGGTCTCTCCTTTGGGATGGGAATAAGGCAATGGGGGATTGGAATTGATTACGCAGTTTCCTTTGAAGATCCAACATGGCAGGGAACAGCTGAACTTCTCATGCGACTTGGAATAAGCTACAGGTTTGGATTAAGTATAGATGAGAAAAAAAGGCTTGAAAAACAGAGGATAGAACAGGAAATACAAAAAGGTATTAGAAAGGCAACCGAGAAATATCAAAAACAGCTGGAGGAATTATCTGCAAAATATGAAGCAGACAAACAGAGGGTACTACAGGAACTAGAGCAAAAGTACCAGGAAAAGATTGCAAAAATCGATCAAACAATTGAAAAAACAAGACAGGAAATAATAGCAGACCTTACGGCACAATTCGAAGCAGAAAAAAACAGAGCACTTGAAGAATTAAGACAAAACTACGAAGCCCAGAGAGCAGCACTTGAAAGTCAGCTCAGCCAGGAAAGGGCAACATACGAGCGGCAAATAGCCACACTCCAGAGAAAGTACGAAGAAGAAAAACGAGCACTTGAACAAAAAATTGTCGCAGATGAAACCTTCAAATCAGAAAAATATGCCAAAGCACTTGAACTCTATGCAGCAGGTGAGTATGAGGATGCTCTTGCAGAGTTAGAAGCAATTGCGAGGTTTGATCCGAATTACCTTGACGTCCAGGATTACATAAATAAAGCCAAGGCTGCCACAAAGGATGTGAGATCCTATCCACCAGAAATAATGAATATCTACTATAGAGGGATTGATCTATTTGTTCAGAAAAAATATGAAGAGGCAATTGCAGAGTGGCAGAAAATTCTCGAAATTGATCCTTATAATCAGCTCGCTCTGAGGAATATAAAAGAAGCCGAACAGAGACTGAGAAAACTCAGAGAACTCAAGAAAAAATAATCAATGTGAATGCTTAATAAAAACCAGGGCTAAAAACCGCCTGGAAGCCATATTTGTGCAAGAGTTTCTGTAACTTTAAATCCGCAGGAAAGATAGAGTCTGTAAGCCGGTATATTTTCCTTTCTCACAAACAGTACCACTTTTGAACAATTAGAAAGTAGCCTTTCAGCATGAGCGGTTATTAGTCTTTTCCCATATCCCTTCCCTCTGTATTCTGGAAGGACAAACACATAACCAATCTGGCATATCCCATTGAAGCTTGCATTTATGCCGGCTATCCCTACAGGTTTATTACCGTCGTATAATGCTGTAATTTCCTCTTTCTGAAGCTTTCTTCTCACAGCGAGCAGAAGCCCGGTTCGCTCACTATATGTATGGTTGACATTCAGTTCTTCCGACTCATATTTAATAAATAATGGCAACAGATCCTGAGCTGAAGAAACGGTTGGAACTCTATGTTGAATCCCCGGATACTTCTTCAAACTATTCCTATCTACTTCCATAAAATAGAACTCTTTTACTCTTTTTATCCTGAAAATGGAGTTCTCAATTATCTGTCTGATAATATTCTCATGGCTGAAAATAAACTGGTTATCAGGATAATTCCTGCTTAGAAAACCCTTCAGCCTCAATCCAAGATATTCTGTAAAAGGTACATTTAAAAAAAGGTGGGTAAACATGCCTGCCCTTACATGAAGTAATCCAATTATTTTTCCATCTCCAATTACAGCATAATTTCTGTAACCTCTGTGCTTTCTTTCAAGTCCTTCTAGGAGATAAATATCCTTTATCTTCCACTTTAAAGCCAAACGAAGTGCCCTGGCCCTATGAGACTGCTTATTTAAGAAATGAAAACCTATTTTAATAGGCGTTTTTGAGATTACCATTGATAAAGTACCGGTAACAATCTTATATTTTTAAAGGATACCCCATCGATAAAAGCGGGTCAATACTGTTTTGATTCCAAAAGGTAGGCAGTATGATATATCATAACGGATTGAACTTTGAGTGTCAGAAATGCGGCAATTGCTGTAGTGGGATTCCAGGATATGTATACCTGACGATAGATGAGATAAAAAACATTGCCAGATACCTCGGAATAAAACCCGATGATTTTATAAAAAAATACACATTAAAGGTCATTATAAACGGAGAACCAAGACTCTCACTCATTGAAACACAGAACTTCGACTGCATATTTTACAGTAAGAATAAGGGATGTGAAATATATCCTGTAAGGCCATACCAGTGCCGTTCATTTCCCTTCTGGCCTGCAAATCTGGAAAATCATGAAGCATGGATAAAGGTAAGCAGACTATGCCCCGGGGTCAACAGGGGCAGATATTACTCAGCTGAGGAGATAAGAGAAATCCTCTTAAAACAACCCGATTATAATATGAACCACTTTAGATAATCCCAAGTTTTTTACCAGCTTTCCTGAAAACCTCAAGAGCATAATCAAGCTGTTCGTCAGTATGTGTCGCAATATAGCTTGTTCTTATCAGAGATTTTCCCGGCGGTACGGCCGGTGGTATTACAGGATTTACAAAAACTCCATTCTCAGTTACTTCTTTCCAGAGCATAAAGCACCTGTCCATCTCACCTATTATAAGCGGAACTATAGGGGTCACCGTCTCTCCAACATCGTATCCCATCTCTCTAAAGCCATTTCTCATCTTTTCTGCTATCTGAAGAAGCCTTTTCCTCCTTTCCGGTTCATTCTTAATAATCTCAAGCGCAGCATTAACAGCTCCCAGAACTGCTGGAGGTAGACTCGCAGTAAAGATCAGCGCCCTGGAATGGTGTTTCAGATACTCAATTACCCTTGAATACGAGACAACAAATCCTCCAATTGTGGCAAAAGATTTACTGAAGGTCGCCATCTGGATGTCAACCTCATCTTCCAGACCAAAATATTCAGCCGTTCCTCTTCCATTTTCCCCCAGAACACCAACAGCATGGGCTTCATCTACCATAACCCTTGCCCCATATTTTTTTGCAATATCAATAATTGAAGGCAAATCAGCAAGATCACCTGCCATGCTGAAAACACCATCCACCACTATTAATTTCCCTGCATCTCTATCACTCTCCTCAAGGAGTTTCCTGAGGTGATCCATATCGTTATGTCTGAACTTAACAATCTTCCCAAAGCTCAGTCTGGCTCCATCAATTATACTTGCATGATCGTCCCTGTCTATGTATACAATATCGTTTCTCCCCACTATTGTAGACAGTACACCCTGATTAGTCAGAAACCCAGTTGAAAAAAGGAGTGCCTTTTCCTTTTTCATAAACTCGGCAAGTTTCTCTTCAAGTTCTTCATGCAGATTCAAAGTACCGTTGAGAAACCTTGAACCGGCACATCCAGTTCCATGTTTTCTGATACTCTCAACGGCAGCCTCTATTGTTTTTTCATTGAATGTTAATCCCATGTAGGAATTAGACCCAAGCATTATCATTTTTTTTCCATTAATATAAACCTCAGTATCTGTTCCCGTTTCTATTGCCCTGAAATAGGGATATAACCCTCTTGCTCTATACTCTTCGTATAGGTTATAATCAAAAGCCTTCTGAAAAATATCCATTTTATCCTCTCCCGGATAATTTTTTGCCCTTTCAGCAAGAGTCAACAGAACCAACATGATACACAGAAATGTAAGATAGCATTTCCTGAAAGAATCGTTAACTACTTAAATTAGATTATACTATAATATAAAAATTTAAAATTTTTGACTGATTTTTTCCGATGATTGTAATATACTCAAATTGATAGAAATAATACTAAAACTAATTTCATAAATTGGGGGGTTAGATGTTTAAAAAATATCGTTTATTCGTACTGGTACTGAGTCTGATTTTAATTATCAATATTACACCTGCTTTCTCCCAGAGAGTTGTAAGACTGGGAGATTTACCAAAAAGTGATTTCACGATAAGCATATATCAGGTTGTTGGATTTCAGGAAGGAGCGGAAGGATACAAAATTACCTACCTGGATACAAACAATGAATTGAAACATCTCTATCTTCCAGCTGCAATGAGAGATAAATACCTCATCTACAGACCAAGGGAAAATACTTTTAACCAGAACTTTGTAATAATATGGCGTAAGGGGGATACGGTAGCAAGGGTTGAGTGGTTCATGCCCCAGAAAATAGACTATACTCTTCCGTTTTTTACTGTCAGCCCATTTGGAGAAGAAGATAAAAAAATATTTGAGCGGATAACAAAGAAGGGAGAACTGGTTCTGGAAGCTGAAGCACTGGGCGGAGCTCCAGTTATAAGAGCCCCTGGTGAATAACCGGGGAATAATAAAAAATCGAGATCAGGTATAGTTAAAAAATGAAAGAAGTCTCAGTAAAAGGTCAATTTTTCTACGCTTTGGTAAAACCCAGGAAATGAAATAGAAGCAGCATCTGCATTTTTTATAATAACCTCCCCATCTGTGGCGAGTGCCATTATTGAAGAAGCCATTACAATCCTATGATCTCCATTCGTATCAATCTCACATCCACACGGAACATTGGGGCCTTTTATCTTAAAACCATCAGCATACTCCTCAACCTCACCGCCAAAAGCATTTAACATTGACACTACGGTTTTAATCCTATCCGATTCTTTAAATCTTAACTCACCGGCTCCAGATATCTTTGTTACTCCTTCAGCAAAGAAACCAGCAACTGCCAGTATGGGTATTTCATCTATAATCAGAGGAACCTCTTCTCCTGGAATTTCAATACCCTTTAAAGAAGAGCTTTTACTTCTCACATTCCCAGAGGGTTCGGGAGAGTCACCAAGCTTTTCCACCTCGATCTCAGCACCCATTCTTTTTAAGACCTCAAGAATATGTGCTCGTGTAGGATTTAAGAGAACACCCTCGGCCACAAACTCCGAATCTGGAAGAATAAGGGACGCAACAATAAAATAGATAGCCGAAGAGAGATCACCGGGAACATCAAAACTTACTGGTTCAAGCTCCTTTCTAGGTCCAACCTCAATCACCTTTTCTCCATTATTCCAGTTCTGAGCAATATCGGCTCTCATAATTTCAAGCATTCTCTCGGTATGATCTCTCGTTAAAAACTTTTCTATAAAAACGGATTTCTCGTTCAGAAAAAGGGATGCAAGAATCAACGCGGATTTTACCTGGGCACTTGGAACGGGAATCTCATACTTAATACCTCTGAGCTTCGAACTTTTCAATATGACAGGTAGCGTACCATCTTTGGAACTTATTTTCGCTCCCATTCTATTGAGCGGTTCCACTACACGATTCATCGGTCTCCTGGATAGGCTTTCATCTCCCATAAATACCGCACTTCCACCAGCTCCGGCCATAAGGCCCATCATCAACCTTGCAGTTGTACCAGAGTTTTCACAATTAAGATCAAACGTTTTATCCCTGAGAAGAGCTTCAAAACCTTCAAGACCCACCCCTGATATAATGAGTTTACCATCTCTACTCTTCATATTAACACCAATGCCAGTTAGAATTTTCTCTGTGGTAATAACATCCCTTCCGCTGGAGACATTCCCGATAATCGATTCCCCAGAAGCTATGCTCCCCAGTATCAATACCCTGTGAGAAACAGATTTATCTCCCGGAAAAACCATCCTGCCCCTGATTCTTTTTATTCCTCTAAGAGTAATGTTCACCCTCTCGATTCCTCCGTTTCCTCTGCCTTTCATAAGAATCAAAACTTAATATGCTTTCACTCATCCGTTGTTTCTGCTCTGTATGAGGATTTAAAAATAGCTCTGTATATATTTTCAATATAGCTATAGACTGAGTTATCTTTTATCATACTCCGAAATCTGCTCAGAATATTATCCTCTCTACTCTTATCAATTATACTCTGATTGTTCAACCTCTTGTATTTCCCAATCTCGGAGACAAGCCTGTATCTTTTCACAAGGAGCTTTAAAAGCTTGGTATCAATCCTATCAACCCTGAATCTCAATTTATCAATTTTATTTTTCCTGTTTTTCATCGAAAATATCCCTGAGGCCCCTACACTAATTTCCAGTAAAATATACCCAACAAACTATCATGGCAAAAATTATTTTCACTGAACTTCTGAATTACAAAAAAATCCTATAACTCAGCTTTTTCATTTTCATCCCCACAATATTAATCCATATATTGAAAAAATATTCAGATTAAATTAATATAAAAATGATAATTTCATAAAAGGAGACTATCTTTCAGTATTACCTTTAATTAAGGCTAATCTTATCCTCAACTATTACCGAAATAAAGCCGGAGATAAATATGATTGTTGGATATGGTATTGATATAATGAAAACCTCAAGAATAAAGAGAGCAATAGAGCGTTTTGGTACCAGATTCATTAAAAGAATATATACAAAAGGTGAAATTGAATTCTGTAAAAAAAGAAAATCACATCCATTTCAGGTTTATGCTTCATTCTGGGCTGTAAAAGAAGCTGCTATGAAAGCTCTCGGTACGGGGCACAGAAGGGGTGTTAGATTCAGAGATATTGAGGTCTGTCACCACCCAAGTGGAAAGCCTTACCTTAGGCTTTACGGAAAAAGCGAGAAAATCTGTAAAAATCTTGGAACAAAAAATATAGAAGTCTCAATGTCCCATCTCGATGATCTTGTTATAGGAGCGGTGATTTTTGAAAAATAAAACATATGATATAATGTAGCATAATTCAAAATCAGCACCCGAAGCTTCCAGGGGATAAAAGGACATAAGTTTGTTTAGGACCGGCTTGATGTATATAAAACGAAGATCGAGTTTTTTGAAATATAGAAATATGAATGCATAATAGAATTAGTAATGTTGCAGTACCGGCGAACTTAGAACAGTTCAAATAAATATTTGTCAATTTCTTTACTTGGGATTAATAATTTACGATTCAAAATGAAAACTCGAAGTTCGCCCTATATAAAAATGGAGGATGCAATGACCAGAGAAGAAGCAATGGAGCTGCTGAAAGAATATACAAAAAAGCCCAATCTGATAAAACACGCACTCGCGGTGGAAGGTGCAATGGCGGCATATGCCAGAAAGTTTGGAGAGGATGAAAATAGCTGGAGGATTGTTGGATTGCTCCACGACTTTGACTACGAAAAATATCCAGATGAAAAAAACCATCCATACAGAGGTGCAGAAATTCTGAAAGAGAAAGGAGTTCCCCAGGATTGGATTGATGCTATAATGGGACATGCAGAATATACCGGGGTTGAGAGAAAAACCCTCATGGCAAAAACGCTCTATGCAGTGGATGAACTAACCGGCTTCATCATAGCGGTTGCACTGGTAAGACCATCCAAGAAGCTGGAGGATGTTACGGTAAAATCTGTGAAAAAGAAAATGAAGGATAAGGCATTCGCCGCAGCCGTTGATAGGGAGGCCATAAAGAGAGGTGCAGAGGAGCTTGGAGTTGATCTTGACGAGCACATCCAGACTGTACTCGATGGATTAAAAGCTGTTGCGGAAGATTTGGGTTTATAGTCCGTTCTTTCACTTAGTTTCTCTATAAAACCTAAGCAAGCTCATTGATTTGTAATAATTCATTTGATCCATCTTCAAATAGATAATATCCCTCTAAATTTGTTCCACCTATTAATACATTAATACTAAGGGCTCAAGATAAACCCCAAAATAGAAAAAGCGGGTTTTAGTTTAGCCAGCAAGGTTTCTCGCCCATTTGGAGAGAAATTTTATCAAAAATATAACAAAAAAATCGAATGGGAAGCGTAAATTACCAGTATCTGGCCAGGAAAAAGTGGCTGAAAACAAACCCGTTTTTAAATTATCCAGTCCCGAGAAGTATAATAGTTGCAAATATCCCGGTAAGATTAATCACATCATCAACCAGAACATATTCATCGGCCCCATGGAGATTTTCTCCTCGCGGACCAAGCAGAACAGAGGGCATATGTCCCACCTCTCCATAAACACCAAGATCGCAGGAAAAAGGAGCCCCCTCTACTGAGGGTTCTTTACCTGAAAAACTCTTGAACGCCTGGATAACAAGTTTAACGCCCTTATTATCTATTGGTGTTTCGAAAGGTCTTACAAAATGGTATGTTTTTTCAACAGTTACATCATACTTTTGCAATTCGCCATCTCTTTTACATTCATCCCAGTATTTCAAAAATCTGCTGTAAAAAGTTTTCTCATCCATACCTGGATAACACCAGACAATCCAGGAAAGCTTTGAAAAACTTGGTATACCCATCTGGATGAACTCTGTTTTTTCAGCAGAACTCAGGCCGTAAAGAACAACCCTGAGTTTTTTTCCTTCCCCCGGGAAAAGGGGATGCCCATTGGATTCAGACCATTCTTTCTCAAAAATTTTGAACCTCTCAATTACTCTTCCGAGCCCATAAACAGGATTCGGAATTTCATGACCTGTGTACGGCATTCCTGCCTGACCCCTGACAAATATATCCCCGAGAAATGCCCCCATTGATGCAGGGCAGATCTGCATCCCTGTTGGCTCTGGAACCACTGCAAGATCAGCATTAAAACCCCTTAGCCTCGCGGCCAGTGTTCCGTTGCCCCCTGCATACTCCTCATCAACAACACTTTCAAAAACAACCCTTCCTTTCGGCCTGAATCCACTTTCTTTAAGCAGCTTTATTGCCCAGAACGCAGCAGCAAGCCCTCCTTTCATATCAGCACTCCCCCGGCCATAAAGCTTTCCACCCTCGAGAAGTGGATCAAACGGTGAGGTAATCTTCCATGGACCAGGCTCTCGTGGTGCAACATCTCCATGTCCGCTAAAGATAATACTCAGGGCATTCTCTGTTTCACCAGAAGTATCACTCACATCACCATCCCATACAGCATCAACATTAAACCTATTGTACTCACTATACCCTCTTCCCCTCAGCCAGAATGGATGATCCTCAATATCGGAAATATCTGTCGGAAAATACTCATCAACCTCAAGGCCAATGTTTTTACATTCCTCTGAAATAAAACGTTGAAATTTAGATTCGTTTCCGGCAGGTGGTTTATTCTCGCTAGGTATACTGATGGCTTCTCTAAGCCAATCAATGATTTTTTTCTTATTGGATTTTATCAGATCTTTTAAATCTTCTATCTCATGAAAATTTCTCATATCTTTTTTCATTATTACCTCTTTATTACTCCAAATAATTGTACTGAAAAAAGAATACAAAAATTAAAATAGTAAATCTTAAACTCTAGATTATTATCATCTAAAGTATTATTATCTCCCGCCTGTAACTCGTAAGTTCTTCTATACCATCATCCGTAACAAGGATACCATCCTCATATCTGAGGCCATATACACCATCGGTAAGCCAGATATCCACATTGAATACCATTTTTTTCTGAATAGTGAACTCGGCATTTTCAGAAAGCCAGAGGCCTTCAACCTCACTACTTCCTGTGCCATGAGCCGGGCCATACAGAGTAAACTCTTCAAACCCATATTTATGCAGAATATCGTAGTAACCCTTAAAAACTTCATTTGCTCTGATGCCCGGTTTAATATTTTCCAGAGCATTGTTCATTGCTTCAAGGGCCACTTCCATGAGTTTCCTGAAGTTTTCTGGTGGATTGCCAAATACAAAAGGTCTACACATGTTTCCACAATATCCAGAGTACTTTGCCCCAAAGGTGAACTGTACCGGTTCATTTTCATTTATTATTCTGTTGGTTGATCTGCACAAACTGAGCCTTGTGTTGGGACCCGAACAAACCCATGCTGGATAGGAAAATCCCTCAGCCCCCAATTTCAGCATCTTACTCCTGGCAATTGCCTCCAGTTCCCACTCCGACATTCCCGGTTTTACACTGTTCAGGGCTGTTTTCATTGCTTCCTCTGTAATTCTGTAAGCCTCCCTAATAAGTGGAATCTCCCTCTCTGATTTAATGGCCTGGACTTTTAACAACACATCATCAGCCCTGGTAATTCTTGCACTAGGAAACGATTCTGCAATCTCATTGTAAATCGTATGGGGGAATATATTATAGTTACATATTCCTATACTTTCAGGTTTCTTGCCGCATGCCTCAATTATCAGCTCTGAAAAACTTTTCTCCTCCACTTTGGGTACCCATTCGGGAGCTGAGGTTTCAACAAGCTTTGAGTTTATAGCTATCTTCGAGGCTCTGGAAAAATCCTTCGCAAACTCATAGGATTCTGGCCCCCCCGTAACAAGCACTTCCTCTCCTTCTACGGGCACTATGACAGATGCAAAGTCAAAAAATGGCCAAAAACCAACGAGGTACCTCGAGCTCTGAGATTCATTCTCGCTGCTGTAGGTCACAATTACATCAAAACCACTTTTTTTCATTTCATCCTGAAGCCTTTTCCTTCGAATAACATATTCCTCTTTTGGGAGCATCTCTCTTCCCATTTTTTCCTCCTGTTTTAAATGACTTTTTATGCCTTTAGCTATTTCAATAATACCTTTTAAGTTTTCATCATATACATTGCCTCTAAAAGACCGGATTCAATCTAACATATTCAACCTGAGGAAGAATAGAATATAAACCATTTCCTAAAAAAGAATTATACCAAAAATTACCAGAATGTATAGTTTAAAATTCTATATTTTCAATAGATCTAAAGATAGAGGCCATAAGTAGACTCGAGAAGTAGATGGATTAAAGTCAGATAATGTTTTTAAGTTTCATGGAAGCTTTATCGTGGGCCAAACCAGAGGAGATTTTTAGATTTGGAGAGTTACTTGAGAAAATCGAGGAGTTTTCCTATCTCAAACGGTTTTTTAACAAGAGAAACGGCTCCAGCCTCAAGTGCCTTTTTTGCAAGTGGGTCCATTGGATACCCTGTAAGTATAAGTATCTTGGCATCTGGTCTTTTTTCAATAATCTCTTTTGTTATTGCATCTCCTGTTTTACCTGGCATTCTGAGATCAACTATTATCAGGTCATAATTTCTCTTTATAGCTTCTTCAGCCCCATCTGAGGGATTCTGAAAAGTTGCCACTTCATATCCCATATCCTCGAGTATAACCTTTATTGCATTCAGAATCATTTCTTCATCGTCTATAACAAGTATTTTTTTTGGCATCTTTCACTCCGCAGGGATAAATAAAGAACGAAAATATTATAATACATCGAAAATAGATATTCTATTATTTTTTTATCAAACGTTTTATTATAAGCAAATTCCTCTCTTCATCAAGGAAAGGTACCTCCACGTTCTCCAAAGAAATTTCTAATTTCTCCCCATCCCCAATCCTATCTTCTAATACCTTAATCTCCTGATCGACCTTGCTCTTTCTCCCTTTGTAGAGAATCAGTCGCCCACCTGGTTCCAATATGTGTTTTGTATTCAGAAAAACCTCGAGAGAATCTCCAACCCCTCTCGAAAGTACAATGGGAACCTTCTCTTTAAACTCCCTTATATCACCTCTGAAAACCCTGTAGTTTTTTAGGCCAAGCCTTAAAACGACATATTCAAGAAATGAGGCTCGTTTCAGCCTTCTCTCCACACCTATAAAGTTTTTATCAGGACAGACAATAGAAAGGGGTATCGAGGGAAACCCACCACCAGGGCCAAGGTCAACAACAGGCTCTTTTGTATCAACAATAAATTTCATAACAGCAAGACTATCGATAATGTGTTTAATAATTATCTCTGCGGGATCATTGGTGCCTATAAGATTGATCCTTGAGTTCCAGGTAATAAGCTCATTCAGAAAAGAAACCATCTTTTCCACGATTACCCTACTGTGAGAAATCTCCAGAGCTTTCAGGCCTTCTATCAGAAGTGTAATATATTTCTCTGCGATCAAATTCCTGCTCGCAAATTGTAATATTCTTTTAATTTATAACTTTTAAAAGACTTATAAATTATTGAATATCAACAAGATATAGAATAAAAAAGATTTAAACCCTCAAATAGAGATTTTCCACTCTTACCCAGGTTATTTCCCACAAAAACCAGGTTATTATTTATTTCACAAATGGAAATGGGGAAAATTTACATCCTATACCGGTTTTTTCTCTTCTCTTTTCTCTTTTTCCCTTTCTATCGAATATCTCTTTAAATAATAAATAAGGTTAGTAATATCTGCAGGTTTCACACCCGATATCCTCGAAGCCTGGCCTATCGAAAGGGGTTTAATCTGGGTCAATTTTTGCTTGGCCTCGGTTGAAAGACCATGAACATTATTATAATCTATATCCTCAGGTATAAACATCTTTTCCATTTTTTTAAACTGCTCTATTTTCCTGTTCTGTCTCTCGATATATCCACTGTATTTCACCTCTATTTCTATTGTCCTCTTTACATCCTTTCTGAGTGAAGATATTATCTCTCCCAGCTCCGGAATATCACGAAAATCATCAAGGGTTTTTTCCTTCTGCTTTAAATGTGTATAAACATCCTTCCCCTCAAGTTTGATAGTTTTAAGTAGCGATACGGTTCTCTCAAGCATCCTTTTCTTTTCCAGCATCCTTCTGTAATCATCCTCTGGGAGCAAACCAACACGGTACCCGTACTCACTTAACCGCAGATCGGCATTATCATGCCTGAGATTGAGTCTGTACTCTGCACTTGAGGTAAAGAGCCTGTAGGGTTCTTTCGTTCCTTTTGTAACCAGGTCGTCTATAAGAACCCCTATATATGCTTCAGACCTGTCAAGAATAAGTGGAGGAAGTCCTCTGATGGAGCATCCGGCATTTATCCCGGCAATAAGCCCCTGGGCGGCTGCTTCCTCGTAACCACTGGTCCCATTTATCTGGCCCGCCAGGTATAGTCCGGAGATTTTTTTGGTTTCAAGTGTTGGTTTCAGCTCTGTTGGTGGAACAAAGTCATATTCAACTGCATATCCTGGTTTCATTATTTCAATTTCTTCAAAACCCTTGATTGTTCTTAGAAATTTGTCCTGGATCTCTTCAGGCAGGCTTGTTGAAACCCCATTGAGGTATGTTTCCTCGGTATTGAGTCCTTCAGGTTCAACAAAAATCTGATGCTTTGTTTTATCCGCGAAACGCACTATTTTATCCTCAATGCTCGGGCAGTACCTCGGACCAATCCCCTTGATCTGCCCTGTAAAAAGGGGAGCATAAGCAAGGTTCTTCCTTATTATCTCATGCGTTTTTTCGTTTGTATAGGCTATGTGACAGGGTATCTGAGGTGATTCGATCTTCTCGTGAGAAAAAGAGAATGGTATAGGTTCCTCAGTAACCTCCTGGACTGTTAATACATCAAAATTGATACTCCTCCTGTTAACCCTCGCCGGAGTACCTGTTTTTAGCCTTCCAAGAGGGAAACCAAGTTTCAACAAGCTTGAGCTCAATTCCTCAGCAGCCAGCTCTCCTATCCTGCCCGCCTTTTCATTGTATGTTCCAATATGAATAAGCCCCCTGAGGAATGTTCCGGTTGTAATAATAACCCTTTCAGCCTGGTACTCATTCCCCCTTTTGGTTCTTATACCTGTAACTTTACCGTTTTCAGTCAGGATCTCAACAGCTATGTCCTGCTTGATTTCAAGATGTTCCTGTTTCTCAACTGTGTGTTTCATAAGAAACTGATATGCTTTTTTATCTGCCTGTGCCCGCAGGGCCTGTACTGCAGGACCCTTTTTCGTATTGAGCATTCTAAACTGTATCCCCGTTTTATCTATTACCTTTGCCATCTGCCCGCCCAAAGCATCTATCTCCCTGACAAGCTGCCCTTTTGCCAGACCTCCTATGGCAGGATTGCATGACATCTGAGCTACAGTATCCATGTTCATGGTGAGCAGGAGTGTTGAAAGACCCATCCTGGCACATGCGAGAGCGGCCTCGCACCCTGCATGTCCAGCACCAACTACAATTACTTCGTAATGAGATGAAGACATCAACCAGCTCTCAATTTTCTAAAGATTTGTAATAATTAAAATACTGTAAAAAAACTTCAGGCAGAAGTACATCTACTTAAAAAGTACCAAAAAATTTATCCCTTACCAATAAATATATAAAAAGATGGGACTTAAATGAGGAAAAAGGCGGAAATGTCTTACCACTGATCCAGTAGGCTATCTCAAAAAAAACTCATTTTTCTTTTCTTTTAATATTTTTCTTCGGATATATTCTGACCTTTTTCAGAACCCCAACTCCTTCACTCCTGGTATCCACCAGTGGATCGTTCTGCAGCGTAATATGTATTATCCTTCGTTCAAAAGGATTCATTGGCTCAAGGAGCTGAGACTTGCCGGTTTTTTTCACCTTCTCGGCAATCTTAAGGGCAAGCTCCCTCAAAGTATTTTCCCTCTTATCCCTGTACTTCGCAATATCCAGTACAACCTTCTTCCATTCTTTCCTATCTTTATTTACAATCACGTTTACAAGCAACTGCAAGGCCTCGAGAGTCTTTCCTCTTTTTCCAATTATCAAACCAGCATTGTCAGAACTTATCTCCACGTATATCCTTCCCACTTCCTCTATTACATCAACTTCCACATTAACATCTATTTTTTTAAATAATTCTGTTATAAACTCCTTTACCCTATTTGCCAGTCTTTCCTCTTCATTCTCAAGGTAAACCCTTATCTTAACAGGATTACCAAAGCTAAAAAATTTTGATTTACCTTCTATAACCTCTATTTTTAATTTATCGCTTTCAACTCCAAGGTCCTCTACTGCTTTTCTAATTGCTTCTCGCTCGGTTCTTCCTTCATATTCCCGAATAACCATAGAGTTTCCTCCGAGATTTCAATAATCAGTTCAATTTTCGATATTCTCACTGATAGTTTATCTTCCTTTAACAAAAAATAATTTATCATAACAATAGGGCGAACTCCGGGTTTTTATAATGACACTCAAATTATTGAAGTAATATAAAGAAATTTAAGGTATATTAATTCAAATTGGTCGAAGTTCACCACCACTGCAACATTATTAATTTCATTTCTCATTTAGCTCTCTGTTTTTGAGAAAATTCGACTTTCGTTTTAACATCAATGAAAATATTCTCCACGTGCCAATTCATTATACCCTATTTTCTTTTAACCCCCTTACTTTTAACCGGCATCCCCTTAGGCTTAACAGGTACCTTCATCTTCTTTTTTAGCCTTATATCAATTATGTACTGTTGACCTATGGTCAGAATATTTTGAACCGTCCAGTAAAGGACAAGCCCAGAAGGCATATTCCAGAAAATGAAGAAGAATATTATAGGAAATAGATAAGTCATCATTTTTCCCTGCTGGGCTGATTGATCTCCCGAGGTTAGCTTACTCTGAAGTAGAGTAGTCCCAGTCATTATAAATGGGAGAATATTTATATCTGTATACCCCTGGCCTCCCAATCGATAACCAAGTAACGGAAGTGCAGTTTTAATAGTTGCAACTGTATCGGGTAGCGAAAGATCCTTTATCCACAGGAAAGATTCATTTCTCAAATCGATCATACTGGATAGCACTGTATAGAGAGCATAGAATATCGGTAACTGAAGCAGCATCGGCAAACAGCCCCCCATCGGATTAACCCGTTCTTTTCTATAAAGAGCCGTAATTTCTTTATTTAGCTGCTGGGGATTATTCCTATACCTCTCTCTAAGCTCATTTATCTTGGGCTGAAGCGCACTCATTCTTCTCATTGATTCAAAACTTTTTTTGGTAAGGGGATGTAGAATAAGTTTTATTGTAATGGTCATAAGAATAATGGCCAGTCCATAATTTTTCGTAACCCTGTAAAATACCTTTATCATCCATTCAAGAAAAATGACCAGAGGCTTTAGAATTTTACCACTCATAACCGATTCAAAATCATGACCGTAATGCTTGAGAATTTTTCGATCCTTGGGACCGGCGTAAACCTTAAAACTATCCTCAAACTCCTTACCCTTGAAATATGGATGTGATACCGCCAGCAGGAATTTATTCTGGGTTCTCTGATCAAATGAATATATATAATCTTTCTGATCTGGAATTATTCCGAGGAAAAAATACCTGTTGCTCATGCCAACCCATTCAACCACCTTGGAAACCTCTTCATACCTAGATTCGCCTTTCCTCAAAGTACATCCCGCAGCTCCTCTCATCACCTTCCTGAACTTTCCATTCTCATAATATCCCTGAGTCGTTATATTGTATCTGTTCTTAACCACACTGATAGGACCAAGAACAGGGCCCCATATCATGGTGTAGGATATGCCATTATTATTGAGAAAAATTTCTTCTGTGTTAATTGCTTTTATCGACACCTTCACATCAAAAACATAATCGGATTTATAAAATATGTACTCTTTCTGGAGACTATAAATATTACCTTTCTGATCCTTAAAGTTTGTGTAAAAAATATAATGTAGATCGTTTACCCTCTTCACATGATATATGGTTCTATCACCCTTGGATACATTTCTCAATCTGCTAAATTGTATTTCAAAAGGTTTTACATCCCCCTCTTCTAAACTTACAAGCTCTATTGGCTCACCATTTCGATCCTTGTACCTTTTGAGTTTCAAACTTATTAAACTGGCTCCCTCAGTTGAAAGCTTAATTGAGTAATAATCTGTTTCTACAGAAACAACTTTCTTTTCTGCCTCTTCAATTGGAACTGGAATTGGGATACTCTCTTCCTTTTCCAAAGGGGCTTTTTCCTGCTGAGGCACTTTTTGCCCAGCCACCTCTTCCTGTGGAACCTGTTGAGGTTTTTCAGCAGTAGGCCTGAGAAATATAAGTTGAAAAACCAGAAGAATTATAAATATGGCTACAATAGCTAGGATTGTATTTTTTTCCATTT
>Ga0190360_1000737_pt1 | contig 17627 bp, 17 predicted proteins | sample 48721834_MG_FD_161271 | JGI IMG/M metagenome (GOLD analysis project Ga0190360, IMG submission 161271) | Hydrothermal vent microbial mat bacterial communities from Southern Trench, Guaymas Basin, Mexico - 4872-18-3-4_MG | ecosystem: Environmental > Aquatic > Marine > Hydrothermal vents >... | reverse complement strand
TAGGGACAAAAAATACTACATCAGTGTAATTATAAGACCAAGTATAAATGATTTTGCTTCCATTAACAGATCTTTGTAATTGCGAAAAGTCTACACTTGGATTAGCGACCACTCCTGCATCAATTACTTCCTCAGTATTCATCCCCATATAATAGAAAGGATTGATGTATTTACTAGTGTCATAATATTTATTCAAATTTAGATCATCAAAGCCAAATCACGTAGTATGCATGAAACCAATTAAAATTTCAGAACCATTTAACCAAGCATGTTGCCACCACATTTGTGCTGGAGCTGTCCATATACACTTTTTTCCATCTATATACCCCGTTTTATTTGCGAAAGCTAAAATTCCCATTTCAAAATTTCCTTCCTTGATCCATTTAATATTCCAAGTATTATTTAACCAAGAAACCTGGTTCTACACATGGATGATCCCATTTCGAATTATTGAAAACATAGATATCCCAATAATTTTCAGTAAAATTATGACCATTAAATGCCTTTTGTGGGGTAGGAGAGCCTTCATTAGCTCTTGTAAAAGTGGACCAGAATCCTATTACTAAGAGGAATATTATAATAAAGCTCCCTAACGAGCATTTTATTGATTTATTCACTGTCATCATTCTTATACCCAAAAATTTTGTATCTTTAATGAAAGATTTATTGTTTAAATTTAACTGTAAATTTAATGAAAAGTCAAATAATAAGTGATTATCATGGTAATAATATCTTAAGAATAAGTCATCATCCAGGTTAGAACTATTTTATCATTAACATTCATATAAAATAAAAGTTATTGAACTAATATATGGATAAAATTTTTAAAAAGACAGCCCTTTCATGAATTACAATAGAAAATTTTTTCTTTAAGAACAATAGGGATTAATTTGATTGCATCATTAGGACATCTATGAAAGCAAACCGAGCAACCTCCGCAAGATTTATTAGAATTAATGGTAATGGCAATGTTTTTATCATTAAATTTTCGTAACGATAAGGGACAGTATTTAACGCAAGTACCACAAGATTTACATTTTTCTTGAATTGTATAAGCCTTGTAAATTAAATTTGATAATTCTTCTAACTTTATTTTTAAGCTTGTAGATACTTTGTTTTTATTCAAGGGTAATTAATGAAATTTTCAATTATATTAAATTTTTATTCAATAAAAAAATCAATTAATAAAAATGAGATGATGGAGTTTTTACTACTTTAATGAATCTTAGAACAAGCAGTTTTAAGAATCTTCTCAGCTTCTTTTGTAAAAGTAGTTATGATATCATCAACATCCATTAATGAATCTATAAGCCCACAAGATTGTCCAACTGGAATTGCTCCATTTTCTATATCTCCTTCAGTATAGACTATTTCATATCTTCTCAAATCTTCAAGGAATTCATCCATATCATAGGATAATTCTTGAGCTATCTTTTCTTCTTTTGATAGGAGCTTATCGTGTTCCAGGCAATATTTGTTTTTTAATAATCGTATTGGTCCAAATCCTCCGGTTGTTAACATTGTATCTCTTGCTTGTGCAGGAGGTATTAAAGCTTTGTAATTAGGATGAAATTCACTCTGATTTGAAGCAATAAATCGTGTTCCCATTGCCACGGCATCAGCTCCCATTCCAATACAAGCTGCTACTCCTTCTGGGCTTGCAATACCTCCACAAGCTATTATCATTTTTTCTGGATATTTTCGAATAACTTGTTGTAATAATACAAGAGTCGTAATCATTTCATAGCTTTGATGGCCACCTCCTTCTGTTCCTGTTGCGACTATTCCATCACATCCCGCTTTTACAATTTTATCTACTAACCAAATTGCTGGTCCTACATGAAAGTGATACATGTCTGGTGCTTTTTCCTTCCAAATTTCTGCCGCAAATCTAGGCGATCCGGCACTTGTTACCCCATATATCAATTGTTCTCGTATTTTTGGATTTTCTTTACGCCATTGTGCTATTTTCCGGATCAAGATTTTATGGTCTGTTTGCACCCTTGCAGTACGAACATTTAACCCAAATGGCTTATCAGTATGCTCTACAACATAATCAATTTGAGCCTTAAAATCCTTTACTGGATTCTTTCCCCTTAAAGTAACATGACTGAGGACACCAAGCCCTCCTGCTTCAGAAGTAGCAATTGTTAGTTCTGTAGTGTAGAATGGTCCCATGGGGGCAGAAATAATGGGATATTTTATCCCAAAATTTTCAGTAATTTTTGTTTTTATCATATATTTCACATTTCTCATTAATACTTTTAATAATATAATTAAACTTCTCATAATAAAAATGCTATTTTATTAAACTCTTAAAATATAAAAGTTTGATTTTTTGACTAAAATGGAAAATCATAATTTATTACTGCTCTTATTAAATTGAGAAAATGATGGTCTTGCGATGTTGTTTAGGAAGAAATTAAAAGTGAGAATATTTTTATAATTAATTTTAATAATTTTATTTTCTCGAAAAATCCATTAACATTCTGTTTTTAAAATCCATTTTACAAAATAAATTAAAAGTTAATAATAAATAAGTAAAAAGTTATTTTATTTAGAAAAATTAAATTAATAGAATAAAAATGAAAATTTCTACCAGTTTAGACAGAAATTTAGAGATGCTGGACGGATTGCCGGAAGATTCGGTAATAACTAAAGTATTATTATAAGCGAAGCCTCCTTTTAATTTAAAAGATGGTTTTTATAAGCTTGGTAATTTAGAATTCGAATTTTATGACGATCCTCAAGGATTACTAACAATAACTAACAAGAAGATATTAAATATCGATCCCGCAACCAGCATTCCGGAGTTTGTTGTTAAAAGCTTAAATATCGTGTTAGGAGAGTGCGGAGTTCCTGAAGAACAGTTTTTAAAGCAACCAGTTCCGTTTAATATATACGTGCTTTGGATCCATGATGAAAATTTAGTAGCTAAAGCTCATGTACATCCAGAAAAGTGATTTAATTTTCAAGAAACAAATAAATTTCACTTAAATCGAGATAAATAAATTTTAAAATTCATATTTTTTCCTTAGTTAATAACTCTTTCTTATTGCCATAATTTAAAAAAATTTTTAACTTGAAAAACTTGATTAAAATAATTAAATAATTAATAAACAATTACCCTATAAGTAAAAATTTTTAAAAATAAGAAAGGTGTAAATATGAAAAGAGTAGCGATAATAGGAGTTGGCATAACGCCTTTTAAAGCGCGGTATATTGATAAAACTTATTTTGAATTAGCTTATGATGCTACTAAATTAGCTTTAGAAGATGCTAATAAAAATGGCGCAGAAATAACTCATGAAGACTTGCAATCAACAGTTTATGGAATATATAATGAATTATTTGAAAGACAATTCATGCCAGATATTTTTATAAATAGTTATATTGGAATGAACAATAAACCTGGTACCAGAGTAGCTACGGGAGGCGCAACAGGAGGTTATACCGTGAGAATGGCTTTTGCAGAGGTAGCTTCTGGACTGACAGATTTATGCTTATGTTTAGGAGTTGAAAAGTGCAATGATTGTTATGACGAGCAAATTAATTTGGGAATACCAAATTAAGCTTAAACCGGCACTACAACTCCAGAAGTTCTTAATGCCATAGCTTATTCTGCTGATATGACATATGAGTATCCTTTAGGAATGTTAGCAGCATCTTCCTATGTTATCATGGTGAATGCGCATTTTGAGGAATTTGGGAACCCTACTGAAGAACAAATGGCTTTAAATTTTAACAATTAGTTAAAATTGGCTATAGTTAGCGTGAAAAATCACGGTAATGCCATGAACAATCCTCGGGCGCAATCACCAATGAAAATAACTGTAGAAGATGTATTGAATTCTCGGATAATATGTTATCCCTTTAAGTTGCTGGATTGCTGCTTATATTCAGAAGGATCGGCGGCATTAATATTAGCAAGTGAAGAGAAAGTAAAAGAATTAAAAGTAGAGAATCCAATTTGGATAACTGGAGTTGGAGCAGCAAATACAGATTGTTTCATTGGAAATAGAGAAGATATGGGCCGTTTATATTCAAATATCTATGCCGCTAAAAAAGCATACAAAATGGCTGGTTTAGATTATAATAAAATTAAAAGTCAAATTGATTGTGCTGAACTTCACGATGCTTTTTCAGGGCAAGAAGTAATATCATATGAAGAACTTGGGTTTGTTCCATTTGGAGAAGGTGGCAAGTGGATAGAAGAAGGCGGTCCAATGATGGATGGAGAATTACCATGTTGTCCTTGTGGAGGTTTGATTGGAATGGGCCATGCTGTTGGAGCAACTGGAATAATGTCAACGGGAGAAGCTGCCTTACAATTGAGAGGTGATGCTGGTAAACATCAAGTAACAATTGAAAAAGGAAGGGCAATTTCACATTCCATTGGTGGTCCTGGGGCAGCTTATGCTGCTGTAATTGTAATGGCAAATGAGGAGGGATTAAAGAAATGAATAATCAATTCCAGGCTCACGAGATTAGAGATGTCATAAAGATTAATTACAAGTACTCAATGGGGGGTCAATCAAAATTTTTCATTGAATTAATGAATAACAAGAAAATCTTTGGTACAAAATGCAATAAGTGTGGTAAAGTGTGGTTACCTCCCAGAATCAATTGTTCTGATTGTTACGAACCTACGAGTTGGATAGAAGTGAAACAAACTGGCACGATAGAAGTAAGCACAATTGTTTGGTTTTCAACTTCTGCCTTTATTAAAAATATACCTTATGCTATAGCCTTCATAAAATTAGATGGTGCGGATACAGCAATGTTACAAGGCATATTTTCAGAAAATTTGGTACCTTCAAAAATAAAGAAGGGAAAGAGAGTAAGAGTAGTATTTCAAAAGGAAAGACAAGGCAAAATGACAGATTTTTTCTTCGTTCCAGAAGAAGAATATGAAACTTGGATAAATAAACCAGATTTTGAAGGAGGTGAATGAAATGGGTGAAGCCATGGAAAAGCTTAAAGTTGTAATGGAGGAATTAAATAAAATTCCAAAAGCTCAATTGGTATTTACAACTGATATTGGAGGAAAGGTTGAAAATTGGAATAAAACATTTCAATTTAATTTAAGCGGCGAAGATCCATTTCATTTAATAATACAAGATAAAATTGCGAGGGTAGTTGCTGGAGAATATTCTAATCCAGATATAATAATGGAAGGCGATCCAAATGCCATTGTTAAAATCTGCGAAGGAAAGGGAGATTTTACTCATGCAATTTCGAGAGAAGAGATTCAAGTTGTTAAAGGAAAAGTAATGGATATAATACGCCTTACACGGGCAATTACTATAGTTTTAAAGACAAAATAGAATGAAAATCTAACAAAATTTTTTTATTTTTTTCAAGATTTAGAAATTAAAAAATGAAAAAGAGAATTTTTTTTTCGCTAATTACTTACCTTTCCATTTAGGTTTAACTTTTTGTAATCTTGCTGCGGCTCCAATGGAGAAATCTTTCGTTTGTAAAAGCTGAGAACTCACCAATGTTTCTAATTCATTACCAAAGTTGATATCTTTCCCATAACAATCATCAATTAGTTTTTTACTCAGCCCAACTGCTAATGGTGCGCTATCTATTAATTCATCTACATAATTTTTTATGATTTTGTCTAAATCTTCAATGGAATCTGCGAACTTGTTTACAATTCCTAATCTATAGGCTTCTTCACCATCAAAAGTTCTTCCTGTTAAGATAATATCTTTTGCATTAGCGATGCCTGCGATTCTAGTTAAACGAATAGTCCCTCCAACATCGGGATTCATCCCTATTTTTGTTTCTGGCATGCTAAATTTAGCAGATTTTAATGCAAATCTGAAATCACATGCCAAGGCCATTTCAAATGCTAATCCCAAGCAATACCCATTTATCCTAGCTATAACTGGTTTTTCAATTTTTTCAATCTTGTTGATTATGGGCTGAATGAAAGTGTTTACAAAATGCCGAAAATTGGGTGGTTTTTTAATGTCCTTAATGCCAATTGAGGATAAATCTGCAGTTGTTAACATGTTCAAATCAATTCCAGCGCTAAAAACATTTTCTTGACCCGTTATTATAATTACTCTTGTATTTGTTTGACTAATCTCTTGTAAAGCATCTCTGAAAGCGTTCAATAAATCTAAATTAAAAGCATTCTTTTTATCTAATCTATTGAGTTTTATAGTGGTAACTGTATTATCTTCGTTTGTTTCAATCAAAACTAAATTTTCACTCATTTTAATTTTTCCTAATATTAATTTACTTCAATTAATTTAATTATATATTTACTTAAAGTATTATCTAATATAAAATCCAATTTTTTAAATCAACATATAAGGTTCATTGAGATAGTTTTATAATAATGCGTGTTTTCTTAACTTCTTGAAGATTAGTCATAATTAAAAATTTATATATATTTGTTGGCGAATATTAAATAATAAAAATAATCAAAAAAATTTTTAAAGAGAAAGGTGTATATCATGTCATATTTTTCAGAATCAAATCCTGAAAATAAATTGGTGATTTCAGCTGCTCTTGCAGGAGCAGCTACAAGAAAGGAGCAAAATCCTGCCGTACCTTATGGACCAGAAGAATTTGCTGAAGAAGCAAAAAAATGTTATGAAGCAGGTGCAGCAATTGTTCATATTCATGCTAGAGATGCCGATAAAGGTGGAATTCCTACAGCAGATTTAGAAATCATTAAAGCTACAATAGAAGCAATTAAAGAAAAAGCTCCTGATGTCATAATAAATCTAAGTACAGCAATCAGCGCTGTAGCAACAGAAAGAGAACGCATTCAACCAGTTAGGAAATATAAACCACCTTTAGCTTCACTTAATACAAACAGCATGAATTTTTCAATTGGAGATTTTAGAACTGGAAAGGTAGTAATGGCTGCTAATAACGTGTTTCAAAACCCGTTTAGCATGATACAAAATTTTGCCAAACACATGAAAAAAGTAGGAACTAAACCAGAATTAGAAATATATGATCTCGGAGGAATGTACAACATTCTTTTCTTAAACAAGCAAGAAGGACTTTTTGAACAACCACTCCATTTTCAATTCGTATTTGGTGTATTGGGAGGAATGCCCTTTAGTCCTGGAAATTTACAAACTCTCTTGAATTTAAAACCTCCAAATGCCACGTGGAGCGTGTGTGGTGTAGCAAAACAACAATTTCAAGCAGGAATGTGCGCAGCACCTATAGGTGGTCATATTAGAGTTGGCCTAGAAGATAACATTAGAATGCCGAATGGTGAATTAGCAAAAGGAAGTTGGGAACAAGTAAAATGGGCCAGAAAAGTCGCTGAAATTGCTGGAAGAGAGATTGCTCAAGGAGAAGAAGCTTTAAAGATTTTTAACTGCAAGAGAAAAGATGTAGATTTAGGGGACTAAAGGCAACTAATATTAAAATAATATGAAATTTTTTTCTTTTTTTAAAATTAAATTTCAAAAATTGAAAAAAAATATATTTAAAATGTGAAGTCTTTAGGTAATTCTAATTCTTCAGTTCCCTCTGGAACAAACATCAAGTCTGTGATTGTATAAGTGGGGTTTTTAGTCCTGAAAATAGGAACTACTCTCAATCCAATTTTTGGCTCTCCAACTGCTAGAACGCTCATTAAAATTGTAACTACTTCTTTATCAAATTCCACATTTATGAATTTTATTGGTAAAGGTAACGTATTAAATGCTCCTGAACGGTGAGTTATAATAAATGAATGAATCCTTGCTGTATTACGTGCTTTTTCTGTTATATCTATAATTGAAGCTCTTTGTAAGCAATCAGGACAAAAAATTCTAAAAGGTTCAAATATTGAGCCTTTTGCCTCACATTTGTCATTATCACATCTAGTAGCTAACAATCTTCCCTTACCTAAAGCTTCAAAAAATGGGGCTTCTCCACCATATGAATGAATATATGTCATATCTCTAGGATTTGTGATCCCAGCTAAACGTCCTGTATCTTTATTAAAAATGGGTTGGTTTGGCTCTATAATGTGAAATTTGCCCTTTATTTTATATCGGCCACCAACAACTTCTACATATCCCTTCTCTTCTTCTATTTTTGGCATTTTTATTCCTCCTTTAATAAATAATTAGGATCCATTAAAATAGTACAGGTTACATGAGATCCAACTCCTGCATGGCTTATAGCTAACCCTCTTTTTGCTCCCTTTATTTGTAAGCTTGTCCAATCTTTTGGTTTTTCACGATTAAAAGCTTTCCATTTTTCATCTGGTTTATGAATTTCATCCCATCTATTCCAGATCTGATATCCAACTTCTGCAATTTGCATTAATCCTGTAGCTCCAACAGCGTGCATGCATCCAAGTAATCCTCCACTTAAATTGCTTGGCAATTTACCAGGTTTTTTAGTATGAGGATTTATAAAATAGGCATCTCCAGATTCAATATAATCTCGTCCTTCACCATATGGCCTTATTCCAATATCTTCATATGTTTGTATATCGCTAATGGTAAATGCATCGTGAAGTTCAACTAAATCAAGATCTTCAGTAGGATCTACTACTCCTGACATATGATATGCATAATATGCAGCCATTCGAGCAGCCAAAAAGCTAGTGAATCCTGGATATCTATCTCCTCCAGGAAATTTCTTACCTAAATCATCATATTGACCAGGTGTTTCATTTGGCAATAAAGGTATTTTCATATCTCTTCTATCTGCAACCCTTAAAGTATGACTTCCTGCTGCTATATAGACTCTTAATGGATGATCTGTTATTTCATATGCTGTTTTTTCATCACACACAACACAACACGCCGAACCAACACTCATTAAGCAACAATCCAAAGCTCTTAATGGATAGGCTATTATGGGTGAATTTAAAACATCATCAACGGTAATTTTCATTGGTCCATGAGCATGAGGGTTCATTCTTGCATATCCACGATTTTTTACAGCTATTTCTGCCATTGTTTTTCTAAAGGATTCCTCTTCTTTTCCAAATATTTTCCAATACCTTTGAGCCATTACGGCATAATAACCAGTATATATATGTCCTAAAGGAGTTTCCCAATCTTTATCAGCGGCACATGCAATTAAATGATTTCCTTCATCAGTAGGAACTTCATCCATTCTTTCCCACCCTAAAGCAAGAGCACAATCACTATATCCTGATGCTACCGCTTTAACTGCTTCCCACATTGCAGATCCACCTGTTGCTCCCCCTGTTTTAATGCCAATATTTCCAAGAGGATCAAGTCCTAATCTATCATGTATTACAGCTTCCCCTAAAAGTTGATCTCCAAAGTGATCAGCAAAATGACCATAATAACAAGTATGGATAAACCCTTTTAATTCACTTGGAGTCATTTTGACAAAATTGGCTGCTGCTTTAAATGCTTCAATGCATAATTCTTCAGTACGCATTTCTGGAAAAGAACGGTCAAATTTAGACATTCCTGCGGTAACTAAATATACTGGACGCATTAATTTAGGAATTTTTAATTGTTTATCAGTAAATTTTATCATTCCAATCACTATAAAGTTTTTATAATCATTGAAGGATTTTATTGTTAAAAAAGTTTTATTACAGCTAAACTATTAATAAACATAAAACAGAAAACAAGAAATTTTTCAAGTGATTATATGGACATAAGAATTTCAGAATTTCATAAGATTAAAATTACAAAATATGTTCCAGAGTTAGATCTCCTCAATAATCCGGTACTAAATCCAAAAGAAAAAGAATTTCTTGCAGAACTTTATGACTTCATGGAAAATGAACTCGATCAAGACTTAAGGAAGCTAGAAGAACTGAACTATCGTATTGAAGAACCTATTCAAGATAAAAAAAAAGAAATTGTCATTAATATAATGAAAAAGCTTGCTGAAAGGGGCTATTATTCAACGATCTTAAATGAAGAAGAATATGAAATTGGAAGGATTACTCGGAATGCCTTAATAGCATATGCTATATGTGGAGGAAGGTGGAGTGAATATAGTGAACGATATATTGCTGGCAATTATAGTATTGAAATGGGAAGACTTGCAGGTGGGACGCTATATTGCAATCCAGTTAATTATGCTGCTAATGAATGGCAAAAAGAAAAATTTCTCATACCTGTTGCAAGAGATGGTGCCATAGGTGCTTCTGCAATGACAGAATTTAATGCTGGTTCAGATATATTAAGAATGGAATTGGCACTACACGAGAGGAATGGAAAAATAATTGCTAAGGGAAAAAAATTATTCATAACAAATGGAATGATTGCTGATTACATAATATTATATGGAAGGCTGAGTAATGGGCAATTAGGGGCCGTTATAGTGGATACTGAACATCAAAAATTAAAAAATTTTCGGTCAACTCGAGTTCATACGTATGGAATGACTGACGCCTTTGTAAGTCGCTTAATTTTTGATAGAGTTGAAATACCACGAGAAAATTTACTTCAAGGACATGGTTTGGACATTGCTTTTCATCAACTAACGGAAGAACGCTTGATTATCAGTGCTGAAGCATTAGGTGATGCTATGAAAAAACTCTTATATTCTCACGCATATGCCTTGCAAAGAAGGCAATTTGAGAAACGCTTGCATCAATATCAAGTCATACGATTTCCCATATCTCAAAAAATTCGCGAATTAAACTTGTTATTTTCTGCCCTCATTCAATACACTAGAAAAATGGACGAGCATCCCGAATTAGCTAGCTCTAAATTAATGGCTGCCAATGCCATGGGCTTGAAAATTAGTGCAACCGAATTGGGATTTGAGAGCGCGATACATTGTTTTAGGACATTAGGTGGTAGAGGATTCACGAGACAGTATGCTAATGAAATAGGGCTCTTAGATCCATATTGCATGCTTCATGGTGGTGGAAGTAATTATGTATTGGAAGATTCTGAATCAAGGAGATTCTTCAAATATAAACCTACTCGAAGTGAACTCGAAGATATAATCCCTAGAATTAACATTTAGGTTTCTTTTTATAATAAATTATTTTTATTTTACTCGATATTGAATTATAATATTCTCTTTATTTTTTATATAATTCTTTGTTTAACAGAAGGAAAATTTATATTATTCCAAAAAAATATGTTTAAAAGTATCTAACCTATTATATATAAAAAGACTTTATTTAGAATTTACTTTAAACTACAAGAACTTAAAAAAAATGGAATTCTTGACCCTACAATTTTTAATAATTTCATTATTAATATTTTTCTTTTTGGGAACAGTTTTTCTATTGAGGAGCGCAAAAAATAAACTTAATTTAGTTCTTGTCATCTTATATTACTTATTTTTTCTAATGAATCTTGCAAGATTAGAAATTGAATTGACAAGTGACCCTTTTATATTATTATTTTGGAAAAGAATAGATTCATTAATCACTTTCATTCCTAGTTTCATTTTATATTTTACATTGATTTTAGTGGAGAAACAAGATATTTTCTCAATAAAATATAAAAAATTCTTATTATTTCTCCCAAGCATGATTTTTTATGCCTTGGATTTTGTTTTTGATTCAAATTATGTTTTATTTACAAAAAATCTCTTAACCACACTTTATACATGCGATATTAAATCAATAATTTTATTTTGTTTCGTTTCATACTTGACAATTACGATAATAATATCCATATTAATTTTGTGGTTTTATCAATCAAAACAAGCGAGCATGATAAAAAAAAGACGTGGAAAAATTGTATTAACCTCTTTTAGTTTTGCTTTAGGATGTTTTTTTGTGATTGAATTCATTTTACCTTACCATTTCAATGTAATTCTTCAAGCTTATACTCTCAATGGGATATATCTTGCCTTATATATAGTGGGGTTTACAATCTGGAAATACAGATTAATAATCATAAATCTTAATTATACTGCTGAGAATATCATATATAACCTTTCAGATGCATTATTCTTAACTGATGTAAATGGGATAATTATGGAAGTTAATCCTGCTGCTTCTAACCTACTAGGCTTTGAAATTGAGAGATTTATCGGTAAAAAAATTGAAGATTTTCTTTATAATCAAGATGACATTCAAAGATTTAAGTTTCAATTCAAATTACTTACCGAAGTAGAAAAAATCGACAACATTGAAGATATTGAAATCAATTTTAGGAGTTTTAATAATGAAAAATTACCTTTCTCCATATCTGCTTCAAAAATCCGGGATAAAAATGGTTACAATGAGGGATTGATATTTATTTGTCGAGATATCACTTTGCGCAAGCAAATAGATAAAGAACGAAAGGATTTATTAATTCAACAACGCATGTATATTGATGAGTTATTAAAAGCTTCTCAATTTAAGACAGAATTTTTATCTTTAATGTCTCACGAATTAAGGACACCATTGAACGCAATCATTGGTTTCTCAGATTTATTATTAGATGGTTCATACGGGTCTCTTAACCCCGAACAGTTGGATTTCATTAAAGACATTAAGTTTTCTTCAGAACACCTCCTAGAGATGATTAACAAGATCCTTGACATCTCTAGGATTGAATCTGGTAAGCTAAAGTTGAATATAGAGAAAATTGAATTAATAACTATGATAAATCAAATAAATTCATCTTTAAAATCACTTTACAAAGAAAAAAACTTGTATTTTAAAGTAGAAGGATTGGAAGAAAAGAAATTCATTCATGCTGATCCCGTGAGATTAAAAGAAATTTTATATAATCTGTTGAGTAATGCAATTAAATTTACAATAGAAGGAGGAATTACCCTTAAAATTGAAGAAACCGAAAAAGAATGGATCTTTCACGTGAAAGATACTGGTATTGGAATAAAAGAAGAAGATTTCGATATAGTGTTCAAAGAATTTAAGAGAGTTGAAAATCCCTATACAAACTCTATTCCAGGTACAGGCTTAGGTTTACCACTAACAAAAAGGTTAGTTAATTTGCATGGAGGGGACATCTCATTTACAAGCAAGCCAGGTGTTGGAACTACTTTTACTTTTACGATACCGAAAATACTTGAAAAAAGTAGTCTCTAAATAATGCCTAATTAAATCTTAAAAAAAATAATTAGAAAAAAAATAATAGTTAATATAATTATTAAAAAATCAATAGTGTTTATATTATTAAAAATAATGATTTTCTTTTAAATTTAAAATGGATTTTTACCAATATCATGATGAATTAAATATCTCCCCTTTCATTAAAAAGTACGAAGGAAAGTCTTTGGGAGATTTGTTCCCAAATCACTCCATTATGAAAAATGAAATGGGAGAATTCATGAAAATTTCATGGAAAGACATTAAGCTTCCATGTGATATTGATTTAAGTAGATCTAAACAAGATTTAATGGAAAATTTAAAAGTTATTTATTATATTGGATACAATATTGAAGCACAATTGAAAAAGAGGGGAATCAAGTCACTTTTAGACTTACAATACATGTTAAAATATAGCAAGCCAGCACAATGGTATTTATCATTAATTGAAGAGAAAAATTATAAGTTATTATATTCAAATCGTTATGTGCAAGACATAGATGTTAGCTTTTGTTTTGATTTGAATGATCTTCTATTTATTGATATTGAAACTTTAGATCTATACAATAGCCCCATCATTATTATTGGTTTGGGGTACTTTGTAAATGAATTTTTTGAAATCGAAGAGCTTTTCATTAGGAATTTAGAAGAAGAAATATCAATGTTGCAATACTTAGAAAAGAACATACTTCCTAAATTTAAATGTTTTGTTAGTTATAATGGTAAAAGTTTTGATATTCCTTATATCATAAATCGATTTTTATATTTTTTTGAAAGAAACCCCCTAATGAATGATGAAGTTAATATTTTAAATTATCATGATTTAAAGTATCATCATATTGATCTTTATTTTAACTGTCGTAGAAAATATAAAAATCAATTTTCAAGTTATTCACTAACAAATATTGAAGAGAAATTGCTTAATTTTAAAAGAAAAAATGACTTACCTAGCAATTTAGTTGGAACATGTTATCGAATGTATTTAGAAAATCCTTCAAAATATTCTGGTTTAATTAAAGCTTGCATTGAACATAATTATTGGGATATTTATTCTTTACCATTAATATTTAGCAAATTACTAAAGGAATGATTTAAATATCAAGAAACAAACTCTTATCCTAATTATTTTAGTTAAAAGATTTATTCCTACATCTTTTAATAATGATGTATAATGCATGAACCATTAAATCAATTTGATGTTACTATTGAAGCTCGTGAGAGAGTGCTTAGTAAGTTCTATTTTTTAAAAGAGAATTTGAAGAAGAAAACCTTTTTCCTTGGGCTAGATGGATATGTAGATTCTCTGTATTCTTTAGTTCTAAAAAGAACAAGCATTTCAGATTGGAAAAAAATTGATTCAATGAAAAATTTTGGACAACGATTAGTTGATGTAGCCGGAAGTTCTACTAATGTCGAAAGAGTTTTAAAGCGAAAGACTTCTGGAGGATTTGCACCTAACACTTGTAAAGCAATAAACAACTTGGGTTTTAAAGTAAACTTAATCGCTGCTGCTGGTTATCCAAGTATAAATCAATACTTTAAATATTTTGAAGAAAATAAAGAGATAAATCTAATTTCAATTGAAAATCCTGGAAGCACGATTGGATTAGAGTTTAATGATGGAAAAGTCATGATAACGGATTTTAAAAACATTTATAACATTAATTGGAATTTACTCCTCCAACGTGTTGGATTAGAAAAATTAACTTCTAAAATCTCTGAATCTAATTGCTTGGGATTTGGACATTGGGCTTTAGTTTACTCAATGAATGAGATTTGGATAAAGTTAATGGAAAATATCTTTCCAACAATAAGTCATCTTAAAAATAAACTCTTTTTTGTTGATTTAGCAGATATTAAAAAAAGAACTAATGATGATATTTTAGAAATGGTTAAAATATTGAAAACGATTCAAGAAGAAATTCCTGTTTTACTTTCATTAAATGATCAAGAGGCAATAGATCTTTCGAAAATCATAATTTCGGGTTATCACAATAAACATCTTAAAAATGAAATTACCACTTTTTTCGATATTGGAAAAAAGCTAAATGAATATTTAGACTTTTCTTATTTAGTCATTCACGCTCCTCATTTCGCCACTATTACAACACAAACTAATCATTACTGGGTTTCTGAAGCTTTTACATCTCAAGCCAAATTTACGACGGGAGCTGGAGATCATTTTCATTCTGGTGTAGCAGCGAGTTTATCTTGTGGCTTTAAACCTGAAGAGGCAATCTTAATAGGCAATGCTTTAACGGCCATATTCGTTAGGACAGGCAAATCTCCCAATATTCCACAATTATTAAAATTTATCCAAGAATACTTGAATTATCTTGAAAAGGATAATCCTTGTTTTACCTTTTAAAAATTGATTTATAACATCGATTATAATTCCATATTAATTAAAATAAGCAAGTTGTAACGAAGAAAATTTTCAAAATTAGGATAATATTATTTATAACTATTACATTAAAAAAAATGATAATTATGGAAGTTTTAGAGAAAAAATTATTTAATGGAAATTGGAATTTAAAATCTAGAGATGAGATAATTTCTAGACTTCAAAAAACTACATATGATGTATTTGTAATTGGTGGTGGAATAACTGGTGCTGGCGTGGCAAGAGAAGCAGCAATGAGGGGTTTGAAAGTAGCGCTTTCAGATATGCAGGATTTCGCAGCAGGTACCTCATCCCGTAGTTCCAAATTAGCCCATGGTGGAATAAGATATTTGGCTTATGGGGAAATGGACTTAGTGAAGAGCGCAACAAGAGAAAGAAATTGGATGAGGGTTCATATTCCTCACTTGGTTCGACCTATTCCATTCCTATTCGTGGCATTAAAGGATGGGAAGTATAAAAAGCGAGATATCCTTGGAGCTGTTAAAATTTACGATTTTTTGAGCGATAAAGGTTCTGAATTTAAGAATTTTAAGCCCCATGAATGGGTCCCTCCTGAAAAAATTTTTGAAATAGAACCAGAATTTCGAAGAGAGGGAAATTTAGGTGGTGCCATTTATTATGACAATAATGTTGATGATGCAAGATTAACTATTGAAACAATAAAAGAAGCAGTAATAAGAGGAGCTGATGCCATTAATTATTGTAAGGTTGTAGGTTATATTAAGGAAGATGGAAAGATTGTAGGAGTAAAATGTAAAGATTTGGAAAAGGATTTTGATTTTGAAGTGAGAGCAAAACTTGTAGTGAATGCTACTGGAGTTTGGACTGATGAAATGTTAGAAAATTATCCCGATAATATTCCTAAACCAGTCATAAGACCTACAAAAGGAGTACACTTGCAATTCAGGCGAGAACACGTGAAAAATAGAATGGCGACAATAATTCAATCAAGAATCGATAATAGAGGATTTTTCGTATTACCTAGGGATAGTAAATATACAATTATTGGTACTACAGATACAGATTATAAAGGTGATCTTGCTAATCCATATTGCACTAAAGAAGATGCTGATTATTTGATAACTTCAGTGAAATATTATTTTCCCAATGCTGAATTGGATTATAAGAACATATTATCTACATATGCAGGAATTCGTCCATTGGTAATGCAAAAAGGTAAAGCTGAAAGTGAAGTATCAAGAAAACACATTATTTTTTTCTCCGATGATGGATTGCTTACTATAACTGGTGGTAAATTGACAGAATGGCGTGCAATGGCTGAAGATCTGTTTGAAAAAATTAATGAAAAAGGCCTATTTCCAGAAGCCAAGCGAGAAAAACATTTTTCACGCCAGAAATTTATTATTGGATTAGAAAGAGAAGAATGGGATAAAAGAGTTAAAACATATGATATTGAATTGGATGAGGAGATTTTAGATCACTTGTATCAGCAGTATGGTAAAGGAGCCTTTAAAATTTTGGACTTAATCAAGGAAGATCCAAGACTAAAGGAAAGAATTATGGAAGAAAATGAATTTATCAAAGCAGAAATAGTTTATAGTCTTCGTTATGAATTAACGCTTCACTTGATTGATGTATTTTGCAGAAGAACCGAAATGTCACTTTGGATTCCGCATTATAAAGCTGCTGAAGCTGCGCAAATAGTTGCTGAAATAATGGCAAAAGAATATTCCTGGGATGATGATAAAAAAGAAAAAGAGATACAACAATATTTGGATTACGTGAAAAAGACTGTTGAATTCATCACGAATTAAATCTGATCCATGAAAATAAAAATATAAAGTTTGGTCTACAACAATTATTTATTTTACAAAAAATATCATAGTAATAATATACATTTTTATCATGATTTGAGCGTGATTTATAATGTTGTTCCAGTTTGATATAGTAGAAAATTTTCTAAGACCTTTAGGACAAATGGGTGGATTTTTAATATTAATTCTTGGCATAATTTGGATCATTTTTGCCATGTATGAAGCAAGGAGAAGAGGTTCATTCAAGGAGAGAAAAGTCGAAGAATGGGATTTTGATATCACTAAATTCTTGAAATTTCTGACTTATTTAGGTTTTTTGGTAGGAATCTTAAGCTTGCTGGCAGGGATTAGCGAATTAATGCTCAATATTCCCCCAAGCGTGGCTTATGCAACAAACACCCAGCCAAAAGTGAGCATTTTTACTGCTGCTTTTTTAATAATTTTAGGTTTGATTACATTTTTAAAACCAATA
>Ga0190360_1000734_pt1 | contig 17709 bp, 17 predicted proteins | sample 48721834_MG_FD_161271 | JGI IMG/M metagenome (GOLD analysis project Ga0190360, IMG submission 161271) | Hydrothermal vent microbial mat bacterial communities from Southern Trench, Guaymas Basin, Mexico - 4872-18-3-4_MG | ecosystem: Environmental > Aquatic > Marine > Hydrothermal vents >... | reverse complement strand
TTTTAATCGGTTTTATATTAACATTCGAAGAAAAGTAATTTAAACATTTATATTTCTTTATGAACTATAAAGGTGATAATTTAATAATTTCACTCTAATTTTCAAATGATAATGAAATAAATAATGAATAATAAGAAGTATTTTTTTATATTGACAAATATTATTCAATTAATCGATTTAACAATATTCATATACATAATTAAAAACTCCAAACAAATTTTATAGTAAACTTTATAATTGAATCTCCTCAATATATTGTTAATTTTAAAACTTTATCACAATAAATTATGAATGATATAAAATTAAATCAATACAATAATTGGTCTAACTATACCTTTTTAAAACGCAATAATTCTTTAATAACCGATTTATTTGTACTAAATTTTTAAATTAATTTTAAATATTGAAAAATTGTCGTAGGGAGTAAAGAAATTGAAAAAAATGTTGTATTTTACAATATAGACAATTAGTTTACTACAATATATTTGAAATTGGAAAAAATATTTTAATTTAGAACAGTAGGTTATCATTAAAAAGCGATAGTTCCTTATAATTTATTTATTTATTCTAAATTTTTAAAATATTTTCTTTAAATGTTTAAGAATTTTTTAGAGGTTTAAGATATTTATAGAAGTTTTTCTATTAAATTAATTTATTTATCAAATTTTTTTAGAAGGTCATTGAAAAATGGACACAAACTAAAAATTTTCCGAAAAGAAAAAAAGTTTAAATAATCAATATATTTTAAAATAAATTAAATTGAAAATAACGAAATGTAGATGAAAATAATGACTGAGCGGAGTAAAAAATTTATCTTAACATTTGACGAGATTGGGATTGAGGATGTGCCACTAGTTGGAGGTAAAAACGCATCTTTAGGCGAAATGATCAGAAAAGTCAAAGTACCAGTACCACCCGGTTTTGCAATAACTGCATATGCTTATAGATATTTTATTGAGAAATCTAATTTAAAAAAATTAATAGAAGATACACTTAAAGACCTTGATACTCATAATATGAAGCAGCTTGCTGAAGTAGGGGAAAAAATTCGTAATGCTATTAGGTCTGCTGAATTACCAAAAGAATTAAAAGATGAAATCAATAAAGCCTACAAACAATTAAGTATAGATCTAAATATAAAGGAAGATATTGATTGTGCTGTTAGGAGTTCTGCAACTGCTGAAGATTTGCCTGACGCTTCTTTTGCTGGACAACAAGATACCTTTTTGCATGTAAAAGGAATCGATAATATTCTTGAGAAAACGGTAGAATGTTTTGCAAGCCTTTTTACCAACAGAGCCATTTCGTATCGAGTCGACAAAGGATTTGATCATTTTAGTATAGCATTATCTGTAGGAGTCCAAATGATGGCACGGTCTGATCTGGCTTGTTCAGGGGTCGCTTTTAGTATTGATACTGATTCAGGATTTCCAAATGTTGTTTATATTACTGGATCATATGGATTAGGGGAATATGTAGTACAGGGTAAGGTAATTCCTGATCAATATTATGTTTTTAAACCTACTAAAACTATAATAAGTAAACAATTGGGAGAAAAACATGTTAAATTAATTTATTTTAAAGATGGAGTCAAGGAAATGAAGACTCCCGAGGAGGATCGCCAGAAATTTGTGTTGTCTGATGAGCAAATTTTAGAGTTAGCTGAATATGTAATACGTATTGAAGATCATTATAAAAAACCAATGGATATTGAATGGGGTTTGGACGGGCTATCGAATAAAATATTTATTCTTCAAGCTCGGCCAGAAACAGTTCATTCCCAGAGAAAAAATTTCATTGAACTTTATAAATTACAAGAACATGGTAAAATTTTAGTTACAGGAGAAGCAGTTGGCTCTAAAATAGGCGAAGGAGCAGTAAACATAATTCCATCAGTTAAAGATATTGGAAAGTTCAAAAAAGGACAAGTTCTTGTAACTGAAATGACCAATCCTGATTTTGAACCAATTATGAAAATTGCCGCTGGAATAGTCACGGATCGTGGTGGAAGGACCTGTCATGCTGCGATAGTATCAAGAGAACTAGGTATTCCATGTGTTATCGGCACAGAAAATGCAACTGAAATTTTAAAAGCTGGTCAGAATATAACAGTTGATTGTAGTGAAGGTCGCGGAATTGTTTATGAAGGGCTATTAAAATTCGAATTATCAAAAGTTGAACTCGATAAAATTCCAGAAACAAAAACTCAAATAATGATGAATGTTGGTATTCCAGAAAAAGCTTTTATTTTAGGTCAATTACCCCATAAAGGTGTTGGACTAGCAAGACTTGAATTTATAATAAATTCACATATACAAATTCACCCCACATTCCTTTTAAAATATTCTAATATAAAAGATTGGGTAACTGGTAAATCCAAAAACTTAGATCTAGGTAAAGAATTTGCTGATGTGATACGGTCTGATGAAGAATTAAAGGAAATGAAAAAATATTATGAAGATCTATTACCAACAGTCGAAAAATTAACGAGAGGTTATGAGGACAAATCAAAATATTTTATAGATATTCTAGCTCAAGGAATTGGAAAAATCGCTGCTGCATTTCACCCTTACCCTGTCATCGTCAGATTATCTGACTTCAAAACTAATGAATATGCTAATTTAATTGGTGGGAAATATTTTGAGCCTGAAGAAAATAACCCCATGATCGGGTGGCGAGGAGCTTCCAGATATTATAGTGAAAAATATAGAGAATCGTTCAGGTTAGAATGCTTGGCACTTAAAAAAGTTAGAGATGAAATGAAACTTACCAATGTAAAAGTGATGATCCCATTCTGTAGAACACCAGAAGAAGGCGAAAAAGTTATAAATATCATGAAAGATTTCGGACTTGTTCAAGGTGAAAACGGACTTGAAGTTTATGTAATGTGTGAAATTCCCAGTAATGTAATTTTAGCTGATGTATACTCTAAAATCTTCGATGGTTTCTCAATTGGTAGCAATGATTTAACACAATTAACTTTAGGACTGGACCGAGATAGTGAACTAGTACAATCATTATTTAATGAGCGCCATGAAGCAGTTAAAAAGATGTTGAAAATGGTAATTGAAATAGCAAACAAAAATAATAAAAAGATCGGTATATGTGGACAAGGCCCAAGCGATTTTCCAAGTTTAGCTGCATTTCTTGTGGAATGTGGGATCAATTCAATGTCTTTAAATTCGGATGTAGTTGTTCAGACTATTGGTCTAGTAAAAATTCTTGAGCATGCCATGTCTGAAGGTAAAACTTTTTCAGACCTAACTCCTGACTACATAAAATCCGTCCCCAATGTAGATAAAAATTTAAAACAATTAGCAATCGCAATGATTGAAAATGAAAATAAAAACTCGTAATTAACTTTCCATTTTATTTAATTTTTTTTCTTCGTTAGTTAGGTCAATCAAGACATTTCTTACTATTTTTCTCCATTTAAGCACCTGGGGAATAATTGACTTAACATTATTGAATTCTATCTTTTTATCTTGTTCTATCCTCGTTAATCTATTTAACCAGACATTCATCTGTAAAAGAACTGGTACCAATTCATTTACCTTCTTTTTACTTAAAAATTGTATCAAACGTTCTCGTGAATCTGCTAGAGCAAAATATATTGTCCTGACACTTTTGGTCAAAATTATTTTATTTAGAGCATCGTCTAATGGATTTAATAATTGAATTACATGTACTATAAATTCATCTTTATCTTCATTTTCGCCCATAATGAGCCGTCCTTTATCATCAATGTTTTAAAGTAGATAGTCGTAAGTTTTTTATGTAAATTATCAATTATTTTCAAAACCTTATAGTATATACTTAAACTTTTTTTACTTATTTATTATATTAGTTTCTATTATCAACATTCCATCTTTTAAAATATTTAATGGTTTTTTTATTAAAATGCATAAAATTTTTAAAATGTTATCGATATCTGAAATTATTACTCAAACAAAAAACATATTTATTTATAAAAATAATTCCAACATCCACTTAAAAAAGGTGCTTAAAAAATGCCAAGAAGACCATGGAAATGTTATAGAGAATTGTCTAAAAAGGCATATGTCTTAAAACAGAAAAAAACTAAAAAAATGCGAAGAATGTATGTTAGAGGTGTCCCTGACCCTAAAATAAGAATTTTTACCATGGGTAAAAGAGACCCAGAATTCGATTACGTCGTCAAATTAACAATTACTGAATTAGGCAATATTAACAACCTCTCATTAGAAGCTGCCAGAATAGCAGCTAACCGGTACATGCGAAAAATGGTCGGCACTTCAAATTATTATCTAAAAATTTTGTTATACCCGTTCCACGTAATCCGAGAACACAAGATGATGGCATTTGCAGGTGCTGACCGTCTTCAAGATGGTATGCGAAAAGCATTTGGTAAAGCCTGTGGGACAGCAGTTAGAATTAACCGCAAAAATAAAGATATTATGCTTATTAGAGTTAAAAAACAGAACATAAATTTTGCTAAAGAAGCACTAAGACGGGCAAAAATGAAATATCCCTTAAAAAGTGTCATCTCAGTTCTATCTTACCAAGAATATAAAGATCAAGGCGGAGTATTTTAATAAACAAATTTTTAATTATTCCTGTTATCATCTAATTTTGTTTATCATCATTATCATATACTCTTTATTTTAAAAATAACTTTTAATAATTGTTTTAAGATTTATAATTGTTATAATTTTTTAAAAATTTTAATTGTGGTTATATAATGGAAAAATTCTTAAATAAATATGCAGGTTATTTGGTCAATGGGGAAGGTATTAACTATCTAATAAATAACAAATGCGATTGTTGCCCTGATAATAACAGATATCTAGAAATTAATCCATTTAACAAAGATAATATCTCGTCTGTGAGTCTAGACATATGTATTGGACGGTATTTATGGGAATTTATAGATAAAAAAATCACGCATTTCGACAATGCGAATGATGATATTAAAGAATTTTTGGACAAATATACCAGACGTTATGACTTGGTTAAGGATTTGGGTGGAAAATTGGTAATCCATAAAGACCAATTTTTTTTATTGGAGATTTTTGAAGCCATCAAATTTAATAGACATGTAAGTGGCCAAATTTTGGGAAAATCTTCTATTGCTAGACTAGGTCTGATCATTCAAACAGCAAGTATAATAAATCCAATGCAAAAACAAAAATTAATTTTAGAAATCAAAAATATCTCGCCAATAACTCTAACTTTTAATTATAAAGACCCTATTGCTCAGATTCAATTTTACTATTTTCCAACTCCAATAGAAAAACATTATCAAAAATATGGTAGGTTTAAATAATCTTCTAATCTAATCATGCACTTTTTATTTATCAAGAACTTTTTCAATTTAGATAAAAATTTGGGAATTTTTGACTATTTGATTAGTAGATTAAATAAAATTACTATCATTTAGTTTCAAATTTACGTCTAGTATTAAAAGAATTATTTTTAAAATGGATAGAAATATAAAAAATCTATTAAATTTAGTTAAAAATATATGTTTTTATAATTTTTTGAATTTTAAAAAGAAACAGGTCTACACCGTGCTGTCCACGAACTATTAAGTAAACTTGCGAAAAAGTCAATTTGATTTTCAGACTGTACTATTAACCCAGATACGCTCTTATTACTTCCAATTGGCGCAAACATTAAAATCTCCAAATCTTTATTGATAGCCCATAGGTCTTTTTCTGGATATAATTTAATCTCGATATTGTTCATAGAATTATATTTATTGAATAATTCTACGTGTTTTGAATTAGTTCGGTCAATGAAAGTCGCTAATTTAATGCGAATAGTACTTTTTAAGTTTTCTAAATTTAACTCTTCAATAAAATCAATGGTAGGAATAAAAATCATACCAGTCGATTTCAAATCTTCAATCAGTCTTTTAATCCCTTCTATAGCACTAGCTTCTGTAAGTATTATATTTCCGCTATCTCCAGCAGGTATTACTTCCGCTTTTTCTCCTTCATATTGTTGTAGTCTTTTTTCAAGTTCTGCAATTTTTATCTCTTTAATTTTAAGTTCTGTTTTTAAATTAACATCACCGTCAGCCAATTTTTCTTCTAAATCCCTAATAATCTTATCTTTTTCAAAGATTATTTTTTCTAATTCCTTAATTTTTTCTTTAAGTTCATCTAAAGCTGATCTTGAAATTAAATCTGAAGTTTGGGACTTAACTTTACCTAATTCTATTTCTAAATCTCTAATTTTATTTGTCAATTCCTTGATTTTTTCTTCTCGCTCATTAATTATACTTTCAAATTTCTTCTCTTTTTCCGAAATCTCGTTTTTCATATCATAGATTTTATTTTTCAATAAAGAAGTCTGATTTTCCCATTCAGTATTAATTCTTAAAAGTTGCTCATTTTTATCATTAATTTCCTGATTTGCAGATGTTAACTCTTTTTGTTGCGATATAATTGATACTTGTTGATCCCTTATGACACTATCTTGTTCAGTAATTGTAGATTGCTGCTCAGCAATTGTACTCTGTTGTTGCGTAATTATTTTTTGCTTTTCCTCATTTAATGCCTGTTCCTTCTTTAGAAGTTCCTCTAAATTCTGGACAGAACTTTTTAAAGATGTGATAATTTCTTTTTGATCCTTTAATAATTTTTCCTGAATTAAAACTCTCTGTTTTATAGGTAAATTTTCAGTTGGGTCTGCCATTTTGAACACCATTTAATAATTATCCTATCTACTATATTAGTTTTCCAATATTAATAACAAAATAGATTTTAATTGAAATTTTTTAAAACTATTTACTATTGATAATTAATATTTTAATACTTAAATTAATGAATTTTAAAAGTTGTTTTGAAACTATTATAAAATTATTATCTGTATTTTTCTATAAATTTTCTATGTTCTTTTTAATGATTTTTTATATTATATACTTTATTTTGTTATCAATAATTGATTTTTTTAATAATAAATAATAGTCATTAATTTGAAACCAACAATTTAAAGAATAATACCACTTTAAAAATTAATGTTTTAAATTTTATTTTGGAAATTATCATTCATATTATAAATAATAAGGTAAAATAATTGTTGTATTTTACTAATATTAAACTAAAAGTAATATTTTTTATTCCAAATACTATAACCCATCATTCTTCAATTGTAAATTATTATTTTCCAAAAATCTTTTCATTTCGTTAATTGTCTATCGATTAAAATTCTTAATATAATAATTTACCTTGAATTTTGAATTAACGTGCGTTTTTTATATGTTCAAATTTATTTAATATTTTATATTCTTAAATGTATTAAATAGCGCCTCTTTATTTTATTTCTAAAGTTTTTAACCATTAATTTAATAAAATTTTTCAAGATATTGTTCATACTACTATTTTTTTACTTTATTTAAATAGTATATTTATCCAACTATGAATTTTTTTGTTTAGTTTTTTAATAAATTTGAAAAATTGGAAGTTAAATTCTGATTGATAAGTAATTTTTGTTTTAAAAATCTGTTAATTAAATTTTTTTTATTCCGTACTAATGTCAAATTTTTAAAAAATTCTAATTATATTGCTTTCAAACTTTTTTCCAGCATATTATCATTTAGTTTAATAAATTTCATATTAAAATTTTAAGGATTTAATAAAAAATATTAATTTTTATTGTTGATAACATTATTCCCCTTTTAAATTTAATCAGGAAAGTCTAATTAAAACTTTTTAATTAACTTGATTTCTCATGAAAATTTTAAATAATCTACTCAATTACAAGAGATTTGGATAAATATGAAAAAAATATGTTATATAATTGTATTTCAGATAAATTATTGTTAATAAAAAATAATAACCATTTTATGATGATATTAAAGATTTTATAATATTAATAATTTACCTTTACATGTCAAATATAAATGGTATTAATATTTCATAAATTGAGATCTTTTAAAACAATCAAGCAATATGTTTGAAAAGGTATTATTTATATACATTAATGGATAAAGAATCTTAAAAAAATTCAATGAAAAAAATAAAAAATAATGTTTAAATTTAAAAACTAATGAATTGAATTTAAAATATTATTAAAAAGCTAAAATTAGAACAAAAAACCATCGGTGAGACTATTATGGTAGATATAGATTTCTTAGAAGAAAAAATTGGTAAAAAATTAAAAGGGAAACCAACATTAGTTGACATTTGGGCGCAGTGGTGTGGTCCATGTCTGTATTTATCTCCATATATCGACGAAATACACAAAAAATATGAAGATAAATTGAATATCGTTAGAGTTAATACAGAAGAGGGACCTGGTCGCGAAATTTTTATGCATTACGCACAACCACTTGGAGTGAACGGTATTCCATTCATATTGTTTTTTGATAAAGATGGCAATTTGAAAGAACACGTCCTAGGTGCATATATTGAAAAAATTCAAGAAACAGCTGATAAAATAGTAAGTGCTTCAGGTTAAAAATAATAGAAAAGATATAGATATAATACCTTCTAATTTTCAAATTTAAATAATAAATTTTAAATCATTTTATTCTTCAATTTTTTTTCCGAGTTGTTCTCTATATTTTTTATACCAATAAAGGTGTGATAATGCTCTTGCAGCTGAAGCTACATCATGAAATGCTGGAATATGCTTTTTAATAAATCTAAGTCTGTCCCAAATACGTTCTTCTTCAAATGTTGTTGGTGGGAATGCGACTAAAATTGGTTTTTTAAACTGAGATTTTTTTCTTAATTTTCTTATTTCTCCCAGAATTGTTTTATAAAAAACTTCATGAAAATCTTCGATCCCAAATCTGTTTGTCATATAAATATATTGAATTGCAACTTCGATAATAATTGAATCAATATTTTCATCTTCTCCTAATGTGGACAGTGCCGATCTTAGTGATCTTAAGTCGAAATAAGAGCCAGCCAAATCTAATGGATTTGTAATATTAATACCAACAGATTGAACTGTTTGTTTAAGTTTTTCAATAGATTTGGTAGAAAGCTTGGGTATATTCAGACCAAATTTAGCACAAGCATCTGTATTTATAACCGAACTTCCACCGCTTACTGCCATTAGTCCCACATTATTTCCTCGCGGATATCGGCAATAATGAAAAATGAGTAAAGATTCTACAAGTTCGTCAAAACTGTAAACTGGTATTGCTCCTGATTGGTGTATCATCGAATCCCAAATTTTAATAGAAGTTGAAATTGCCCCTGTATGTGATTGGGCTGCCTTTGCACCACTCTCTGTTAACCCTCCTTTCAATATAATTACAGGTTTAACTGGAGTTGTTTTCCTTATAGCTTCAAAAAATTCATGTCCATTACGTGGCCCTTCAATATACATTCCAATATATTTTGTTTTTTTGTCCATTCTGAAATAATTTATAAAATCTGCTGCTGTCAGATCAACGGCATTTCCAAAACTTACCATTTTAGAAAAATACAATCTAAAAGTAGAACATCGTAGTCCTAAAGAAATGGCATTTCCACCACTCTGCGATATAAATCCTACATCTCCACTATTACTAGGAAAATCAGGTCTAAATGAAATTCCACTTTCAGGGCAATAAAAACCAAGACAATTAGGCCCTACTATTCTTGTTTTTGTGCCTTTTATTACTTCTTTAAGTTCATTCTCTAATCTAATTCCTTCGGCGGTACCTGTTTCAGAAAATCCTGATGAAAAAATTATACAGACATTTACTTCTTTATCTATGCACTGTTCAACTGTTTTCAATACTAATTTTCTGGGAACAGCAATAATCGCATTATCAATTTTGTCTGGTACATCTAAAATTGAAGGAAAAAACTTGATACCCAATGCGGACTTATATTTTGGATTAATAGGAAAAATTTTACCCATATAATTTATTGATATCATATTTCTAATCCAAAAGAATCCTGAACGACTTGTTTCTCCTATAATTGCTACCGAATCTGGATGAAAATACTTATTTATTGTTTCATATAATTTTTTGTCGTCATTCATTTAGGTTCACATTTGAATAACTTTAAAATATAATTTTTAAAAGATATTATAAAGATTTTTAAATAAACTTCGGGATATCCTAACTTCTAAGATTTATATTTTTTTAAATAATAATTTATTTTTCATGAGGTGGTCTAATAAAAATATAATATTTATCAGTATTTTTTAGTTCTATTAGAACTCGTTTCATAATCATAATATCTGGCTCTCCTATTTTTGAAACTCTTTCAGCTAAATCCTTGAAATTTTTAAATTTCGCTTTTTTGCGTTCATTAATAATATCCCACATTAATTTTTTACCAATACCTGGAAGTAGTTCTAATTGGTGTTTTCTAGTGGTGATAGGGCGTGAATTATTAAAAAAATTCACAAACTGTTCTTCATTATCTCTAATTATATTTAAAATAGTATCTTCTAGTTCAAATTTAGCGTTAGCAGTTAATTCATCATATGAAATCCTTCCTTTAATATGGTCTATAATGTCTCTTTGTCCAGAACCAATATATAATTTATCTCGTATTTTAATTTGGGATTTATATGACTTTCTTGGGACTAATTCTAGCAATGTAAAATAATTAATGCCGATAGACTGAATTATCGGTTCTGTTTTAAAAGATTTAGCACGAGATTCAGCATGACCGCGAGGTAAATAATCCAGTACAATGACATAATCTTCAAATTTTTTCATAGGTAGATGTCGAAGTTGTTTATTACCAATATATGTTTTATTATTCTTTTTATGATTAAAATTATCTAAATTCTTACCCATCATCTCACCACTTGTTCATTTTAATCTAAAAAATTAGTTATCTGTTCATCTTATTTTTTGTAATTTTATCCTTTTCCCCTATATACTTTTGTAGACCTATTTATCACTAAATCTATTAATTCATTTATATTTTCATTTATATTTTTTATTAATTTATTTAAAAATTTGATATTCATTGTTCATCAATTAATATTTTACACCAAATGATATAAAAATTTTTTATTAATAAAAAAATTATAAAAATAAATTTAACGAAGAACTATGATATTATTACTTTTTAAAAACTAGTGTATTAATTTAAGACCTATTTAGAGTTTTGTATTGACGCAAAAAATAAGTCTTTTATTCGCTCTCAATTTTTTCTTTATAAATTTGTATTAAATTTAGTAATTCCTCTTTTTGTTCATCTGAGAGTTTTATGGGGTCTTTTTTTAGAAATATTTCTAATTCATCTACTAAACTGGGAAGGTATCTTAAATTAACAATTTGTGTCGCTGTATTAATTGACAGACCGAATCGTTGGACAATTTCATTTCTAAATTTCAATGCATCTTCAAGTGATAATTTGCAAAATTCATTTACATAGTTATATGTCATTTTTTGAAGGTATGATAATTCTTCTGGATTATTTTTTGAACGATTTTTTAATATTTCCTTTACTTCAGCTAAAGTTAATATCTCCTCACTAATAATTTTTTTACGAAAATTAATCACGACCTTTTTTTTAATTAAATTAGGAATATTTTAAATCTTACAATTTTTGCAAGCGGAAATGTTCGGGCCGAATAATCAATGTTTTTACCCTGTTTCCATCTTTGACATTAATAACGTAAGCTCGACCTCGTTGCCCGACTATAGTACCTGTTCTACCGTGGAATCTATAAAATGGTTGACCTTTATGTTGGCTTGGGTCAATAATTATATCTACTTTAGTACCAGGTGTATATTTATCGCGTAGTAATAAATACCGTAAACTTCGCACTTGGCCTTTTTGACGTACTTTTTTCTTATGAATTGTCCTAGTGTGTCTTGCTTTAAATCCGTTTGATTTTTTCATGTAGACCACACAATACCGAATTTATTTTTAATATTAAAGGATTATTTTTAAATCTTTTTTCATTATGAATTTTTTTATAAAACATTAATTCATTTTAAATTAATCCAAAATAAATCAATTGAAACTAAACTATTTATTCAAAAAAGACTAGTCTATACTGATCGTATCAACAATTATAACATCTAATTCTAAGACATTACATTCAATATTCCCTAAACTCTCACTAACACTTGGGCGGGTTCTTCCATTGTCTCCAGAAATTAACTCTTTGATATAAGTACCTCCTTGAGATGTAATAATTGCAATAAACCCATAATCTGTAATTTCATCAATTTTAAATGAGTAAATTCTTTTTTTCCGAATTTTATTAACGCGTCTATGTAAAACTCGAAGTGGAGTCCTCTGTTCAATGATCACATTGGAAAATTTTTTTTCTAATTCATAAATTTGCTCGGGGTCTACTTTAGATTTAATTTCAATTTTAGCTCTATATGTTTTATTAACTAATTGAGAATTAGCTTTGATTTTTCTGACTCTATATTTATCAGAAAATTCTAAGTCTTTAATTATAATTTTATTTTCGGCGTATTCATTGACAACTTTTTCTACTTTTTTAAGGTCTATGAAACGTTTTTTAGGGGCTCTAATTTCTATAACAAATGGTCTACCTGTTCCTAGCATTAAAGCGTCAATATCTTCTCTACCTGCACCATGAAACTTAGCATCTGTGCCCTCACATATTTCAATTACTTTTTTTGTAATTAATTCTTCTATTGAAGTTTCATATTTATAGCCTTTATAATTACATTCTTCACAACCTAGACCGTTACAATTTTTACAAATCCAATGTGTCTGTGGAATTCCTCGTATTAACTTTAAATATCTTCCATATATAAATAATGGATTGATATTTAGTTCTATTTCGTCTTTAATAGTATTAACTACAGCTACTACTTCCGGATTATTAAATTCAACGAATTTTCCTTTTAAACCTTTTAAAACAATTTTTCCTACTTCTCTATTAAATTCTCCTTTAATAGTTTCTCCCCATTTTAATTGATATTTTGCTCTTAGCCTATCTTCATTTTCGATTATTTCAGAGTTAAATTTACTACCAACTAAAAAATTATTAAATTGAACGGTTTCTAATTTTTCCTTAACCTTATCTGCATAATATGGGATCTTATTCATTATTCCTTTACAGATAGTACACCCCTTTTTAATTTCAATATTTATCCCAAATTTCTCAAGGGTTGTAACCGCGGGCTGAAACATTCCATTTTCTGCAATTTTCTTTATAATATCTATATTTTCATCTTGATCGCCTATATTATTTAGAATTTTACTATGCGTTTCCATTAAAAGATAAGATTTTAGTGATAGCCCTCTATCATAATTTGTAATCTTTCCACCTGTAATTAAAAGCGCAAATTGTCTACCAAGACAATTATTACATATAATGTTTTCTTGTAAAATCTTTTTAACTGTTTCTATAATCATTAGGTGCACCAAATTATCCAAATTTCGAAAATCCTTTTTGAAATTTATTTTTTACTATAACCTTTTAATTTTTTTTTATAAATTTTATTATATTATTTTTGTTTAGAATCCAAAATTTATAAAACTAGGGAACTTTTATCTACATTGATTATTTTTCCAAAATCTATTTTTCATATTAGGAATAGTTTATAATTTTTATAACATATTGAATTATTGTAAATTTTATTATTGAAAAAATAAGATAATAAAAATCTTTAAAAATATTGATTATTTTAAAAATGATTAATACATAAATCAATCAATTTAATTTTTTAAAATTTATTTTTGTGAGATTAAAGTGATTAAAGAACTTATTAAAAATGTTAAAAATTTACTAAAAGAACGTGGATTTGAGAATATTAAATCTGAAGAATCTTCAGATAAAGGCAAAATAATAATTAGGGCCGAATATAATCCATCTAAAAGCAGTAAACCAGAAAGTGTAATGGTCTATGTTTGGGACCCCGAAGAATCTGTCGGAGTTCAAGATGCAAGGGAAATCGTTAAAATATTTAAAAACACAAAAATAAAAAGACGATTTCTTGTTGGAGGTTCAAAATTCACTAGGATGGCTAGGATGCACTTAGAAGAAAATAAAGTGGAATATATTCCAACTGAATTAGTAATGTTAAATGTGTTAGAACATGAATTGGTCCCAAAACACAGAATTTTAGATAAAGAAGAGGCTGAAAAGTTATTATCAAAGCTAAAAATAGACAAATCTCAATTACCAAGTATTCTAGTTAATGATCCTGTTGCAAAAATAATTGGTGCGCGTGAAGGCGATATTATAGAAATAATTAGAGAAAGTAAAACTGCTGGAACATCAATAGCTTACAGACATGTGATAAGAAATATAGAAGGAATTTAGACCTGGATATAATAAAATAAAATTATTTTTAATTTATTTATATTTTTATTTAAATTCGTCTGCTATTAATGGCGCTACACTAACTTTAGAGCATTCATTGGGTATTGTATCTGTCCCTATAACTTCTTTGGCGCCAGTTTTGTAAAGTTTAAGTTTTGAATTACCAATAAGTAAAGTGTGAGTAGCACAAATATAAATATCTAAAGCACCTTGTGACTTTAAAATCTCGATTGCTTTGACCATAGTACCACCAGTAGAAATAATATCATCAATTATTATTATATTTTTATTTTTTACATTTAAATCTTTTATTTTAGTCGTAACTTCACCGGTTGTCAAATCTCTAACTTTTTCTAAATATGAAAAATTACAATTTAAAATATCTGCAATAATCTTAGCTCTTGGAGTCGCTGATTTATCAGGTGCGAGACAAAATACATTCTCAATCTTCATTTTTCTAAAGTAATCTCCAAATAACTTCATAGCGCTTATACTTTTTGCATTTCCATCAAAAAAATCGAGAATAATTTCTGAATGTATGTCAAATGTTAACACCTTTTTTAGTAGATTTCCGCAGATACTTTTAATAACTGTTGCAATTACTTTTGCACTCAATGCTTCTCCTACTTTAAATCTCTTATCTTGTCTGCTATAGGCAAAATAAGGGATGACTATAGAAATACTTTTAGGTTTTAACTCCTTTAAAGCATCTAAGATTAAAAATAGTTGAATAATACGCTGATTCTGGTCAGGAAAAGTTGTCTGAATGACTAATACATCTTCATCTTTTACTTCGCCATCAATTTTTATATATTCTTCTCCGTCTGGAAATTTTTTAAAAAAAACATCAACAATTTTTGAATTTTTAATTAAATTCGCCACTTTTACTCCAAGAATTTGAGATGCTGGTCCTGGTATTACAATCATTTTATCTCATACTCATATGTTTTTTTTAATATTACCCAATTCTATTGAACTAATAATCTTATTTATAAATTTAATATTTATATTTACTTTAAAATATTTCAATCTTGAATACAATCAATCAAAATTTGATGTTAACTTATTATTTTATTTTACCTAAAAATAACCGAGAAAGTTCTTTGAGAAAATTTTTTGCGCGATCTCTAATATTTTTCATTACTGTCTGATAAAATTCTTCTATCTGCTTAAAAAACAGATTTATGAGCTCTTCTATTTCCATTACCATTATTGCTTCAGGATCTCCATAGTATTTTGAGAAAATATCTTGGTCTTTAATTCCATATTGAAGCATAAAATCATATTTTCGCCTTTTATCTGGGTCCTTTAAAATACCATACGCGACATTAATTTGTTTAAACATTTCTTCTCCCGATGGATTTTTATCTGGATGATATTTAAATGCAAGTTTTCTGTAAGCAATTTTAATTTCTTCAATAGTCGCATTTTTAGGGACACCAAGAATTTCATAAAGATCCATAAAATCAATTCCGTTTAATTAATCATTTTGTAATTTTAGAAGTTTATCAATAAAAACATTTTTTTAACTATATTTGTTAAATTCAAAATGAATAATAAATATAATGTAACATGAGGATTTGTAGATGTCCGAGATTTTTTTTGCTAAATATTATAAGTTTTATCGGTATAGAAAAGAATTGAAGGAAATTGATTCTAAATTTACAGTACCTAATGGATTTAAAATTAAAGAACTGAATCCGAATGAAGATTATGAAAAATTTAAATCAGCATGGCTAAAAATTTATTCCAAAATTCTACCTGAACCTTATATTAAATTCAAAAAAGAAGATCTTCTAAAATATCCAAAGACTTTTGTTCTCGAAAATTCAAATGATGAAATAGTCGGTTTTATTGTCTGTTATATAAAGGAAAAAGAAAAAATGGGTAAAATTCTTAGAATTGGAGTGCAAGAAAATTACAGAAAAAAAGGATTTGGTCTATTATTATATCACAAAGGTTGCGAGTACTTCCTTCAAAACAAAATTACTAATATTTATTTTGATGTTTATGAAGACGACCTTGGATTATCTAAGCTTGCAAAAAAGGCTGGCTTTGAAAAAGAAGAAGAATTCTTTATAACAATCGATGACCCAGTTGAAAATTTTATAAATTTAAGTACCATAATGTCATTATAAAGGTCGATGGATTTGAAAATAGTCTTCCATAAAAAATTTTTTGATGTCTATACAAATGATCCAGCAGCAAAATCTGGAAGATTGGAACCAATTATAAAAGAATTAAAAAGGCACCCTTCTGAATATGAAATTATCGAGCCAAAACCTGCTACTAAGGAAGATATTCTTCGCGCTCATACATTAGGACATTACAATGACATTAAAACAACTGATAATATTCTTGACTATGCACTGCTCGCAGCTGGTGGTGCAATAGCCGCTGCTGAACTTGCTTATGAAAATTACCCTACATTTGCTGTAATTAGACCTCCTGGGCACCATGCTTCATCAGATAGTTGTTGGGGCTTTTGTTGGTTTAATAATATGTCTATTTCTCTCTTAAAATTACATTCAGAAAATAAAATCAAATCTGCTTTTATATTAGATTTTGATATGCATTTCGGAGATGGGAATGTCAATATTCTTAGAGAGAATAAGCATCTAATAAAAACTGAAATTCTCAATCCAATAAGTCAAACCGAACAAGATTATCTGGAAGAAATAAATAATGCCTTTAACAACGCTGGAAAATATGATATCCTAGCAGCATCTGCAGGATTTGATGAGTATATTAAAGATTGGGGCGGAAAATTAAGTACTAATGCATACAATCAAATTGGGAAGCTAATGAAAGATTTTGCAGAAGATAAATGTAATGGTAAAAGATTTGGGATATTAGAAGGTGGATATTATACAAAAGATCTTGGAATAAATGTTAATTCTTTTTGTCAAGGTTTTAAATGATAAAAAAAATCATTGAATATAAAATTACTTTTTTTTATTTTACTCAATTTTTCTAATAATTTTAAATTAAAAAATTAAATTCTAAAAAATATATAAATGTAAAATTTTAAAAATCAATTAAAATATAGATAAACAATGAATTTAACTAATATGGTCAATATATATCGGATTGTGAAGGATTTAAAATGGATTTTAATGATGAATATATCGAAATAATTAATGATTTTATTAAAAAATTAAATAATGATTATAATAAAAAAAATCTTTCAAAATATAAGGAAGATTTTGAAGAATTAAAAAATATTATAGAAACTTACCCAGGAAAAATCTCTATTTTATATCCATATTTAAATAATATTTTCCAATTTGCATATGCAAATTACCAAAATAATCCATCAGAATTTAATTCAAAGATTTTGAGTATATGTGGATCATATATTGGCGAAATATTTGAATTTTGGAAGGATTATAAATCAGCAATTCATGCTTATTCTTATAGTTTTTTTGTTGATGGCGAATTACAATCAATTTCTAAATTAATATCCGTTCAGATATTCCAGTTAATATTAAATAATCGACA
>Ga0190360_1000733_pt1 | contig 17719 bp, 18 predicted proteins | sample 48721834_MG_FD_161271 | JGI IMG/M metagenome (GOLD analysis project Ga0190360, IMG submission 161271) | Hydrothermal vent microbial mat bacterial communities from Southern Trench, Guaymas Basin, Mexico - 4872-18-3-4_MG | ecosystem: Environmental > Aquatic > Marine > Hydrothermal vents >... | reverse complement strand
TGATCTCCCCTACGACGGCTACCATATAATAAATTGCAAAAACAACAACTATACACAATGGATCAGTTAATATACTCTCAATAGAAGAAACCATCTTAGTTTTCTCCTGAAGATTCCTCAACCTATAAGCAAGTGGTATAACAATAGGACTACTTGTTCCACCAACAATAGCTCCAAGTACAGCACCTACTATGAAACCATCTCCTTGGATATTTATAACACCAATGGTATCAAGTCCTACAACCAACAACAGTGTAGCTAGAAAACTTAAACAAAAACTACATACAGTTAACAATAAACCCCGTGGTGCTCCTTTGAACAACTGATAAATATCAGTATTTATCCCACCATCAAACAATATTATAACAATAGCGATAGCACCAAAAAAACCTGAAACAGTCATAAGCAACTCAGGATACATCACCTGAAAATCTTCAATTTTAAAAACAAATCCAACGATTAAACCAAACAATAAAAGCCATACAATACTCGGAATCTGCGTCCTATTAAATATAAAATTACCAATAAAACCTAGGATCATGATCACTCCTAGGATTATCAAAGCAGAGATGACATCGATCATACAAAACGTAAGAACCTAAAACCCTGATTTAAAACTTCGCTTTTAATTCAAAAAAACCTTCACTGATTTATGTTTTATTTACTACTTAAAAAAACAACAACAGTAAACGCCACTATTAAACCTAAAAAGAAATACCAAACAATTTTCTTTTTTTTCAAAAAAGCATTATATTTCTGTTTGCAGTCCTCAGAACAAAGTGTTTCACCAACAGGAACTGCTTTACCACACATAAGACAATGAGCATGCTGCGGTATCTTCTCAGCCATAAAACAATCAACTCCTATAACACGTTTCTACTATGAAATATTTTCCCTCTTTTTTAGATATTTTTCACAACAACCCTACCATCAACTACATCAATACTTACAACTGTATCGATACTAACCTCAAACTCTTTCTCGATCTCCCTATATACATCACCCCCTTTATTTACAGCAATGAAAACACCTTTAACCACAACACCCATATTTTTCAAAGAAGAAAGAACAGCTTTAAGAGTACCACCAGTACTTAAAACATCATCCAGAATCACCACTTCTTCACCCTTTGAGAGACCATTAATATAAAGATTTGATTTTGAATAACCCGTTTCCTGCTCCACCATCACTTCACCAGGTAAACCATAAGATCTCTTCCTAATAATAGTAAAAGGTATCTTCATCTCCAATGAAAGAACACTAGCAAGAGGTATACCCATAGCTTCTATAGTAACAATTTTATCAAATGGTAACACAGTTTCAACTCTTTTTTTTATCTCTTGTATAACTTCATATAACAAACTTGGTTCAATGTATGGTACTCCATCAGTAATAGGATGAATAACATAATCATAGTCTCCTTTTTTCACAATTGGAACGTTTTCAAAAGATTTTTTTAAAACCTTTATACTCATATCTCTCCCTCCTCTTTACAAACCTTTTTTAAAACAGGTATAAACTCATCAATAACTTTTTTTGTAACATGAGGCATTACAACAATACGTATAGAAGAAATCTTATCTATGATGTTTACCTTCCAACCATGATCTGTGAGTTTTTCAGCAACATTATAAGGTTTTTTTAGTTTAACACCAAGAACATTCATACAAGGTTCGACAACAACATTGAGACCAATGTTTTCAATTTTCTCCATGAGATACAGAGTGTTATTCATACATTTTTTAACTATTTTTTTATACCCCTCCCATCCTAGATACCTTGTAACCGCGTAAGCCGCAGCGACTGGTCCAGCAGACCTGGTGCCAAGTAAACCAGCTTGTTTTTTACCACTAACACAATGTGATTCCACACTGATATCTTCCAACCATTTTTTCTCACGAACTACAAGCGTACCCATAGGAATAGCTGAACAACCCATCTTATGAGCATCAATAGAGATACTACTAACACCTTTGAATTTAAAATCAAAATCACGTACACTGTAACCCAGTTCTCTAAGAAAAGGTATAACATAGCCACCAAAAGCAGCATCAACATGTAAAAAAACATTCCTCTCACTACAAATATCACTCAACTCCTGAATAGGATCCACCATTCCAAGCTCTGTAGAACCAGCGACTCCTACAACCATAGCAACATCATCATCAATCTTATCTCTCACCATAGAAACATCAATACAATACCTTTTAGTTAAAGGTACAACAACAAGTTCTACATCCATGAGAGAAGCAATTTTCTGAAATGAAAAATGAACACCCTCAGAAACTATAACCTTTTTTTTACCACTAAGTTTTTTAGCAAGCCAAACAGCGGTAATATTACTCTCAGTACCACCACTACTAACAACACCACCTGCTGTATCTGGGGCATTTAACAAATCCAAAACAAATGATAAATACAAAGTTTCAACCTTTTTTGAACCAGGAAAAAGATCAGGATCACCTAAATTAGTCTCAAGGAAATATCTATAGGCTTTTTTAGCAATAGAAAAAGGCTCAGTACACATAGAACCAAGTATACGCCCACTAGCAAAAGTAAAATCCATCTTTCTATATCTTCCAAGTTCATCTAATATCATATTATACCAACTCTTCTTTTTACTCCCCATTACCATTCTCAGTTTAGCATGAATAATATCCAAATACAAAAAAGCTTTTACCTTCTTTTTACCATCACATTTTAATATATAAAAATGTATTATGATTACATGATGGAAAAAGAAGAAAACAACATCAAAACTGAAGAAGTAACATCTTTCTTGAAACTACCTGTTTATACACGTGATGGAATATACGTAGGTCATGTTAGAAACGTATTCATTGATTTAGATGAAAAATGTGTTAGTAGTTTACTAGTGACAAATACTAATCCTACCCTAGTAGAAGATGAAATAGACATAGCAGTACCATACCGCTGGGTTAATAGTGTAGGAGACATAGTGATACTATCTTATTTCCCAGAACGCGTTACTACTAAAAAGAAAGAAGAAAAAACCGAGGAAGATAACACCTCAGATATCGACATTGTAGAATAAAAAAACCTAATTTTTCACTTAAACTACTTTGCTTCAGTTTTTTTATTAAATTTCTAAAATAACACAACAAAATAACAAAATACTTTTATATAATGAAAGTTATATAATATATTGCTATAATACATAGATTGAATGTATATCTCTGTAAGAAGTGTACAACAATCTTTAAATATAGGAAAATGCAAATATATATTGAAAATATAAAAAAATATTGGTGATAAAAAATGATGAAATTTAGATCATTTAAAGCAGTGCTTGTATTGGGATTGATACTCATTAGTATGTTTGCTATTTTTATGCCTAGTGCTTCAGCGGGAGTAATCAAGGTTAAACCTTTAATAACTGTTACACATTCTAGTGTTGAGGAGAATTTAATTCCTAATACTCGTAGTCTAAAGATACCTCTTAATGTTTCTTTTTCACTTACTGGTTTGGGCGCCTCTTTTGTTAAAGGCGACAGTTTACTAAAAGACTCTACAATAAAAATTTCATTAACAATTGTAGAAACACCTGATTATATTAAAGCCAGTATTGGTAATCAACCTGTTGAGATACCAGTAAGTGAAGGTAGGGCTGATAGGCAACCGTATGTTGAGATAACAGTTACTGAAAAAGCTCCTGCAAATCAATTAGGAAAAGTTACTGTTAGAGCTACATCAATGAAATTGTCCGGTTTACTTTTTGATATCGATGAGGCTACAGATACCTTTGATGTTCCTTTTCAGGTTGATTATTGGCCAGTTGTTAAAATACTACCAAGAGACAATCTTAAGAAGATAGGACCATTGGATACTGCTATTTTTGCAGTTGATCTTGAGAATTTGGCTAACGGTCCAACACGTGTAGCAATCGAAGTAACAAAAATGCCTGAGGGATGGACTATCGGTGTTCCTCCAGAGGCTACTCTAGGCTCTGGAGTTTATAGTGAAGAAAGTGGTGTTAAATCAACTGTTAATATAGTGGTTAAGCCACCATTTGGATTTGGTGTCCATAATGATATAGGAAACTTTGAGGTGACGTTCACCCCTTATTATCTAGGTAACCCCGATCAAGCAGGTGAGCCAGTAAGTGTGTTGTTTAGTGTTCAAAGTGTAGGTATGTCTCCTGGAGTAGGATTTGAAATACCGTTGATTCTTATATTTTTGATCATAATTGCTATTGCATATTATCTATATAAAAATAAAAAATCAAAATAATTTATCTTTATTTTTTTAAAAAATCTACAATATTCTTAGATTTTTTAATTTAAACGTAATCTCTGATTTTATTAAACTAAATATAACCTTAGTACAAGAAAAAAATTATAGAGATAATCAATTGGGTATTTATGAGTTCTATTATGGTAATAGATGAAGAGTAATAGTGTGATAAATAACCAATAAAATCAAGAACTTTCATCTTTTACTATATATGGACAAAATATAAAAAAGATAATATGATATATAGTTATAAAAAAGATAATATGATATATAGTAACAATAACATAATATTTATATATGTAGTAAGATAAATATTAAATAGTAATTAAGATTTGGCGATAAATCATGATCAAACAATTTCAAAAATTAGAAACAGCCTTTATATTGCTGATTTTTACGTTTTCTTTACTTATTACTATATCCCCAGCTGGGAAATCTATCCCTATGGATCAGATCTACGAATGTACACCATTTATTGAAATGGATTTTAATAAAACTCTTTCACAGAAACCAGTTAATCCTTATGATAAGCCCAGAATAATCCCACTAACTGTAAAGGCTAAGATAACAGGTCCAGCAGCAGATATTGTAGCTGATCATATGGGTACTATAATTTTAATTGTTGACGTGTCTATCGCTGAAGTTTCAGAGGGATGTCAGGCATCGATTAATCCACCGATATTACAATTTCCTGTTTCAGATGAATTTGAATCAGCAAATGCTACCTTATCCTTTACAATTAATAGATACTTTCCTGCTAACTCATTAAAAAATGTAAAAATAAATTTTAGTTTTAGAAGAATCGGTGGAACTGCAACTCTTGTCCAACCTAAAACAATCATCCAAGAAATACCTTTCATTGTTGGTTATCTACCACAGTTAAGTTTTAGTTACCCAGAAGGTAATGTAAAAAATATTAACCCCGGAGAGACAGCTGTTTTTCCGATAAAAATTGAAAACTGGGGTAATGCGGTAACAAATATATCCATTAAAACTGTAGATGTTCCAGAGGGATGGTCTGCTACTATAACAAAAAATCTTAAATTAGAAACAAATCTCTTTGGAGGAGAGCATAGAGAAATTGTGGTATTAACTGTTGGACCACCGATTAATTTTGGATACCATGAAGATAGAGCAATAATAAAAGTAGAGATAACACCAGTTGAATATGATAAACCAGAAAACATTGGGGAGCCTAGCTATTTATATTTCGTCATTCAAAGTACAGGCTTCTCAACACCTGGATTTGAAATGATAACTACGTTTTTTGCAATTATTTTAGTACTTTCGATCATTCTCTTAAAGAAAAAAACACTGAAAAACACAAAAAACAGTTTTTAAGGAAGATGAAAAGATGAGAAGAACACTTATAATTTTATTAATTTTTATTCTCCTATCTTCATTTTTTTCATCAAATGTTTTATCTAAGAACGAAGAAATCATTGATGAACCTAATAACAACAAAACATCCAATGAGGATATAATAAAAAAATTATTAGATCTTAGATTTAGAATAGGTAGCCTGATACCAGGTGTAAGCCGGTATTTCGTGATGCAGTTAAGACCTCCTGTTCCTGTACAGGCATATCCTGAGGCTATAAACTTAACTTATAACAAAGAAATATACGTTGATATCGGTGGGAAAAATCCAATAACAGGTGAATGGGAAAAAATGGTAAAAATTGCGGGCCCATGGAGCTGGGGCTGGATGAATAATGTAGTAAGATATTCTTTTGAAGTTGATGGTAGTACATCACCTGATATATTAAAGATATTGAATATCCACTTTGACCCTGAAATAATTGAGATGATACCTAATAGGAAGAATTTGAATTGGCCTGGGGCTGAAACGCCTTTCAAAACTAGGATGTCAATAAGTTTAAATCCAAATATAGATCCATCTATTATTCCTAGAGATATTATATTAATAATAAATGTTACCAGAGAAGAAGCAATCGATAAACTTGGATTATTAAAAGGAACTCCGGATTATATAAAAACCGATCACGATGAGTATATGAAAAAAGAGCAAGAGTTAGGTATAAAACATCCATATTTCTCTGATCCGTCAATGATATTATATCATAACTTATTAGGTAAATATTACCTCTTTTTGATAAATTCACAACTACCAATTCATGATACGTGGGTTGACAGTAAAGTTAAAGTTTTAATTAAAATAGACAAGTTTTATATAGGTGAAATAAAACCTGTCCCATTAATCAAAATAAAGCCCTATGAAGTAAAATCAATACCTGTCTCTGTAATAAATTGCGGTAGTCATATTTATACATATAACTTCAGGGTTAAATGTGATAACAAAGAGTTTATAGTAACACCGCCCTCATCAGTTACTCTACGTCCTGGTGAAGAAAAACAAGCGTATGTTGGTGTAGCAGCACCAAGAAACTTTTACTCTCCGGGTATTATTACTCCAATAACAGTTGAGGCGTATCCTGTTGATGATCCAACTGCAGTATTTTCAAGTACAATTACTTTACAAATGGCAGGAGTACATGTTGTTGGGAGTGCAGTGGTCAACTATGGAATAGCGTTATTCTTCCTGTTATTGATGATAATCTTATATCTTTCTCTAAGAAAAAAGTACAAAGAAAAGATAAATATTATTTTCAAACAAATTAAAAAAGCTAAATCAGAAGAGATTAAAAAAGAAAAAATAGAGAAAAAACCTTCTAAAAAAATGATTACTAAGAAAGAAACTATTGAGAAAACAAAAGAAATTAAACCGGAAAAGGAGAAACCAGTAGTTGAGGAGAAAATTAAAATTAAGGAAAAACCAGTGGAAGAAAAACCAAAACCATTGGTTGATAAACGTAAAGAAAAAGAATTGAGAAAAAAAGAAAGATTATTGCTTAAACTAAAACGTGAACAAGAGAAACAGAGGAAAAAAACCCCTCAGGTTTAACACTTATAATTGTTTTTTTAGTATTTTTAGTATACAAATATAGTGTTTGAGATTGTAACCATGAACACGGTTATTGATAGTATTAACATGATTATCCACACTGTAGCGTTCCATCTTATTATTTTTGTTCCATCAAGTGGTCCAAATGGTAATAGGTTAAATACCGCTAAGAAAGCGTTGATATAGCATATAAAACCAGTAATAGTACCTAGAAACTCTGTTTCATAGAAAACAAAAACATATAATGGTAATGTGATTAATGCGATTATGATGTTTGCCATAGGTCCTGCCATTGCTATGCGACCTGTTTCATAGTTTCTAGCTCCTCCTTGGAACATTACTGCTCCTGGTGCTGCGAAGACGAAACCAGATAGTAACCCTAAAATAAATGCTATCAAGAGACCTTGAGGGAACATACGGTACTCAGCCCATAATCCATATTTTTGAGCCATAAACTTATGTGACATTTCATGGAAGAAAAACGCAGTGGTGATTGCTATAAATGATAAAATTAGACCATATGGTAAATTATAAAGGTTGAAACCTAGACGGAGGTTGAATGGTGTGAGTGCAAATGCAAAGGCTAATGTCAAGATAAACATTGATATAACTAAGTGTTTTATCTCCAATCTACTAAAAGCTCCTGGTTTACTAACTTCGATTGTTCCTTTTGGGAAATACATGTACTCCCGTGGCGGTATGTCATGGAATGATGTGTAGATTTTTCGTTTTTCATTCATATTTTAGAGGAACTCCTTCTTGCTTATTTATTATACATAACTGTTTTTTTTAGATGTTGAACATGAAACATGTTTATGAATGTTTTTCTAAAAAAGTTTATAATTTTTTTAGAGGTTTATACCAAGACTTCCGATATACCATATAGCTACAAATGTTCCAATCATGCTACCTACGTTTGCGAGAGCTACAACCATAAGAAGTCGTATCACACGGTTATTCCAGAAATCCCGTAAACTATCAAGTTTACTAAGTTGTTTAAAATCCTTTACCACGGGTTTACGCATTTTAAACTCTACATACCCCGCTACCCAGCCAGCTGCTATAGCTGGGTTTAAAGATGTTATAGGTGCAGCGAAAAAAGCAGTTATAACTGAAAAAGGATGCCCTCTAGCGATTAATGTTCCTAATGCTGAAAAACCACCGTTGATGAGTATCCACCATTTAAGGGCGTCAAGAGCCTGTACCCATCCGCCAAACAGGTAGATGTAAATGATTAAAATAGCGAAAACAACTGGTATTATATAGCCTATTGTTTTAAGTATACTGAAACGTTTCTCTGGAACATATTCTAACTCTTTAATATCTACATCTATTTTTTTCTTTTCAAGTTGTTTTTGTATACCTCTTAGATGCCCTGCACCAACTATTGCTACAACCCGTCCTTTTTTACTTTCATCAAGTATTTTTTTTGCGATATATTTATCACGTTCACATATTAAAACATTTGAAACACTAGGTGCTATTTCTTTGAATTCCTCCATTAATTTTGAGATGACATCTTGATCCATTAATTCTTTTAAATTTAGCTCCTCGATTTCTTCCTCGTCATATCCAACTATTGCTTTTAGAAACTCCCATATAAGTCTTAGTTTCTCTCTAAAACCCATTTTACGCCATGCACGTTTAAGTGTAACAGAAATATCACGATCAACGAGCGCTACTTTAACACCTTGTTTTTTTGCTTCATCCATAGCGGCAATCATTTCAGAACCGGGTTCTACTCCATATTCTTTACCAAGTTTACGTTGAATAGATGAGAGGAAAGTCTGCGCGAGTAATAAATATGCGTTGTTTGATTTCAAAAGTTTAGAAACTGGTGTATTCTCCCATTTATCTTTGTTGACTATGGCCTCATATCGTTTTTTACATAGTTCAACTGCTACAATATCAGGTTTATATTCCTCAATAACCTGTTTAACTTCTTCGACACTCTCCATGGAGATATGTGCTGTTCCAACTAATATAATATTATCATTTATTTTTACATGCAAAATATTTTACTCTCCTAAACCTAGTTTTTTTTCTTTCCTCTCTTTTTTTGAATGTTAAAAAATTACAAAAAACTTTTTTTAAATCTCTGCTTCGAATTCTTCAACAGTTGGTTTAAACTCTTCATATGATTTAATTTTACCCTGGTTTTTTAAAATTTCTCTAGCTAAAACCCAGTAAATAAGAGCAAGAGCACGACGTCCTTTATTGTTTGTAGGTATCACCAGATCAAGATATTTGGTTTCATTATTAGTGTCACATAAACCAATAACAGGTATACAAATGTTTTTAGCCTCGTTAAGTGCTTGTTGATCTGCGAGGGGATCAGTTACAATAAGGAGCTCTGGTTCAATGAAACCTTGAGCATTTGGGTTAGTAAGAGTACCAGGTTGAAAACGCCCGGATATAACCTTTATACCTGTGTATTGACTTAGTTTCTTTATAGGTTTCTGCCCGTATTGCCGTATAGAAACAACAAGGACATTCTCAGGATTATATTTTGAAATAAACTTAGCAGCTTTCTTGATACGTTCATCTGTTTTTTTAACATCAATAATATATAAACCATCATTTCTAACTTTATAAATAAAATCTTTGATATCAGCTGTTTTCTGACGAGTCCCGATATGTGCACCGGAGGTCATATATGTCTCCTCAGGTATAAGCATACCCTCATCTTCTTTTTTCCCCTCTGAAGTTTCTTTTTTTTCTGTTTCTTTATTCTTGGTCATAGTTTTTTCCTCATAAACTGGGAGATATATTTTTTACATATTTGTTTTTCTTATGATGATGGTTTTTTTTCAACTCTTTTAACTGTTATAGGTATAGCGTTTTCTTTAAATTCAAGCATAGCAATATCAATAGGGGAGACAACATTTTTTGGTATTTTAATAAGTGATGGAGCCCCCATTGAAATCTGAAGTGCACGTGCCCCAATAATACGTGCTTTTTCAAACCTTGTATATTTCAAGCTAATATCACCAACTAAATTTGAATTGATTCATCTAAATCCTTTTAGGATGAGTAATGGCAACGAAATAATAGAAGCCTTTAAAAAACTTATCCCCCCAGTAGTAGTTCCGAAAGTAGAGTTTGAAATGGCTATTTTTCATTGAAATCTAATATTTTTATGGTTTTACAGGAGTAAATCAATGATAAAAATATAGAAAATCGGTTAATATTTCCTTAAAATCAGTAAAAAGTTGTGATAGAAATCTATTCTAAACTAAATCAAGAGATTGAATAAAAGACCAGATAACATAATTGTTAGCCTCCACCAGGGTCAATGGTGGTATACAGTATTGTTCCGAAAAGTTTTGAGGTAACCAGATGATCCTCTTTAACTCTTCCAAACAATGCAAGCCAGATAAGTATATCTGCTAGTATCCATAGGTTGTAAAGTAGGACTGAGAACATGAAATAGAATAATCTGATAAGATAATTCTTGGATGTTGTCTTTGGTAGAAATGAATGTTTTTTCACTCTGTAGCTGGTTTCAATCCCCCAGCGTTTACCATACAAAAGGAATAGTCTTTCAGCAAGGTTTACATCATTCTCACTGTATTCTTCATTAGTGGCAAATGCTCTTTTAACTTTTGTGTTCTTCTCTGATTTTTCTTCTACAATTACAAGATTAAATGTTACATCTTTCATTTCAAAATCTGTGATCACAGAGGGTGCTGGTGCGTTTTTCAATATATTTTTTATAGTTGAATATTGGGTGCATGGCATGAGATATTTTAGATGAAAACTGTTGAAGATTTTGATTGCATTGGAATCAAAGAAACCTCGGTCTACGTATACTCGCCGTATTTTAATACGTTCAAGAGTATAGTTCAACAGTTTTCTAAGAACTTCTTCTTTTGTATCAAAAGGACCAACAGGTAAAGCAAGAAGTGTAAATCGTTTACCTGCTTCAACAATATTTATCGTTGCAAATTTATAGCATTTTGTTGTTCCACGGTCTGGTTCCTTCCCGACAACCATCGGAGTATCACGATCACCGTAGAAATACCATTCTGTGAAATCAATTGCGACATCATAGTGTTTTCTTATGTCAAATAGGTTTATTTTCCGTGCCATCTCCCATACAATCTCAAATAGTGTGATAAACATACGATGAATATCCCTAGGAGCGGTGTAGTTTTTTAGATGATACAATAGGGTATCAGCATCAGGATTGTATTGCCCTCGTAGTTCTTTGTATGTTTTACTCCCGTTTTCAGCGAAATCACGGGTCATTCCCATATAGATTAAAAGATTGATGAATTGATTCTTTTTATAGAGTGTATTGTTTTTCAAATTTAGGTTAATGAAAGGGGAGAAACGTTTCTTGAATAATCGACATATTTCTCTGGTTTTCTCGTTTCTTTGTAGACGTTGATTTCGCTTTTTTGTTTTCTTTTGTGGTGGTTCAGGTTCAAGGGTTTTAACATCGATGAGTATACCAAATTTTTCAGAGATTTCTTCTATTTTTGATGCTGTAAAATCAATGAGTTCCTTTGTTTCTGTATCAAGGACATGGTTGATGAAATATCCTATCTGTGTTCGGTCTGGTGTTTGACTGAATCCTAGTTTGAATTTTTCAGATGGGTTTCTACGTAGGTATTTTGTTAGTTTTGTATGGAATTTTATACCTTTTAGTTTCTGGAATAAAACAAGTTTGATGAGTGATTCATAGGAGAACTTGATCTTTCGATATTTGCGTACTTTGAATAGAGTTACATCAAATTTGTTTAGAAAGTCAGCTATCTTAATGCTTTTATTTTTCTTGAATTGCTCGAAGGTTTTATAAATCTCCGGTTCTATTGTTTTTCTGGAGATGTTTCGTTTGTTACCCGACATGCGAAATCTCCAAGCAATGGGGAATTGAATTCTAATCCCCATTGCTTACATTACTTTACTTTTTTACAGTTAATGTATTTTTTTACAGTAAACTATATATAACAACACACTTATATACTTTACTATTGTAAATTTAGTGTAATAAATTAAAGGTAGTTGTATATGGTAAATATTGGTTCTGTAGGTAAAAAATGGAGTGAAGACATACTGTTCGCTTTGAATGACGGAGCCAAAAGATTTAATCAATTAATGGAATTGACTACTAATTCAAATAAAAAAATCAACAGTAGAATTCTTGCTAATAGATTAAAAAAAATGGAAGAAGAAGGATTAGTTATAAGAGAAATTGTACATGAAAGACCACCTGCGACTATTTATAAATTGACTAATAAGGGTAAAAAGACTATTGAATTAGTAAAAAAATTAAATGAACTCTGAAATTATCCTCGACTATTAAGTTCCAATGAGTGACCCAATCAATTCTTTTTCCTTAAGAATTCGCCTATATATATCTTCATTAGCACACCAGACAACTTCTCCCTTTTCGTTGATATTATCATCAATCAATCCAACTGATTCCAATTGAGCTAAATACCTTGGAATTTTTAATTTCCTCTGCATTCCATATTGTGGCAGTCCTAAAAAGATATTTTCAATGCTTTGAAGGTTAAATGGAATTATCTCATCATATTGAAGTGAATACTCGTAAAATATTCCACTCATTGTTAAATGGGAACCTAAAACATCTCTAATACTATCAATTAGTTCATAACCTCTACTAAAAAATATTGTCATTGCATTGGTTAATTTTTTAGAAATATTTCCACCTTTTGCTTCAATTTCAATTAATAAATCCCCTGGAAAAACAACAGTCCCCTCAACAGCTACAAGACCAACTTTTTGAAGTGCATCTATGTGACGTGTATATTTTTTTGCATCATCATCAGAAAGGATTTTCAGCTCTTCAGAAAGGTCAAGTTTTTCCACAGTCAACATATTTGATAATATATCTATAATCGGAGTGTGTATATGTATGGGAAAAGGCAATTGTGAGAAGTTTTTTGCTCCGACTTTAACTAATGCTTTTTCAACAGTGGTTCTAATGCTTTCTAAATATGTGTTTATCGAGCTTTTTAATTCATAATATGTAGGTTTTGATTTTATTTCACCAGTTTCAGAAGAAATTTCAATTTCTCCGACTTTTTTCTCTTGCATAAACCTTACTTTTTTTGGTTTCTTATAATCATCTAACAAAATTCTAGGATAACGAATTTTGATTGGAACATTCCAAATTTTTTCCTTTTCATTCAATATTGGAGTATCAGGATAGGGAATATTGCCATACTTTGATTTAATTAAAAAATAGGCAATTTTTTCCGCCTCTTTTTTGTCATGAGGTTGAATTGAAGTTTGTTTCATTTAAGCATCCTCCAAAGATGTTTGAATTTGTGAAAGAACAGGGTCAATTAAGAGAGCTTGAAATATTCTAATTCCCATGCTCTTTCAAATTTGAATTTATCTACTAAATAAATTGCACCAAACCAAGGATTATTTAAAATTAAATCATCATCTCTCATCCCTATTACAACACCAGCATGACTGGGGCCTCGCCGTTCGTCCTTCAAATATGAACCGTTATAAATCACAATGGCTGGGAGACCAACATTGAGTTTTTCTTCGATTTCTGGAAAAGAACTGCTTTTAAGTTGAAATTTAAAGGGCAGTCCTGCCTTCTCTAGTTTTTTACAGATTCCTTCTGTAGGTGTACCCGTATTTTTTCTGGTATGTGTTATTTTCATTAAAGTTTCAATGTCAAGGTTCGGTGTATTTTGACGAATAATATCGTTATTATACTCATTTTTGAAATATTCTAAACACATTTTTAAAGAGCATACAAAACATTTCCAATCTGAATCAGATTGGGGAAACCATGGTACTTTTAGAACAGTAACTCGTTCACCTTGAACAGTCATTGTCCGTCTCATGGAATTGATCATACTTAATCCCAACTCTCTATTATTATTAACTATATAAATTATTATGAAAGTTAATTGAAAGTAGGGGCAACTGTACTCCTCTCTTCTATTAAGCTTATCTTCAATTAAAAATCTAACTTCAATATGAATGTTAGTTCTAATATGATCAGAGCTTTCCTTCTTTTTTTGCATTTTTAACACTAACTCCATATTTCTCCAATTCTTCCAGATGATCCCCAATCCAATCTTTAATAACAAAATTTACAACATCTGACTCGGATTTACCTTTAATTCCTATTAACTTTTGGATTACATATTTCGTATACTTTTCTGTATAAACTTGCAGCTTTTGTTCCACAAAAACCATATGTTCTACTCCCTTATAATGATTTGTATTCAATTCATATACAACTTATAATTTGCTTATGATGAAAGACATGGAGTTAGATAACGTGATTTTTGGCGGGGATGGCTTACTATAAAATTTGATGCAATTTTTTTCAGAAACAATTATAAATCGCTACAAATTCATTAGTTAGGTTGGGGTTATAAAAAAATGGATATAGACTCCGTATACCAGCCCATTTCTGAAAGGTTGGGAGATATTTTAATAGAAAAATTAACGATTAGAGATGACCCTTTTGATAGATTATATCTCATCGTAGCATTTGTTAAAAAAAGTGGTGTTTCCAGAATCCAAGATGCTTTTAATAAATTTAAAGAAGGAGGAGGAGAAATTAAAGCCGTGGTAGGGATAGATAGCCAAGGGACAACAAAAGAGGGGTTGGAGTTGTTATATACCTTGTGCAATGAGTTATATGTATTCCATGATGAAAATATCGGGCAGAGTTTTCACCCAAAGATATATATTTTAGAGCGAGAAGAAGAAAGAGCAGAGATTTACATAGGGTCAAGTAATTTAACCAAGGGAGGATTATTTTCAAATTATGAGACCAATATAAAATTAGATTTGGATTTAACAAATAGCAATGACAATGAAATCTTTCAACATTTTTTGAGTGTTTTTTCTTATTATTCTAACACTGATGATGAATATGATAGATGCAAAGCGATAACAAATGAATTAATACAATCTTTAGAATCAGGAGGGTATCTTGGTAACGAGCAGATTCAAGAAAGAAGAAGACTATTGGAGGGAGAAAGAAGAACCGAAGGACAAAGTGGATTAGAACAATTTATACGTATTTTTGGGAGTAAACATTTTGAAGAACCTCCACCGCCTTATAGAGAGGAAGTTGAGGCTCCAATAGAAGAAATTGAAATAACCAATATTGGATTTTGGAAAAGATTATCAAATAATGATGTTAGTTTAACCAGTTCTCCAGGCCAAATTATAATACCAATACGTTATTTATCATATTTTCCCAATATGGATAATTGGATTGACACGTCGAGCGGTGGGAAGCAGGCAGATATTTTTTTTGATGTAATATTTGTTGATAGAGATGGAAATGAGAGGTTAATAAAGGATGTAAGAACGATATTTTATGTCCCAGCACCACATCATCCAAGGCCTAATCAGGAATTGCGATTTACATTTAGAAATCGAGATATATTGGAATCACTAAGAGTGGGCGACATATTGGAATTTAGGCGTGTTAAAGATGAAAATCTATGGTTCAAAATCACTTTATTAGATGAGAACAACAAAAGATATTCTAGGTATGACTCAACAGGTAGGAAGTCCGATGTCATTTTATGATTTTTGATAAATTAATATATACGAATTTTTGTGTGTCTTCTTAATATTTTTGGTAAATGCTTTTGTATATTTCCGTTGGTCAAAAATTATTTCCCTTCTTTTCTTGAATCCGTTTTCAATTGCAATGCTGTCCATTATTTCATTCATTTTTATCAATTTTCCATTCTTGATTGCATCCCCGATAACAATGCAACAATATCTTTCATCTTTTAATACCCTATTCGTTTCATATAATACATCGCCTATTTTATTCGCATATGTATCAACACTTTCATTTTTATCTGAATGTTTATGACGTGAGCCAATTTCATACTCTTGGGCATATCTATAATCCATATCTAACCATTGCATCCTATGTTTGTGGTATAAGTAATAATCATAACTATTAAGATACGGTGGAGATGTTATTACAAGGTCTAAGGAGTTATCATCCAAAAAAGAAATATTTCTGGAGCTATGATGATAAACTTTAGAATAACAATTAGAACATAAATTTTTGAATTTCTGAATCCTAACTATCATATCATTGACTTTTGATGAAAATAATTTTATTGTAATCATAGGGTGCAATTTTTTTTCTACCGCTACATATCTTGTGTCACTTTCTTGATTTGAAACAGGAGTAATAATTGATGAAAACGCTACTTTTAGGAAATTTTTAACATTCTCATCATTGATCTTTTCGATGTGTGCTTTTATTATACTTAATTCCTCTGATATAAAATTCTTAAACCAATACTCTCTATTGTAAAAATTAGGAATGTTATACTGTATCTTATGGTGATTAGAATCTAGTGTTGTATTATAGAGGGAACTTATATCTAGGAAAATTGATGATAACGTGCTTTTGACTTCCGAAATTTCTTTGTCATCCAATACAGCTGTTTTTACCTTACTTATTAAGCAAGCAAGTGGGTTTATATCTATCCCAATTGAATTTCTTGATAATAACTTTGCTTCTACGAGCGTTGTTCCACATCCACAAAATGGATCAAGGACTGTTTCGTTTGAGAATGATAATTTTTTTATTAATTGGTTTGGTATCTGTGGTATAAACTTAGCAGGATAGGGATGAAAATTGTGAGTTAAATAATTCTTATCTTTATAGCTATCCAAATCAAAATTAATTGTATCAACATTTTTTTTTAATTCGGTTAAACTAATCATTTTCTTCCTTCTTTGCTACCCAAGGCTTATTGCTAGTATGTTTCTTAAATATCAAAATATATGAATGCCCGATATTTAGGTAGAAATTTCTTGATGGATACCCCAACACTACCAGAGGCCTAAAATCTGTTTGGTCATAAATTCTTATGTCCCACAATATAAAGCCTGCTTTTTCTGCACTTCTTATTATATCCGAATGGAAGTTTACATATGGTTTCCCATGATTAAAGTCCCTATAATCTTTTACTACCCAAACAGCATAACAATCATCTTTAAGAACGTAGTATATATCTTCAAAGACTTTATCCATTACTTCAAAAAATTCATTATAAGAAAGATTTCCTAAATCTCTTTTGTCATCAGAGTATGGCTCTGGATTTTTTACTAGATTTAATTTTGAATGTTCTTTCCATTTGAATGCAAAATTTCCCTTTATACCGTTCAATAATGTAGCGTATGGAGGGCTTGTAAGTTGAAAATCTATTGTCTTTTTACCAATATATTTCCGCATATTTCTTACGTCATCATGAATAATTTTCTGAAAGGTATCATCATTTAATAATTTTATATTCAAATCTTTTTTAGCGAGATCTACAAATTTTGGGTTTAACTCTATACCGATACCATTTCTACCTAATCGTCTAGCAACATCCAATGTTGTTCCTACTCCTAAAAATGGGTCGAGAACAGTATCCCCTTTCTTAGTATATATCAATATTTGTTGTTCCGCCAATGATTCTGGAAAACTTGCACCGTGCATCCTTTGTTTTTGGGAACGTGTATCAGGATATTTTTCAACACTTTTACTAAACAATGCCC
>Ga0190360_1000732_pt1 | contig 17736 bp, 8 predicted proteins | sample 48721834_MG_FD_161271 | JGI IMG/M metagenome (GOLD analysis project Ga0190360, IMG submission 161271) | Hydrothermal vent microbial mat bacterial communities from Southern Trench, Guaymas Basin, Mexico - 4872-18-3-4_MG | ecosystem: Environmental > Aquatic > Marine > Hydrothermal vents > Microbial... | reverse complement strand
TTCAAGGCCATACGGATTTTTCAAATGTGCAGATCCAACCATGGTTGTAAAAAGATACTCCAGAGGAATAGGCGGTTATGATTATTCTGAAGAGAACAACTTTTTTCAGGGAGTTGCACTTAGCAGTAGAATATATAAAAACCTGTATCTGAGCTTCTTTGGATCACACAAGGCCATAGATGCCACAATAAACAGTGACGGTTCAATAAAGAATTTCCCAAGCTCGGGACTTCACAGGACACGATCAGAGATTAAAACAAAAGACAGGATAAAAGAAAATCTCGGTTGTATTAGAATAGAATATCTCCTGAGTAGAGGGAGCATTGGAATCACGGGCTGGAAAAATTCATATTCCAGGTCGGTGGATCGAAAAGACAGGGAGAGGTACAGATTCGCATTCAACGGTAAAAGAAACGCTCTCATCGGTCTCGACTATGATCTTTATCTTGGAGAAATCAACCTTACAGGAGAGATTGCAAGATCTGCCTCATCTGGCTGGTCTCTGATTTCAAGCACAATAATAGATTGTGGTAAAATGATTATGGTTCTCTCGTTTCGACACTTCGATCCTGAGTTCCAGAATCCACATGGTCATGGGTTCAGTACAAACAGGATCAGTAATGAACAGGGATTTTATACAGGTATCAGGTGGAAGATCTGCTCAAAAACAGCAGTAAGCTGTTTTTACGATTTGTTCAAGATGCCGTGGCGAACCTACTCTGTACCAGTTCCTACAAGATGCAGTGATGGTTTCATACAGATTGAACAGAGGATCACACCTCTTTTGTATATCGAGATGCGCGCCCGATTAAGAAAGAGCCAGGTGATGTCAAAATACACTTCCGATTCTAAATTAAATTTTGATTATTTGAGAGCCCGAACCCAGCTCCTTACCCGAATGCAGATATTCATCAAACCAGGTCCTGGATTTCATCTAAAAACAAGACTGGAAAAAAAATCTGTTATTTATCCAGTAACCAGACTCGGCAACAACATACTGGCTCATCATTATAAAGAATCCGGACTTCTATTCTATCAGCACTTATCATTCAACATAAATCAAGACATTGCAATTTCTGGATGCTGGATTACTTTTGATTCAGAATCTTATGACAGTCGATTATATGAATTCGAAAATGATCTGCCCGGTACAATGACAATCATACCACTGTATGGAAAGGGAACCAGATGGTATGTTCTTGTTAAATGGAGGGTGTCAAAATATCTTAAACTATCTTTAAAATACAGTTCCACCTATCACTATGGAGCAGATTCATGGGGCACTGGAAATGATAGAATAAAAGGGGATACTGAAAATAAATTTGGCGTTCAGATCGATCTTGTAATATAAAATTATCACTATTAGATTTTTCTTTTATTTTCACGGAAGACCAATACATCAATATCTAGCTTTATTTGATTTAAAGTTAATTTATTCCAATCATGGTCTCAAAATCTATTATAGACCATTGTTTACTAAAATCTTGGCCTTTATAAATCCACTCATCTTAGCGATCTTGCAAATATCAAAAACTTCTTGACAAATTATCAATACATCTTTACATTAAAAAATAAAGAAAAAATTAAAGCAAAAATTGCACATTATTATGTAATAATGGCAATTTAATTTCTGAAATGTTAAGGCACCTTCATGCAGTAAGTTGTACAATAATATTCATCTCTATAAAAATAAAATTGCTGTTATTAAAAATTAATAATCATAAGTTGACATAGGATTAATGTTAGAATTTTTTTTTGAAGATTAAATAGAGTATAACGTGTACGAATTGCCCTAAAAAGCCACAATTAAATTTTTGATTTTAGGCAAATTTAATTTGCTAATATTAGAAAATTTTATTTGTTTAATATATAGAAAATAATATGTCAAATGTAAATGATTGATATAGAGAGAACAATTCACAATTTTAAAACATCGTTATGCCCTAAAGTTGATGTGGCTTCATTGCACGCTAGATCAGATATTGCTCATAAGTGGAAACTCACTTACAGAATAATAGTATTACGAGAAGGGATTGGATGGCGTCTTTTGGATATACTATCCCAAGCGTATAAATTAGGCCAGAAGAACATGATAATCGGTGCGAGAATTTTGACAAGGGCTGCAATCGAGACTTTATGCCTTCTGATATATATGAACAAACAAATGAAATCTGTTATTAACAACAAATTAAGTTTTAATGATTTTGATATGATTACAACGAGAATGCTGTTAGGATCTAAAAAACAAGACAAGATGCCAGATCCTATTAATGTAAATGGATTAGTAAAAAATAGTAATCAAAAATATACTGGAATAAAAGCAATCTATGACGACTTAAGCGAGACAGCCCATCCAAATTATGATGGAATTTGTTATGGATATTCAAAGTTAAATAAGGATGAATACACTACAGAATTTGGTATCTTTTGGAAAGAAAAATTTGGAAACCAGCATGAAACTGCTATCCGCCTTTGTTTAGAAATTTTCGAAAATGAGTATTACAATGTCTGGCCAATGCAATACAAGCAATTAGAGAAGTGGCTTGAAAAAAATGATAATAAACTTAAGCAATAAAGGTAAAAAGCAAAAATTGATAATTTAATAATAGGGTCATGCTTTAGTCGATAATTAGAGGAGGCAAGGACGATATGCTTGGATTAAACTTAAAAATTTCAAATAAATTTAGCATAGATGAGCATGTAGTGCTTTTCCATGGAGACTGTATAGATTTACTAAAAGATATACCTGATAAATCGATTCAATTGATTGTAACGTCACCTCCGTATAATATTGGTAAAGAATATGAGAAAAAACTCAAAGTTGAAACTTACATAAACCAACAGGCCAAAGTAATAAGAGAGTGCGTTCGTGTACTTTCAGATAATGGAAGTATTTGTTGGCAAGTCGGAAATTATGTTAATAATGGAGCTATCATTCCTCTTGATACAATTTTATATCCAATATTTAATGAATTGGGTCTTATTATGCGTAATAGAATTATATGGCATTTTGAACACGGGTTACACTGTTCAAGAAGATTTTCCGGTCGTTATGAGACAATCATTTGGTTTACAAGAAAAACAAAAGAATATATTTTTAATCTTGATCCAGTAAGAATTCCACAAAAATATCCTATGAAGAAGTACTATAAAGGTCCTAAAGCAGGACAATATTCTTGTAATCCACTTGGTAAGAATCCGGGCGATGTTTGGGATATTCCGAACGTAAAAAGTAATCATGTGGAAAAAACTGATCATCCTTGTCAATTTCCTGTTGAGTTGATTGAACGTCTTGTTCTTTCAATGACAAATGAAAGAGATTGGGTATTGGATCCATTTCTTGGAACCGGTACTTCGATTATTGCCGCAATAAGACATAATAGAAGAGGTGTCGGAGCAGAAACTGAAAAAAAATATGTCGATATCGCTCGTGATAGAATATTAAAAGCAATTAATGGCACATTAAAAACAAGACCAATGAATAAACCAAAATATGACCCAAAATCAAACAGCAAATTTTTAGTTCCACCTTGGAAAGAGCAAGAAAGAAAATATCATCAATTAAAATTAGTTTGAAATCAAAGAGAATATCATTGTGAGAATAGTAGATTTATATTCACATTTAAATGGATTAGAATTTCTTCTTGTACATAAACCGCAACTTTGGGAAGAGATACAAAATGTCATCAAACATGTTGATGGAAATGCATGTAAAACAAAGGTTTCAAAAGAAAAGAATATGAAAGGGCGCTTGTTATATAGCCCAATTGATATGAATAAATCATTTAAAAACCTTCTGGAAGAAAAAAATTGGGAGGAAAGTAGAGTCAACTATTGGGTTACAAAAGATGAAAAATTAATACGTAAAACTATTACAATGCCACCAGAAAATCAGAAAAAGGAAATTGAAAAGGCGGGGTTTTCACCAATTTATAGTTATAATCAGACAGATTTTGTGAAAGATAGGGTGGCTATAGAAGTTCAATTTGGAAAATATTCATTTGTGGCATATGATTTATTTGTAAAACATCTTGCTTTTTATATTGGTGATAAAATAGATGTAGGGGTTGAAATATTACCAATGAAAACATTACAATCTCAAATGAGTTCTGGTGTTGCTTATTATGAGGGGGAATTATATAATGTTATTAGACAGGGACGCGGTGTTCCTGCTGTCCCCCTTATTATTATTGGTATAGATATATAAGAGGCCACCCAAAAATCACACCACCATACGGCTATTCCACTAACACACTAATTCAACAAGTATGCATAATTATTATATAACAACTAAAAGGATACTAACAAGGAATATAGTTAATAATTATTGGTAATCGATTGTAAATAAATCAATCAATCAGTGAATATCATCCTGCAATAACTTCCAAAACAGGCATCGAAGAAGAAAAAATCGATCAGGATTGGGGAGAAATAATCTAATTAAATTAAATAATTGTATAATTTTGATTGCCCTGTTGATCGGCCTTCGGACGAGTAAATAAGAATCGATATATATTTTCTTGTTGGGGAGCTAAAACAATCCTCTTTTTTTACTCTCAGGGATTTGCTATATAGAAACAGAGTTTCTTTTCAAAATCGTTTCCAAAAACAAGTTTGGGAACGAGTAGGTATTTGGTCGTTGTGCTCATAATCAATTCTCCTGTTTTATGGTTACATTCTATCATGAGGCAACGACCAATTTTTTAAAAAGTTCATTTCATCCAATGTTACTTTATTTTTGAGTCAATGCTTGGTTCCGTTTCCCACAGGTGGTTTTAAAAATTAGTTGACAAAAAGAAAAAAAATTGTATATTAAGAACTTCAACAATATAAAGGGGCCGTAGTTCAACATGGTTAGAGCGCCGGCCTGTCACGCCGGAGGTTGCGGGTTCGATCCCCGTCGGCCCCGCATAAAAAGAGTCTTTGATAATACAAATGACTCTTTTTTTATTAATAAATGAATTCATCTTTTAGCAGAAGGCAAGACCAAGCAGCCATTGATATACTTGGTGGTCGGAAAGAATTATTCAAATATGTAAAGTAATATAATTAAGAAAAATTTTCACAAAACCCCCATAAAATAATTCTTAAAGTTTATGATATAGATAATCAGTTCCAATCTCCTGCTTAACAATATTTTTGCCTGAAATATAAACCTTTAAGCCGAGACCTCCTGACCTTTGGAAATATTCCAGAGTAAAAGGATGAAGTCCCTTTTCTAACGCCACTGTTCCCGATTTTTCTCGCATTCCATGAATCCCATTATTAATAATAACCTCTCTGCCGTGGATTAAAAGTCTACTACCATCATCAGAAGATAAATAAAACCTGTATACTCCAGTCTCTGGAATATCTATATAACCATCCAGTTCCAACCCGAACCGTTTATCTATGCTCACTCCAGAAAGATCTATTCTTGATATAATAAAACTATCTTGTAGTTTCAATTTCGAGAAATCAGGCAGTATATCCCATTCTCCTTTATATAACTTTAAAATCAAACCCTTTTCTTTTTTTAAAATATCTACAGATGGCAATGGTTTGACCTTTCTAATATCAAATCTTCTTATACGACTCATCTTCCCATTTTCCCAAACAACCACAGCCTTTACTGTTGTTCTTTCTGTAATGTGAATCGGACCTGTATAAATATCTGAAGTTTTCGTTGGATCTTTCCCATCTAAAGTATAGTATATTTTTCCACCTCTAAGTGGATCGATAAATTCCAGATCAACTTCATCTATGAAAATATCATTCATATTTTTTAATCTTGGGGGAAAATATCCCTTTTGTGCCAATGATGCCCACCCTGGATCAATTTTTAAAACCTTCCTGTCATATGTCATCAACCCATTGTTCTCTGTCTCTATGTCTGAGATTTGTGTATAAACAGCACCACTTAAACCAGGATTATCAATCAATGGTATGAGTCTCTCATATAGAGACTCATAGTGACTCATCAGATCATCCATTGACTCAAAAATTTTGTAACCCCATCCCGACTCCTTCCACGTATGTCCTGAAATATTCAAGCCAAGTCCTCCAAACTCTCCTAGTACTGCTGCCCGATATGGTTCCGGTTCTGGAGCAGAAGGTCCTGGATAAGCATGTATATCAACGACATCACCTGCACCTACATCAGTCCATCCACTTGCATTATCAATTATCCTTGTAGGATCCATCGAACGGATGAGTTTGACAATCTGTTCCGTATCATGCTGTCCCCACCCCTCATTAAAGGGAATCCACATAACTATGCAACAATTGTTGATATGAGATTCAATCATCCTTTTCAATTCTAATTCAAATTGTTTGGCTTCACCCCCTGAATAGTATGAATCATCACCATTAAATTTATGCGATCTGAATCCACTAGGCATGTCTTGCCATACAATTATTCCCATACTATCACAAAGTGAATAGAAACGGCGTGACTCTATTTTTACATGTTTTCTCAACATATTAAATCCATATTTTTTTATCATATTAAGATCAAATATATATGCATCTTCTGTCGGTGGAGTAAGTAGACCATCAGGCCAATAACCCTGATCCAGTGGACCAATCTGAAATAAAAATTTGTTATTAAGCATGATTCTCGTTATCCCCTTTTCATCTTTTCCTAATGAGATCTTCCTCATCCCAAAGTAACTCCTGATTACATCGAGACTCTTTCCATTTTTCATCAGTTTTATCTCTAAATCATAAAGATGCGGTGAATCCGGTGACCACAGCTTTGGATTTTTTATGCTGAGTCTTACAGGCTGATTCAATTTCCACTTTTTTATACAAATTATACTATCCTTCTCAATAATTTTTATTTCAGTGGAATAACCATCCCTATTTTCACTACAAATAATTGTTATCTCTACCTCCTGTTTATCTATATCAGGTAAAATGCGGAGATCTGTTATGTAGACAGAAGGTACAGGTTCCATCCATACACTCTGCCATATTCCTGTGATAGGTGTATAGAAGATCCCTCCTTGTTCAATTACCTGTTTACCCCTTGGTTGAGAGCCTGCATCAGTCGGATCCCAAACAGAAAGTAAAATTTCATTTTCTGTATCCATTTTTACTTTGCCGCTGATGTCAAATGTGAAAGGATCGTATCCTCCTCGATGTACTCCAACCTCATCGCCATTTATCCATACACGAGTTTCCCAGTCCACGGCCTCAAAATGGAGCAAAATCCTTCTCTCTCTCCATGATTCAGGAATGTAAAAATACCTCCTATACCACAATCTTTTATCAGGCCCAACAATACGTTTTACACCTGACAATGGCGACTCAACAGCAAATGGAACGAGTATCTTCCCTTCAAACCTTTTCGGTGGTAGTGACTCTTTATCACGAATGGTATAATCCCATAAACCGTTTAGAGTTTCCCAATCTTGCCTTTTGAGTATTGGTCTTGGATATTGCGGCCAGACATTATCAGGAGAAACATCTTTTGCCCATTTTGTAAACAGACGATTCTTTGCAGGTTTCCATTCTATTGTATTTGTACAGTATGAAAATATGACTAATAGTAAAATCAAACTAGAATTAAAAATATATTTTTTAAAATTATCACACATTATAATTCCTCTCTAAATAATTTTATAGATTTTTAAATTCTACATACGTTCTCAGCAGAAACAACATAAATTACCAATCCTTCTTCACTGCCAACCTCGACCAGTTTATCCACACCCACCTGATGATGTGGCACAAACTAAACATATACCTGCCTGATAGCTGCAGAGGCAATGTAGAAATTTTATCACATATGACCCACATCGAGAGCCATTACATTAAAAGAAACCAACCAGTAAGGTCATCCCAAATAATATGAAACAGCCCCACAGACAAATGTTGCCGCTGACTCTCCTTAAAAGTGTGTGCAAATGTGGTTTTTATTACCTTATTTGGAAGTTGTGTATCCTCTCTTTCGAGCAGCCGTTAATTGTAAATCAGATCATATCTTATCTTATCTATCCGATAAAAACATATCTGCACCAATTTCATTCTCTTTTATTCCAGGCCCTTCCATCCACATCTTCAACCTCTCTGCACCGTCAGATTCATAATACATAATAGAGATTGGATGAAGTCCCGATTTTAGAAAAACTGTTCCTGAAACGACTCTTCCAACATAAGTGTTATTTCCTGTCACGAAATTTCCATCTATAAGGAGTCTACATCCATTATCTGCAAAGACTGAAAATTTGTACTCCCCTTCTCTATCAATCTTTATATAACCAGTGAATTTAACTGCAAAACCATCCTCTCTCTTGATAATCTCATCCAGACTCAAATAGTTTACATGACCCGAGCTCTTAGGTGTGAGATTGTTGAAATCAGGAATACGATCTTTAAACTCACCCTCATAATAGTCATAGTCCAGTCCAAAACGTTTCCCCTCTGGCGCAAGATCATCTATCAATATCTGGGTTGTTGTGATGCTGCTTCTCCTCCCGTCAGGTGAGACAACACACGTTTTCAGAATCGTATTCTCACTAAACCTTATCGATTCTTTGTATCTGGGAGACTCTGACGTTGGTTCAGACCCATCGAGAGTATAATGCAGCTTGCCAATCTCCATGGGAGATTCTAGCGTCAGTCCCTCACCTCTCTTCAAGACCAAAGTTCTACCAATCTCAGGCTGAGGAATCCTAAAATTTGCTTTCATGGCAATAAACCGTTTGTACTGTTTCTGAAGTCGTCTCTTAAAATCTATAATATCCCTCTCCTCTTTTGGAGTCCAGACAACCTCTGCCAATGCACTCATACGAGGAAGAACCATATACTCAGCATAATCTTCTGTTGCTATGTATTCTGTCCATAGATTTGCCTGGCCTCCCAGGATGTGCTTTTTTTGCTCTTCTGTCAACTCTTCGGGCGTAGGCTCAAATCGGTAGACCTTCTCCAATGGAAGATATCCTCCAATCGCAAGTGGCTCTTTGCCAGGATCTCCCTGATAGTAGTCAAAGTAGCAGTATGTAGTAGGAGTCATTATTACATCGTGTCCCTGCCTTGCAGCCTCGATTCCGCCTCTCATTCCCCTCCACGACATTACAGTAGCCTCAGGGGCAAGACCGCCTTCAAGAATCTCATCCCAGCCGATCAATCTTTTTCCCTTTGAAATTAAAAACTCCTCTATCCTCTTGATAAAGTAGCTCTGCAGTTCATGTTCATCTTTCAAACCCTCATTTTTTATCCTGGCCTGGCACTTCGGGCACTCTTTCCATCGCTCCTTTGGACATTCATCACCTCCAATGTGAATATATTTCGAAGGAAACAGCTCTATTACTTCTGATAAAACATCCTCAAGAAATTTGAATACCTTATCATTTCCTGCACAATAAACATCCCTGAACACACCCCATCTTGTGGCTACTTCAAAAGGTCCTCCAGTACACGACAATTCAGGATATGAGGCAAGAGCTGCCATTGAATGTCCTGGCATTTCGATCTCTGGAATAACAGTGATGAACCGATCCTTTGCGTATTGAACTATCTCTCTTATTTGCTGCCTGGTGTAAAATCCACCATAACGTCTTCCGTCATATCTATGAGGAAGATTTCTTGCATGTCCGATTAATGTCTCTTTACGATATGCACCTATCTGCGTGAGCCTTGGATATTTTTTTATCTCTATTCTCCATCCCTGATCCTCTGTGAGATGCCAGTGAAATGTATTCAGTTTATGCATGGCCATATAATCGAGATACTTTTTAATAAAGGAAACCGGAAAGAAATGACGGCACACATCAAGATGCATCCCCCTGTAAGGATAGCGAGGAATATCTTTGATCTTTAGACAGGGCATGCTCCATTTAACATCTGTTGCAACTTCATTTGAATAAACTTCTGGTGGAAGAAGCTGAAGAATCGTCTGCACCCCATAGAACAAACCACTGGGCTGTTCTGCCCTTAGAACTATCTTATTCTTCTCTATATCGAGAATATAGCCCTCCTTACCAAGATCGGCAGAAGAATCTACAAGAATCATAAGCATGAAGTTTTTCGAAACTTTTTCATCCAGATTCTCGACAACCTCTATATCTATTCCAGCGGCTCTTTTAATTCTTTCTGTTAAATAAAAAGCGACTCCCTTTGTTTCTTCTTTGTCTATTATGATTTTAAAATCCTCTGTAATATTAAACCTTCCTGACCTCTGTTCTACAAGTGTAGGTCGTGGGATGACGCTTATTGTCTCCTTTTTTGGGGAGCATGAAGCCACTATGATAGAGGCTGCTCCAGCCAGTATAAATAGCGATAACAATCGTCGAGTTGACATAATATAATCTCCTTAAATTACTTTTTAATTCTCATAACCACGTGAGGGAAACATCAATGCACCTCACAGTACCGGACTTGGGGTTTTCCCTAATCCGGCTCTTAAGAGACGCTCTCGTAACTGGCAACAAAGTGTACATATTATCTGGCTAACTCTGTCAGAGTCGGGATTATCATCTCCATGTAAGGCAGAGGTCGACTCATCCCTCTACGCATTGCTTATAACCCCTTCCAGTGTTCCCAAAACAATGAACTCATCGGGCATTACACCGATTACTCCTCTACTATGGGTTAGTCCGGCTGCCATGCCACCATACCTCCGGCCTGACTCTTCAGATTGTTGGAAGCTTCTTAATAGAAATGAGATGGCTCCCCCAAGTTCCTATCCTCTCCATGCACTATCTTGCCACGGTCTCAGACCACGTAGGAGCATTCTTTATCTTACCATATCGATACAGATCATTAGCTCTTCGGCCAAATGAAAACTCTCGACCCTCTCGGTGTTGATTATTTGGAGACTTAATACCTTCACTTATCCCTTCTGCCTGATACCTCCCTCCTCCTAACTTCACTCGATTCTTTACCTACTCAAGCGCAGGCTCGGTTACGGCCTTCTGGTTATGCTTTGACCATGGCTGACTTCAGCCGGCAAGAAACACCAAACCTTGCTTGGCAGACTCATTTTCTTACTCCTATCTTGTTGCTATTATCTGTCTGCCCATTTAAAACCGGTTATAAAAGCGAGACGCGCAATGTGAGACATTATATCTGGATTAATTCTGAAAATTGTGTCTCCAGTCTTATGATAGTACAGATGAGGCCCATTTGATACAAAGTAAACGCACGATGCACCCTTTAAAAAGAATGGTGCATAATCTGATGAACGGACTCCGATTCTCTTAATCTCTCTGGTTGCTCTTAAGATTTTAACAAATCTATCTGCATCGAGCAGAAGTTCTTTTAAATATGGTGAATTTGAGCTGTAGCCACAACTTACCCCCTCTCCCTCTCCTGTCATGTCAAAATTAAACATTGCATCTATTCTCTTAAACTGCTTTGGAATATGGTCAACAAAATAGTCAGAGCCAAGAAGCCCCATCTCTTCACCCCCAAATAGGAGGAAGACAACAGACCGTTTTGGCCTGTGTTTTGTTTTGCTGAAGGCTTCTGCAATCTCCAGCACAGTGGCACTTCCACTTGCATTGTCGTTTGCTCCTGCAAAAATCATATTCATGTGGGGTCCGCAGTGGTCAAGATGACCTCCAAAAACAACACACTCTTTCCTTAACTCAGGATCAGATCCTTCTATATATCCGCCAACATTATAACCTATTCCCTCTGGAAAATACCTACCACTAACCCTATACCTTATAACCGGACTCAATTCAAACGAAATGGGTCTTTTGTAGGTCTGGAGATCTCTTTTCAATTCAAGGCTGGTAACTCTCTTCTCGTTTAATAACACATCTGCCGTCTTGCTGCTTATTATTGCAGGCGTAAATCCCTCTATCCTTTCTCCATTTGGATTTGCCAGAGGCTCATCATAGATATAGAAAAGACCCAGTGCTCCCTTACTCTTTGCTACTTTCATTCTTTGCCTGTGTTCATCATGCCTTTTAAATGCAGGATCGCTCCTATCTGGCACGCCACGAAAACATAAAACAAACTTACCATTAACATCGATACCAGCATAGTCATCATAACCCAGCTCTGGTGCACTTATTCCCCATCCGACAAATACAATTCCTGCGGTGTTATCGCCACTATCTGAAAATAGAAGAGGGAGAAAATCTTCTCCAGCAATAAGCTCTATTTCTGTTTCTTTATTTTCATGAATCAGTGTCACAAACATCTCTGCACTATCTATCAGAGAGTATGGGGCCGGGAAGGGTTGAAGATAACCATATTCTTTAAACAGAGGTTTTATTCCCCACCGTTTAAACATGCCTGCCGCCCACTTTGCCGCAGAGGTGAATCCCTCATGCCCTGTAAAACGTCCCTTGAACGCAGGTGATGAAAGAGTCTTGCAGTAACCATATACATCTAATGGACTTATCGAATCGAATCCTCTCTTCAAATTACTGTCGAGCTGTTGAGCATTTAGAGAAATAACACAAAGTGTAATAGAATAGATGATCAGCAGTCTTTTCATTGGTCTCATAAAATACCTCCATTATTATTGGCAAGAAACCTTATAACGATACTTTTCACAGGCTTATCAATATTTAAGATTAATAAAAATTAGATATATTGCAAGCAGTTTTTATCAATAATATATAACTACTCTTAACTGTTATAATATCAATATTGCAAACAGAGATGCAACCACAAGTGAAATCACAGACCTTTCAAACCAGATCATAAGTATTTCAGGAATTGTTATGGGAATCTCTGTAGAGAGTATGCACGGAATAGAGGCTGAAAAAAAGAGTATGGAAGATACTGACACGACAGAGACAACATATCTTGTAATCATAGAGGCTTGTGTCACAAAAAGTGGAGGAAGGAACATTTCAGATATTCCCAGACCAACCGCTTTTGCAGCAAGCATTGGTTCTGGCAGATTGAAAAGCCAAGTGATGGGGAAAAACAGATAACCTAAAAGGTTAAACAGAACAGTATATTTGGCCAACACTAATCCTATTAGCCCGATAGACATTATGGATGGCAGGATGCCTGCCGTCATCTTAAAACCATCTCTGAGATTGCATGCAAGGTTTCGTCCAAATCCAGATGAGGAGGCTGCTGTTTTAATTCCTTCCTCCACAGCATGTTTCAAAAGAGAAGTTTCAGCTGCCACTTCTGGTCTTGGCTTCTTAACAATATATTCATCTCTCTTATGCTTTAACGGATATAACCTGACCGTTACAGCAGTTACTAAAAATGTTGTAAAGAGTGTAGTGAAAAACAGTAGAGGCCACATATCCATTAAACCCGATGTCCTTGCAACTATAATCATAAATGTAGCAGAAACAGTAGAAAATCCTGTTGCAATAATCGAGGCTTCTTTTATGGTATATTTCCCCTCCTTGAATACTCTGTTTGTAATCAAAAGTCCTATGGAATAACTTCCGACAAAAGAGGCCAGAGCATCTATTGCCGACCTTCCCGATGTTTTCCATATAGGCCTCATTATAGGCCGCATAAATACACCTATGAATTCAAGGAGACCATAATCGACAAGGAATGATAAAAATATCGACCCTACAGGCACAATTATTCCAACAGGGATCACAAGTTTTTCATATAGAAACAGTGACATATCTTCTTTAAGAAACCAGGAAGGGCCAAAACGAAAATAGTACATCAAAGAAGCAGCCACACCAACAATCTTTAAAAAGGAAAAGATCGTTGAGAAGCGATCCCTCCTCCATGATTTATCGATGAATGGAAAGACTGTACCAAGGATTATTACTATCAATGCATATAGAGAAGCAAGACTATAAAAATTCGTTCTGATCGATGTAACAATGTGGTCAAGAGGAATTGTGGTTCTTTCTCCTATCCTCAAAGGGATAAAAAACATGAAAATACCAATCGAACTGAATAGAAACAGTTTGATAATGGGAACTTTCCTGCTACCTGTGTAAATATTATTTCTTTTCTGCATGTTTGTAGATGTTATTCAATCAACAAGGTTGATCTCGATGAGAGATCTATCCTGCTCCCCCACCTCCGGTCGATGCGCCTCCGCCTCCCGATGTTGCTCCCCCTCCTGTACCGGATGCAGAACTCATAGCAGAGGTTGTCACTGCAACTGCCGCAGAAAACGATGCTGCAAAGGATGAAGGTGAAAAGGCTGCTCCAGGCGATCCATAACATACAAACCAGGGTATATAGTTCGAATATTTCTCAGGCGGAATCATTCCTGCAAGCTCATTATACACCTTCTTCCTGATTCCCAGAACAGGTCCATATACAAAATATTCATCTACATGATTTAGTATTTCTGCCCTCTCATCAAATCTATATCTATACTTTAAAAGATAGGTTCTAAGGGCCTTCCACCTCCTTGCAAGAAGCTCTCCCTCGAGTGTTCTGTGTGATATTGAAATCGAAAGAATGAAAAGGATAATCGATGAGAACAAGAGAGCAAGACCCCATGGACCAAAAAATATGATTCCAGGTATGAAAAGGATAAACAATGCTCCAGACATCCCCATGGAGTAGTACATACCCTTTATGCTCTGAATATCGAACCATGCCCGCTCCCTCCCCTCATCCTTAACCATCTTCTTCCACTCTTTGAAAAATTTCACAAATTTTGATCTACTTTTTTCTATACTCTTGATGTTGATACTATCCCTCCCACCTGCCAGATCGTTAAATAAAAACTCTATCAACGCCTTCTCATATCCTTTCAAATCAGACATCATCTTCTTATACCTGCCACGATCAAGATCCCAAAAATATGAGCTGGCGGTAAATTTTCTCCCCAAAATCCCTCTTCTCTCTTCTTTCACCTCTCTAAGCGAAATTATTCCCTTTCTTGCAATATCCAGCATTGTAGAGACAAGTCCTCCACCATACACCTCTCTTCCATTCAGAAGATAGTCCACTAGCGCGGGCCTCATATCTGATGGAATAGAGGGCGACATCTTTGGCACAGAAGAACCACCAGAGGGCCTCTTCCCAAACCTTACAAAAATATATACCCATACAGCAAAACCTGTCAAGGTAGCCAGCACTGCAATCCATTTGCCAACCTCCCAACGCTTGATCCTCCTCTTCTCCTTCTCTATCATCTCTTTTCTTGTAAGGTTTGCCTTCTCTGCAAGTTCTGACTCCTCCTTCATGATTTTATCTTTCACTGCCATATTTTTTCTCACGGCTTCAGGGAAAAGAGATACTGGATAAATTGCCCTGATCTCAAAATAATCTCCAGCATCCACCTTTTTGCTCCATGCAACCACACTACCGTCATCTTCAATCCTCAATTCCATCCACAACGGGCCGTGTGGCCACGCCTTTACCACATCTTTTTTGATTGGTATAGGAGGTATCATTCTCACCTCAACATTCCAGTGTGGAACTTCCCATTCACTGCTTATAAACTGAATATAAACAACTGCACAATCGTCATAACACACTACTGCATTTCGCGCAGTATATGTAATATCAAACCTCTTTGACTCATCATTCGCCTTGAAAAACCAGCGCACCTCAATACGCCCATTGTCTCTGGTAACATTAAAGGTGCCTGGCTCCTTTGAATCGGAGAGGATATATTTGTATCCATCCTCTGAGATCATGAAATTTTCGTAATGGATGGTTCCTGTGGCAGGAAAGGTTCTATAAGAATATGTGAAGTTCCCTTCGAATCTGTAGGTTCGTGATTCTGTTACTCTCATGCTGCCGTCCTTAAAGAGTTGGGCAATTAAATCAACACTGCTTATTGTATATGATCTACTTGCAAAAACAGGAAGTTGCGAGAAGAGTAGGAGTAATAGAACCTCTGCGGCTCTTCTATATTTTAATCCATACATGGTGATCTCCTATGCTGTTATCTTATATGTCAAGTTATTTTTAAATATATAGAATGACTTCGATTCTTCAAGGCCTTGTAAGATGCTGGCTGTTTGCCCGATAACACATGTTTTTACTTAACTTCTCTCAGGCTGAATGTGCCATCCTCCTCTATGATTTCTACGGGACTGTTCTCTCTCAGCCTCATAACCAACCTGCCCTGCCTTTTGATCTCTGCAGAAACAAATTTCCCATTCTTCAATATTGCAGACACCCTGAATCCTCCCTCAACAGGAAGATCATAAAATTCCACATCCTTCCAAACAGAAGGCAGAGATGGGAATATTCGTATAGTATGATCATAAGATTGCAACATCATTGTTATGGGTACAAGAATAAAAGAGCTGTATCCTGTTAAAAAATATGGATTCACCCGACGAACCTTTCCATCCCTTTCTTTGTAGACAACCTCATACATTGCCGTTTTGCTCGGATCCAGATAACCTGTGCACAGATTGGACATTTCAAACGCCAAATCTCCACTACCAAAGAGTGCCTCTGTAAGTGCAAACCAGTTCATGATAAATGTTATCATCCCACTGCCACTGTTATCCCTTTCCCATGTTTTATCCAGTGTCCTCACAGCCTTCTTCCTATCGAGTGTTTTTATAGATTCAAACAAAGGAAAACCAAGATAGATTGGTGCTCTTATTCCAAAATATCCCCCGCCCTTTCTCTTTTGTGTATCGTTTAGATATTCGAGATATAGAGAATCATTCTGCGGAATATAAATATTATCACTAATCTTCCTCCACAGTCTGGCAAGTTCCAGATCCTTCCCCAATCGCTCAGCATACGATGCGGCCATGTTCAGATTCCATCTTGCTGTTAAAACACCATCAAGTACCGATCTTTCGAGTATATTCTCTGAGACCGAAAGAAGCGGAGGAAGATAATAGTACTTTTTTTCATCATCCCACTTCAAAAGCGAACGCCACATCTCTGCTGTTCCTTTAAGCACAGGCCAGGTATACTTTTCGGTTAAATTGAGTTCAGGATAATATCTATCCACCAGATGAAATGTTGCAGAAGCAAATGCATCGACATGGCGCTGCCAGTCCCAGTGTGCGGTTCCAGCATAGGTGATATTGTATCCCTCTGCTGTCGACTCATGCGGAAAGGCCATTGCCTCTGGATTATATTTTTTGATATATGTATGAGCTCCTCTGTCCTCACCTCTGTAGACTACGTGAACCCTTCCTTGTGGAAAAAGAATTTTCACATTCTTCTTCAGCGCTTCTGGTTTATACATCCATTTGAGCGACTTCAGTGATTTCTGGCTATCTCCGAGATAGGCAAAATCCCAGATTGCCCAGACCCCATGGCCATATGTAAAGTGATGCATATGCCAGTCAGGATCGGGAATAGAGAATTGAAGCTCTCCTGCGAGAAACTTATCGCTTCCAGCAGTCGCATATACTGTGTATATCGATCTGTAGAACAATCTTGCATACTCTCCATCCGGTATTATAACAGAAGCGATCCTTCTCCATTGATCATTCCATGCCTCTCTTTGAGACTTCACAAGATCATCAAGATTCAGCTTGATGTCAACCGTCCTGATCGACAGTTCATCATAATCCTCACTATCAAAGTGTGTGGTAACAGAATAGGCAAACACACCCTCTTCTTCAGGAGCCAGTGTGAAACTTAAAGAATCTCCATGTAGAAAGATCTCTCTATTTGCCTTCAGTGTCCAGCTCATCTTTGTATATGTTTGCTTTACATTTCCTGTGCCGTGAATCATATTTCTATCGACTCTTTTAATATCGAATCCATCAAAGGGAATCCTGATCGACCAGTTAGTAACTTTTTTTGATCTATTCCTAATTCCAATTACCAGTAGATGTCTTTTCTCTTTTGAAAAAAATATTTTAGTTGTATATCCATATTCTTTGTTGAAATAAACCTCTGTCGTACAGATCG
>Ga0190360_1000729_pt1 | contig 17751 bp, 16 predicted proteins | sample 48721834_MG_FD_161271 | JGI IMG/M metagenome (GOLD analysis project Ga0190360, IMG submission 161271) | Hydrothermal vent microbial mat bacterial communities from Southern Trench, Guaymas Basin, Mexico - 4872-18-3-4_MG | ecosystem: Environmental > Aquatic > Marine > Hydrothermal vents >... | reverse complement strand
ATGTTCTCCCCTTCTCCCTCCCCTCCGCACCATCAATGCTGTTCTTTGTGAGCTGGAGGGTTGCTGACTTCACAGTCAGTGCGGAGGAGGGTGTGGATGGGGAGGCTAGTCTTCTGCTTCTTACCAACATCACCTACGAACTCAAACTTCCACGTCTACAGCTCGGTGCGGCAACCACGGTGGGTGGGGATGTGAGGCTCTATCTGAACAACACCGGGGAGGACTACCTTGACCTGACGGGACGGACGCTCTACGTGGAGGTGAGGGACTCAAAGGGCTACCCCATCCTTACAGAGGAGGTGAATCTGACGGACGTTCTCTCCCCAGGGGATTCGCTGAGGTATCTGCTCGACCTTGACCTGAAGCCCGGATCCTACAGGGTCTACATGAGCGTGGACGGAGAGAGCTGGGAGGGGGTGGTGAAGATAAGGGGAGGGGGTGAAGGGGACCACGGTGTCCTGCTCATCCTTGCAGGGGTGATCCTTGTTGCCGTGGCCCTTTTCATAGCCTTGATTGCGGTCCGCATCAGAGGGAGGACAGGGTAAAATAAAATAGAAGGTGGTGAATTCCCCGGCATGGTCCGCGTGGCCCTGGTGGTCGACCCACGAAGCGATGTTATAGGGGCCCTGGAGGAGCTGGGAGCCCTCTTCGAAGAGATGGACGTCAAGGTGCTTCTCCCCGCACTTCCGGAGGTGTCTCTTCCCCCCGGGGTGCTTGAAGATGAGGAGGAGAGGGAGAAGTTCCAGCAGGGCTTCCTTCAGGGCCTGCAGGCGGGAATAAAGAGAAGAATAGCGGAGAAATGGGGTGAGGTGGAGGTGGTGGTGAGTGTGGGTGGGACGGAGTGGGTCCTCAATGAGTGTCAGAAAGAGAAGGTAGCCATTGTGGCCGTGAAGGCTCAGGATAAGGGGGAGGGGGCGGTGGAGCTGAACCTTGAGGAAATGGTGAAGAGGATGAGGGAAGGAGGCATCCCCCTTCTCATCCTCCCGTGAGGTGAGGAGAGGATGATAGCCAGAAAGACATATCTGATACTGATCAACACCGGTATAACTGGCCTTCTCGGCCTCGTAGCTTGGTATTACGTGGCGAATTATGTCCCCAAGGGGGATGTGGGGGTAGTCTATTTTGCTATTGCGTATCTGGGCCTCTTCTCCTTCATATCTGATATGGGCTTTGGAGCGGCCCATGTGAAGAAAGTGTCGGAAGGGAAAGACCTCGGAAGGTGCGTAGGGACCTTCCTCACGGTTAAGCTCCTTCTTGTGGCCGCCTACACGGGTTTTGTGTTTCTTTCGCTCTTTCTGTGGGAGCGGGGACTGGGAAGGGGCTTTGAGACCCCACAGCACTACTATATGATCATCATGATGCTGGCCTACATGATCCCCATGCAACTCGGAGATGTGGGGATGAAGACATTTATGGCCCGCACGGAGGTGGCCATACAGCAACTGGCCCTGCTCCTTTCAGGGGCTCTGCAACTCGCCTTCACCATATACGTGGTCACCCACATAAAGAACATCTACATCTTCGGTTCCACATGGGTCTTCGGTGCCCTGGTCTATTTCACCGTGAACACCCTCTACCTCTCCCGTCTGCCGCTGAAGGCACCCACAAGGGACTACTTCAGAGACTACCTTCACTTTGCCCTTCCCCTGATGCTCGTGGCTGTACTAGCAACGCTCCCGGGGAGCGTGGACAAGGTCATGATACAGCTCTTCTGGAACAAGGAGGAAGTGGCAAGGTACGTTGGCGGCCAGAGGTTCCCTCCATACCTTCAGAAGATCTCCGCGGGCCTGAGCCTGATACTCTTTCCCACAATATCTGCCCTCCACTCAAGAAACAGAAAGGGGGAGATTATAAAGCTTATGAAGGAGTCTGAGCGCCACCTCCTGATAGTGCTCTCTCCCTTGATTGCAGCTATGGTGGTTCTTGCGGAGCCCATTGTGGTAATCCTTGGGGATATCCAGTACAGGGACTCCGCCCCGGTCCTTATCTTCCTAGCCATATGGGTCTTTATGTACTCCGTAAATCTCCCCTATGGACAGCTTATAATGGGATACGGCAAGACCCGCATAAGCGCCCGGGTTTCCATCTTGAGCGTCACCTCCATTGTCCTTCTGAACCTCCTCTTCATCCCCTCGGACCTCTCTCAGGTTACCACCCTTCTCCTCTCCCACCCCCTCTCCCCGGAGCACAACGTGAAACTTCTGGGCCTGGGGGCCCCGGGGGCTGCCCTCGCTACCCTCCTCTCATCTATCCTGGTTGCCGTTTACATGAGGCTTAAGGTGCGAAAACTTACTGGGCACATCCTCCTCCCCCCGGTAAGGCCCCCTGTAGCTGCCCTTATCTCTGGGCTCATTGTCTACTATCTGATACCCCTGATCCATCCTGTGACCCGCTACTACCACCTGGTGTTCTACTCCCTGCTCCTAGGAGGGATATACCTTGGGGTACTGACAGTAATGAGGGGCTTCACCCGGAAGGACCTGAAGTTCTACCTGGATACCCTCCACCCCGGGTACCTTGTACGCTACACTCTGAAAGAGATCAGGGAGGGCTTGAGGAGAGGTTAGCTTCTCTCTCCCACCCCTGGGAATGCGGTCTCTTCGTAAATCTTCATAAAAGAACTATTTTCAGGAGGAGAGAACAATAAAGTAAGTTATAAATACTATATTTTAAATCTCCTTTTGAAGGGTTGACAAAAAGACCTTCGGGAGGTAAGTTAATGGTGGATAAGAGAATTCACCTTCTGGCATATCCCCTGGTATCCCTCGTAGAGAGCGATGCGGAGAGGGGGACCGTAGCTGGGGAGAAGAGAAGGCCCCCGAAGGATGTGAGAAGAGATGAGAAGTAGTATGCTGTGCCTTCACGAGCTCGTCCCCCCGGAGAAAGCGGTTTGGATACCGGGTAGGAGGGAGATCGAAGGGGTGATGAACCCCTCTGTTAAGAGGAGGTACTGTGTTCTCTGCGGGAAGTTCCACTACATTGGAACCCATAAGGGCAAGAAGCTGAACTACTGGATAGATTTTCTATCACGCTTCTCAAGGGTTATGAACAAGCTCTTCAAACATGAGAGAAAGATATCAAAGCCCATGACCGAGGCCCAAAGGAGGCTCATACAGGCGGAGATGGAAGCTCACGAGGACTTCTCGGACCTCTTCTCCGTCACGTTCTCCCAGCAGCAAGAGGTCTTCGAAGAGCTGGTCCTAAAACACACTGGCATCTGCCAGAGGGAGCTTGAGGTTGTCTACGGGAGGATGGAAGGGCACTAGAGCCCTGAGAGTATCTCGTACACCTTTCTAGCAACGATCCAGAAAAAGATAGTGAGAAAAATGTATACAAACAGGTCCACTCTCCCCTTGAGAGCCTGGGGGGCCGCCCCCTCAATAAGGTTTCTGGCAACAAGCAGTCCCAGCAGAAAGAGGACCACGAACAGTTCAAGGCTGGGCGTTATGAGAAGAAGGCAGGCCGCCCATGCCGTAAGAGAGAGCATGAGGACTTCCCCGAGATTCACTCCATCCCCACCCCCTCAAGGAGCACATCCACCCTCTCTCCATCCCGGAAGGCGCTCCTTATCCTCATCGGCCTCCTCTTCACCCTGGCCACGGCGCTGAAGATGGCAGATAGGGGGGGCGGTGGGTACTGCCGGAGGAGATCCCTCTCCTCCTTATCCAGCATCTTTATCTCCTCCAGGGTGGTGCCGCCTCTCACCTCTATCTTCACTTCCCTCCCCCGGTCAAAGATCCTTATTCTGCCGAAGAGCCCTTCAAGGCCCATGAAGGGCTCCACCAGGGCTTCGCACTCGTCCGAACCTAGAGTGGAGGTGTCTAGCGTCCCGGCACGCTCAAGCTCTTCGATGATTCCCCTCCCTGGGGAGGGCAGCATGACCCCCATCTCGCTGCCGAAAAGGCCCGGGTTGAACACGTCACTGTCGCTCAGATCAGGAACCCTCCTACCACCCCGGGAGAGCGGAACGAAGACCTTGTCCTCCTTCAGTCTGCCCCGGGGAGGGACGAATATGGCGTTGCCCTTGAGGTTTAGGGCCCTGATGACCGAGAGGGCGCCACGGTGGAGGGCCACTGCCTCGGCCACGGCGGTTGAGGCGGGAACCTTGCCTCTCTCCCTTATAACCACGTACATGAGCGACAGAACGAGGAGGGAGAAGCCGTAACGGGGGTCTGGAAGCCTGAGAAGGAGGTACAGTGAGAGGGCTATGATGAGGAGTGCTCCCAGGTCTTTCCAATCCAGCTTAAAGTGCATCGGTGGGTGAGTTACCCCTCCGTAGATAAAGGTTACGAAAGGTTATATATAGAGCTTCAAAAATCCTGATGCGATGCGAAGGATGGCCCTTCTGACACTGACAGCACTGCTTCTTGTATCCTCATCAGTGGCGGAGATCCCCCACGAGGATTACGATAGGGCCCGTCTCAACCTTGAGATCGTCCATCTCTTCCTTGAGACAGCTTTCAGAAGGGCTGAAGCTGCCCTTGCGGCGGCTGCGGATGAGAGGCTTGAGGAGGCTGAGGAGAACCTCACCCTTTTCAGGGCGGCCATGGAAAGCGCCATGGAGACCCTGGAGGAAGTCAACCCCTCGGTCCCGTCGTACCCTCTTATAGCGGAGGAGATGAGCAACATCTCATCGCTTTATAACCCGCTACTTGATGTGGTGGGAGGTCTTCTTGATCTGTTTGAGAATCTGGACGCATACATCAACTACACCATACCCCTCCCCGGGGCACTTGCCTCTGCCTGGAGCCTGCTTGAGAACCTCACAACACCCTTTGAGGCATACAGCAGAGCGTCAGCATCTTTGAGAAGGGCTGAGGGGGGAGCGGCGTCCTTAAGAGAGGCGCTCATCAACATCTCATCAGCCTACGACACATCTGGAATGATGAGGAATTTAACGCGTGTCGTCTCCCTGCTTGACTCAACTTACATTCCCCCTTTCCTCCCCACCGTCCTCTCCCCAGTTGCGCTTTTCTTCGAGGAGGAGGTGGCCTCGTCCTTATTGTTGATAACGGAGGGGGAGGTGGACCCCCCTCTGCCAGAGGAACATGCCGCCTCCATCTCGGGGGCCAACTCCGCGGCGCCACCTGATCTGAGAGCGGAGCTTGAGAGGGTCTTTCCCTACCTTCTCTCCGAGTATACGACTTTGAGTGGGCTGATCTCCCGCATCCCCCTGCTCTACGAACTCAAGGAGAACGTAAGCGGCCCCTTCTATCGCAGGGTGAGCTCCTACTATAACTCAATGGAGCTCTTAGGTGAGATGGAGGCTGAGGTGGGAGATATGGAAAACTTCCATGGAGAGCTTCTCAAGGTGGGAGCGGGAAGCGAGAAGATGGGGGAGGCCATAGACGAGATAAGAGTATGGCTCTTTAACTGGAGGGATGGTCTGACGCACCTGCTCAACCTGACCGGAGAGCTTCGCCTCCTCTCTGGCATGATATCCCACTCTGTGGGGGGGGCTCTGTGGGACTACGACAGGGATGGAGACGGTCATCTAGACGTGGAGGAGATACTTCTGGGGTGGAGCCTTCAGGTTCAGGAGAGGAAGACAGAAGAGCTCCTCGCTGAGGTGGAGGAGGTTAGGAGGGCTATAGTCAATTTCACCGGGATCCTCCCGGGGGAGTTCCTCTCTGTGTTCGACATAGAGGAGGAGGGGTCCGAGCTTTGCAGGGAGTTCTTGGCCCGCCACAGGGCCTTCCTTCAAGTCCTTCAGAGCACCGCTCTGAGCCCCACCCTTGAGGCCATAGAGGCGCTGTGGGGGTACTACGGTGCCCTTAACTCCACATTCTTTGAGATAGTGGAGATATCCAGAAAGCTTGATGATGCGGGATACCCCCTCGACAACACCTCGCTTAAGAACGCTGAAAAAATGCTTGAGGAGTACTACAGACTCATCGTCAACATCACCCTGACCCTGGCGGAGGGCCTTATAATCTATCCGTCAAAGCCCTCCTACCCGCTAGGGGACATCCTGGTGATATCCGGCAGGGCCTACATGAATGGCCCATTGAAGGGCAAGGATGTGAATATAACCCTCTTTTCACAGAACTTTACTGTGAGGACCACAGACGAGGGGGCCTTCTCCCTGACCCTTCCCATACCTTTCAGCACAGCCCCGGGAAGATACACCGCCGAGGCGCGCATTCTCAATATGAGCGCCAACTGTACCTTCCGGGTGACCTTAATACCGGTCAAGCTCTCCTTCAGGCTCACCGAGCTTTACGCGGAGCCGGGTGAGGAGGTCCCCTTCCAGGCAACCTCTGAGGACCTCTGGGGAGAGAGCGTGAACTCCACCCTTCTTCTCGACGGAAACCCCTTTGCGAACATAAGCGGGAGCGGCGGGGGAACGGTGAACATCACCAGCTTTGGAACGCATGCCTTTAAGCTTGCCTTTGCAGGGGACCCCTACCACCTCCCCCGGGCCACCCCTGAGGTCTATCTCAACATATCACTGCCTCTCACCCTGCTCCTCTCCGCATCCAACACCACCCTCTACAGGAACTCCTCACTCAACCTCACCCTTAAAGGCGCCCCTCCCGGGAGATATGTGGAGTTCATATCCGCCCCTTCAGCACTCCAACTCAGGGTTCTCGCTCCTCAGGAGGTGGTGAACGTCACTCTCCGCTGGGGCGATCTTCCCCCCGGGGAGTACCTTCTGCGGGCCATCTACAGGGCACAGGACCCCATCTACAGGGACGCCGAGAGCAACCCCCTCATCATCAGAGTGGTGGATGAAGAGCCTCCCCTCCCCGGGGAGGGGAAGGAGGAGAACCAGAGCCCGGACGGGATAGAACCAGGAGGGGATGAAGCGGTCACACTTCCATCTGTAACTCCCTATGAGATCCCTCCCTCCGAGGGTGGTAGGGATATCCTTCTCTATGCCGCCATCTTCCTCTGGGCTGCGGCCCTCTCTTTCTTACTTCTCTACATGCGCTTCAGAAGGTCCCGTGAGGAGCCCTCTGAGTTAACATTAGAAGTGGAGGAGAAAGCCGTGGAGGAGGGGGGAGAGGAGGAGGTAAGTGAAGAGGTGATTGTGGGGGTGCCAGTCTCGCCCCCCGAGGGGGCCCCGGAGCACTACTTCAGGGTTCTCAAGTGGATAAGGGAGAGAGGTGTTCCCGTGGCTGAGCATCATACCCCCCGGGAGATGCTCAGGATATTCACCGAAGTGGAGGGTCACCACGAGGAGCTGGAAAGATTCGTTGAGGTCTTCGAGAGATACACGTACGGCCCTGTGAAGAGGGATGAGGACCTGCGCCAGATTGCGGCGCTTGCGGAGAGGATAACGGGGGTGAGGGCATGATGGAGAGGGTTAGGGTAATCTACGTATACGCCATGGTGATCGGCCTGGCAGCCCTCCTTATGACGCTCCCCATGGCAGTCCCGGCGGTGACCTCAGATGAGGACTTCTCCATATACAATACGTCGTGGAATGGTTGCTCCTCCCTGGCCGTGAAGTCTTACCGCTTTGGGGGCCTCAAGCCCACTTTTACCGTGAGGGGTACCACCTCCAGCCTTGAGATCGTCCAGCTGCCCCCCAAGGAGTGGGACCTTGATCCCGGAAGGGATGTGCTTATTATAATAGGACCCAACAGGCCGTTTACGGATGCGGACGGAAAGGCAATCAGCGAGTTCCTGGAGGGGGGTGGTATTCTCTTTCTAGCAGATGACTTCGGCGAGGGAAACTCGCTTCTTTCCCGCCTCAACACATCAACGAGGTTCAGCGGCAGGCTCGCCCTGGACCTCTCCTTCAGCAAGAAGGGAGAGTTCATGATGGTATCGGACGTACGCCCTTCCGTCATCACGGACAACGTCTCCTTCCTCCTTCTGAACTACCCCTCAACCCTTATGCCATCCCCCCACGCCTCTGTTGTGGCCTACAGCTCCCCAACGTCTTGGCTCGAGGTGGAGAGGAACGAGAAGATGGACCCCGGAGAGGCGAGGGGTCCATTCCCGCTTATCGCTATCGAGCGGGTCGGCAGGGGGATTCTCATAACCCTCTCCGATCCCTCTCTTCTCATAAACCAGATGATAGAGAAGGCTGATAACTCCATTTTCGTCCACAATTTGATGGAGTACCTGACTGGAGGGGGCAGGAGGGTGCTCTTTGACGAATACCACCGCCAGTATTCGTCTCCTCTAACCTTCTCCTCCACCCTAGCCACGGCCCTATCCCCTGGAGGGGGTACACTCCTGCCGGCGCTTCTGCTTCTTCTCGGCGCAGCATATGTGGGAAGGGTCCACATAAAAGGGATGGAGCTTATAGGAAAGATCCTTGAGAGGTTTATCCGGGGCGGGGAGGAAGAGCCTAGAGAGCAGGTGGACCCCTTGCAGGACCTCTCTGGGGATGAGAGGACGGAGGCGGAGGAGATACTTCAGGAGCTGGAGAGCCTAAGCCCTCCCGATAATGAGGAGGAAAAGGTTAAACAGTGAGGAGGAATTCCCTTGGCCATGAAAGCACTGGAAGCGGTGAACGAGAAGGTCTCGCAGGTCATAGTGGGATACAGCGAGATTGTGGAGGACATGCTGACTGCCCTTGTAGCAGGAGGCCATGTGATCATAGAGGGAGTGCCCGGGATCGCCAAGACCACACTGGCCAAGACGTTCGCCAGGGTCACAGGTCTCAAATTCTGCAGGGTACAGTTCACTCAAGACCTCCTTCCGGCGGATATAACAGGGCACTACTACTTCAACTACGAGACCAACCAGTTTGAGTTCCGCGAAGGGCCCATATTCACCAACGTTCTCCTGGCGGATGAGATCAACAGGGCACCTACCAAGACCCAGTCGGCTCTTCTGGAGGCTATGGAGGAGGGCCAAGTGACGGTGGAGGGCAGCACCTTCCCCCTACCCAGACCCTTCTTCGTCATAGCGACCATCAACCCCATAGAGCACGAGGGGGTCTACACCCTTCCCGAGGCCCAGCTCGACCGCTTCATGTTCAAGCTCAAGATGGGCTATCTCCCCCGTGAGGTGGAGCTCGCAATGCTGAAGCTTAAGAACCAGAAGTACCGCTTCTACGAGGTGGATCCGCTGGAGGAGGGGTTCCTGAAGAGCCTCCGCGAGGCCTTTCTGAAGGTCTACGCCGACGAGGAAATACTCCGTTACATAGGGGACCTGGTGAGGGCTACAAGGGAGAGGGATGAGGTGCTCTACGGGGCCTCACCCAGGGCGGCCGAACAGATCCTTTACGCTTCCAAGGCAAGAGCTGCAGTTCAGGGAAGGGATTTTGTGCTTCCAGACGATGTCAAGGATGTGGCTGTGAAGGCTTTAAGGCACAGACTCATACTCTCTGTTGAGGCCGAGATGAGCGGCGTGACCCCCGAGAGGGTGATTGAAGATGTGCTCCGTTCAATCCCTCCTGTCACCGGGGGTTTCCAGAAGCAGGCCGGCCGTAAGTAGGGTGAGGGAAGAGAGCAGGAACACCTCCGTGAGGGTTTCGCTTCCAGCTATAAGCCCCAATAGGGTGAAGTTTATGAGGGTGTAGTGTAGAACAATCACAATAGTGAGAAGAAGGCCAGTGTAAAGATAGGAGCGGAGCTTGAGGGGGGGCGGCACGTCGGGTCCTCTCCTCATGGAGGATGAGAGAAGGGGAAGGGCGAGAAGCGCAAGAAGAAGAGCCGGGAGCGGTGAGAGCTGGGGGAGAGCCTCTCCGGAGAGAGGAAGAGTTGTACCCACAAGCAGCGCAAAGGCGGCACAGGAAAGGAGCGAGCCTGAGGGCCTCCCGCTTAGAGGGAGTGAGAGGAGGAAAAGGGCTATGGGGGCCAATGTGAGCGGGTTCAGGGAGGTTAGGGCGAGAGAGAGCAGGGCTAGCAGCGAAAGGAAGAGGATGTTCTCTATCCTCATCTCATCACCCCCCTAAGGGCTTTCATGACATGTTCCATCTCCTGTCTGGGGGTCACCTCCACAAATCTCATGCCGCTGGAGGAGAGAACAGCGGCAGCCCTTCTGCGAACCCTCCTTGTCCTCACCGCCGCCTTAAGCTCTTCTGGAGTGAGGTCGTCCTTCCTTAAGGTGTACAGGTAGGGTCTGGGTGAGATGACGATCCCTCTTATACCGCCCTCTTTGAGGAGAAGGGAAGCCTGAAGCAGCCCCTTGACCCCGAAGCTCATGTCTGTTATGTATATCACCGATATGCTCTCCTCACCTTTCCTGCTAAGCCGTCTTGCCACGTCATAATGACCAGTCATCCGCGCCGGCAGACTCTCTTTTGTGCCCGTTATAAAAGGAGAGACGCTCTCAACGAAGGTCTTCTCATCTCCTCCCAGCCTCACCCCTCCACCCTCAATCCACTGCACCCGGGGGCGCTCGGAAGGGGGGGGCAGCAGAAGGAGCTCCTCTAAAACCTCATCGAAAGCGCCCTTACGGGGCTTTAGGTATCTTACAACACGGGTCTCGTCGTAGAGTATGAGGCCGAAGGGCTGTCCTCTCCTCTCAAATACGGCCGCTAGCTGCAGAACAAGGTTCATGGCGTGATCGAGCTTTGACCATCTGCCGGAGGACTCCCTCATGCCCCTTGAGATGTCAAGGGCCGCCACGACAGGCAGCTCCACTTCTACGTCAAACTCTCTGGTCAGGAGCTTCTGCAGTCTGCTTGAGGCCTTCCACGCAACGTCCCTCAGCCTGTCCCCGGGCATCCACTCCCTTATCCTTCTGAGGTCTCCTCTCGTTCCCTCCACACCCCTTTGCAGAACCCCTCTTACCTCTATCTCCCCCCTCCTGGCTACCGCCCTTGCCTTTATGACCTCCTGCCAGGAGGCGTGCACCCAAAGCTCCAAGGGCTCCCCAGCGTCTATCTCTGAAGTAAAGAACCCACAGGGATCCAAAACCTCAATGCGCACCGGGGGCAGGGTACCTCTCCCCCTCCTCACCGCCTTTAAGACCATTCTGAAGTTCGAAGACTCCCCAGGACCCAGAACGCCCTCTACGCGGTTCTCTCCCCCTTCCAGAGTGAAATTTTCGGGGATTTCCTGTTTCAACTTGTAGGTGAGGGGAAGGTTACATCTCAGTTCTCCTTCAACGGTTAGTGTATCGCCGCGGAAAACCACCTCCTCAGGGCACCACCTTGTGAGATCAACCCTCAGAAACTTAAGAGCCCTTCTGAAGAGGAGCTGGCGGTAGAGTATGAAGAAGGTAAGCGTGAGTGCCCCGGCGGATATTGCCACGCTCTCTCTGAAGTAGGAGTAGAGGAAGAGCGAGGCGGCAAAGATAATCATCATCTTTCCTCCGGAGGTGTACCTCAAATCCCCTCACCCCCTCTCACGTCTATCCAGAGGTGGAGGTCCCTGTAGACCTCACCCCCTTTGAGAAGCAGAAACTGAAGTTTGTAGAACCCCGGGCGGGATATGGAGAAAACAAGGGGGAGCTCCACGCCCTCACCGTGCTTCAGCGTGACGTTCCTGCCCACGGCGTAGATGTATGAAAGAGAGGTGTTCCACCTGTAGTATATGGGGGGCTTCACCTCCAAGAACTCCCTTGTGTAGTTGCCCTCCCTCAGGGCTGGATACACCACTATTGTGTAGGTCACCGTCTTATATTCGTGGTTCTTCACCCCCAGGATGACCGTGGCGTTCTCTCCAACCGTGAGATTCCTGGGGTAGTCATAGGCCATCCCCGATGGCCCCAGCACGTAGAACACAGTGAAATGTTCCCCCTCCTTAGGGGTTACGATGACATATATGAGAGTGGCGATGGAGAGGATTATGGAGGCCACCAAGATGACCGTGAGGGCCTTGTCCAGCGGGGTAGTGTCCTCCTCCGGGAAGGAGATGTTAAGAAGGATCTCAAAGCGGTCCTCAGGATCCAGGGCGATGCGCCGGAAGGCGGCAAGGATGCTCATTGTAATGATGTAAATGTAAAGGGACGGAAGGACCGTCCAGAGGCGTATTCCCAGCTTGGGATTGGCATACCAGGTGTAGTTGAGAGCGAGGCCCAGCAACGGTACTATGGCGATGGAGAGGCCGAAGGAGATGGCTACCCTTTCGAGGAAGTCAAGACCTCGCTTCTCCGGGAAGAGGGCTGAGACGGTCACCCACCCGGGGAAGAAGAGGATGAAGGGGAGGCCCAGCACCACCCTAAGGCTCTTGGTCCCGGGGAGGAGCCAGATGATGAGAAAGAGGAGTGTGGAGAGGAAGATAATGAGGTAGATGTCATACGGTCGGTCCCGGATGACAATCCTCAATACACCACCTCCCTCTCCCCGCCTTTGATGGCTCCCTTAAGCCTTTTGAGGAGGTGTTCACTCTTCAAATATCCCAGCTCATGTGCTAAATAGAGAAGGGAGGTCCCCCCCAGGACCTCCCCCAAAAGATACCACCTGTTGGAGAGGACACTTATGACCCAGTCCGAGGGGACGAATTCCGTTCGGGGGAAAGGTCCAAAGAGGGGCCAGAGATATGTGGTGGGGTCAAGGAACATCAGGTCCATTCCGTGGTGTATGGCTACCCCGAAGGCGACCCACCTCATCCTCTCACTTTTTACGGATGCCAAAAGGAGAAGCGCAAGAAAGAGGAGTGTGTGAGAGATGATCCTCCCGTTGTTCAGGGAGGTCAGTACAAGGTGTCCCAGCGGCTTGTCTATTATGTCTGGTAGCATGAGGGCGAATAGGAAGAGCCTCAGGTCCACGTCCCTGCGGAATCTTGTAACTATGAGGGCAGGAATTCCCATATGCGCCAGCGGATACATGTTCTCCTCCTATTGTGAAAGATTCCTCTCATAAATCTCTATTCCCTCCACCTCCTCCACAAGAGTGAAATTGCCGAGGATGTACTCCCTGAACACCTCTTTACTGAACAGAAGCTTCTGAAGGAAGAAGTCGTTCACGTAGAGCCTAACCCCCCTTCTTTCCATCTCGTCAATCACCTCCCCCGGAGGATAATATCTGGCGTTTGAAACTTCAATTATGGTTTTCCTCTGGGATTCAACGGCGAAGGTGTGCCAGGCCAAGATATACTCCCCCTCCTCAGTCCTCTCATCTATTATCCTTGCCACATCCCTTACGGTCTCCATATATGGGTGTTGATCCGGTTCGTTCCTCACGAAATAGGGGGAGGTGGAGTAGATGGTGGCGGAGAGGAGCGCGGAGAGGACAACAAGGGGAATGGCGACGCGCCTTATGATCCCTCTCTCACCTCCCCTTCCCAGCACCGGCCCCGTGAAGGCCGCGGAGGAGGGGGTGAACTCGTAGGTGTAGACGGTCATGATGGCGTACCTCATGTAGAAGCCCAGTGTGGCCACAGAGGACAGAAGAAGCGGCGTGGAGCGCCTCAGGTTGAGCCCCCGGGGGGCTGCCACTACTGTAAAAAGAAGGATGTAGAGGAAGAGGATGGAAGAGAGTGCCTTTAGGTCCTGATGGAAGAGCAGAAGTAGGGGTGGCAGAAGGAGGAGCGAGGCAAGACTAGCACCCCTCCTCTTTTCAGCGGCTGGGTGACGAAGGATGAGGAAGGAGGCGGAGATGACCAGGGCAAGGAGAATGACGGTCCTCTCCGGGGCCAGGAGAGCGAGGGAGAGGAGCGGAAGGAGAGCGAAGGGAAGCTGAAGGGCCTTAAATCTCTCCCCCGGGGCCCTTGCTATGAGGGGAAATGCTACAGAAGATATGAGGGGCGGGATGAGGGGTAGGGGGGAGGGGAGGAGCCCGGAGAGGTGAAGCAGCGCAAGGGCCACTGCCGAGGCGGATATGGCGGGCCATATATAGCGTTTGAGAAGCGGATAGAGGAGGGCCGAGGAGACAATAAGGGCCAAGGAGAGGGCTTGAAGGATCTCCAGGAGATGGGGCTCCCTTTTCTGAAGGTAGAGGAAGATTAGAGCGGAGGTGAGAGCAGGTGTGATATACGGAGCGTACCTATTAGTGGAGACGGAGAGGAGGAGGTAGGCTCCCACGGTGAAGCCTGTGATGTATATCACAAGCTTGAAGAAGCTTCCCATGAAGACCTCTATCGAGAGAACGGCTGCCAGAGAGAGCATGAAAGGCGGAAGCCAAGGGGGGAGTTGCTCTCTCAGCACAAGGAGTATGATGAGTGCATAGGGCATCATGATAAATGCGCTCTCTGCCCCCCACTCCCACGAAGTGGACACCTTAAGCAGAAATAGGGAGGCTAGCGCCCCTATGCCCAAAATATCCTCTTTTCTTCCCCCCGGGGCGAGCCTCCATACAATGTAGAGCACGGAGACTGCAAGGGAAGCCAGAAGGACGGGGGCGTACCAGGTCAGCTGGATTCCGATCCACCAGGGGTCCTGGTAGAGACCCACCTCAGCCCCCTTGAAGGTTATAAACCTCCTTAAACCCTCCCCTCCCATGTACCTGAATGCTATATAGAGCGGAAGCCCGAAGGGAAGGACCACCGATGAGGTGAAGACCGCAAGGTCTCTGATTATCCTCTTCGCCCCCATCCCCCAACGCAGGTATATGAGGCAGAAGAAGAGCCCTATGGGCACGGCGAGAGAGGACCTCCTCACGCCTGCGGCGGCTGCGATAAGGAGCCCGCTCAGCAGAAGATACCTAACCCCCTCATCCTCTACGGCCCTTATGAAGAAGTAGAGTGAGAAGGAGAGGAAGAGCCACTGATAGGGCTCTGTGAGGGCGACGTAGGAATAGCGGAGGGTGAAGGGGGAGAGGGCGAAGAGAGCTGCGGAGAGGAGGGCAGCCTTCTCACTGGATATCTTTTTGGCTATAAGGTAGACCGCCAGGATGGTGAGTGTGGATGCCGCCACGGAAAGCAGCCGGGAGAGCTCCAGGCTCACGCCCCCTACTCGATAGATTAATGCTACAGTGTAGAAGTACACAGGCGCTCGGGGGACTCTGCTGGAGAAGACCCCCTTCCCCTCCATGACTTCCCAGGAGGTGTAGGAGTATATCTCCTCATCCGGCTCCACAGGAGCGAAGTAGAGGAGCGAGAGCCTCGCGGCAACGCCTGCCAGAAGGATGAGGGCTACTACAACCTTGGCCTCCGCCATCTGGGGATGATTGAGCACCTTGATTATATTCATTTCGTTGCAAAAGAAGTAAACCAGGGGAGAAGTTTTATAATAGAAGATGTGTATTCACATCAACGAAACCAGACGGGAGGCATAAAAATGAGGTTCAACTACGGAAAGGCAGTGTCAGTTGCAGCGGTTTTGGGCATGTTGGCGGTTTTTGCCTATATCGCCCTTGAGGACCCAGCCCACGGCGAGATGTGGGGTGGCTCCTATGGGGAGAACGAAGTGAGCATAACCACAACGACATCTGCTACCCTGAACGGAAATCCCATGACGGAGGATACGGGCTTCGTCATGGCTAGAGGATCCTCCTACACCTTTCAAGTGGAGGTTTCCAACAACGATATGAACGACGACATAGACACAGTGGTGGCAACCCTCCCTTCGGCCTTCAGCATCAACGGGGGAACCCCGGATGTGGAGACTGAGAGCGGTGAAAACACCGACTGGAACGCCGAGATCGTGGGAAGCATGATAAGATTCGTTGCGGTCTCAGATTTCCCCGGGGTGAACCAGACCGGTGGGGGTTTCTACTACGACATCTCCTCCAAGTATGACGACGCTCTGGACTACACCCAGAGCGCTCAGTTCACCATAACTGTGGCAGCTCCTGAGACATCAACGATAGGTGCAATGACTGTGAAGGTCTCGGACTCCAAGACCGAGAAGGGTGGGGCGGAGTACACTGAGAGCTATCCGGTCCTTTCAATAGGGGTGGGAGACGTCTTTCAGTATATCACGGTGAAAGGGGCAGACGTGAGCGTCTCTTTCCGAGAATACACTCCGATCGGAGGGGGTGGAACGCGTGCTCCCGGAGATGCCTTCCTCTCCTACGTGCTCTTGAAGGAGACGGCTGAGGAGAGGACCTACGTGGTCCTGGGAGAGGATGTGGAGATTGTGGTGGAATCCCTTGGAGGTGTGGACACGGTGTACGACCTCACCATAGTGAAGCACTCAGTTCTTAGCGCCTCTGCCGAGGCAATCACCACTGAGGTTGATACGAACCGCTTCACGGGGCTCCACACGGAGGAGGTGCCCACAGTCAGGGACACTGATATGGATGGAAAGTACGACTTCGAGGACTCCGACGACGATAACGACGGCTGGAGCGACAAGGAGGAGATAAAGAAGGGAACAGACCCGCTGGACCCCACCTCCCATCCGGAGAAGGAGAAGAAGTTCCCCTGGTGGATTGTGGTGGTTCTGATAATAATAATCGTAGCGATACTGGCATACTTCTTCGTAATAAAGGGCAGGGGACCTGTTGAGGAGGAGGTGATCCCGCCTGCGGAGGAGGAGGCTGCGGAAGAGGCTGAGGTGGGAGGCGCTGAGGAGCTCTACGGTGAGGAGGTTGTGGAAGAGGAGGCTGCCGCCCCCGAGGCGGAGGAGGCCGCAGCGGAGGCTGTGGAGGAGGAGGTCTACGAGGTCCCCGCAGCGGAGGTGGCCGCGGCGGAAGTGGCCTACGAGGACGAGGAGCTCAAGGAGTTGGAGGGGCTCTCGGAGGAACTAGATGAAATCCTTGAAGAGAGCGAACAGCTAACCTGTCCTTCCTGCGGAGGAGTGATATCCGCCGAGGACACCGTCTGTCCCCACTGCGGGGCGGAGCTAGAGGATGTCTACATCTGCCCGGCCTGTGGAGCGGAGGTGCCCCCCGGGGCGACAAGCTGCCCGAGCTGTGGTGCTACCTTTGAGTGAGGAGGGGTGGGAGCCCCGGCCCCCGGGGGGGATGAATGACCGTAAAAAGGGTGGTAGTGGTCCCAGCCCACGGGAGGGAGCTTGAGATAGGGACGCTCTGTGTACTTCTAAGAAGGCTAGGAGAGGTTGTGGTCATAGACAACGGGAGTGGGGACGACACTGCAGAGGTGGCTGGGGCCTTGGGGGCTGGGGTTATAAGGTTGAAGGAGCGTCAGGGCTGGAGGTATCTTCTTAGAAGGATAAAGAGACTTGTGAGGGAGGGGGGTTATAAGGAGGTCATTATATACGACCCCAAAGACAGGGCGGAAGTCACCCATCTGACAGAGGCAGCCTCTCGATTTGGGGGAGGGGGCATCATCCGCTTTAAAGTCCCGGAGTCTCATGAGGGAGATGGGGGGCCTTTCTATTTCGGCACCTGGATGATGAGCAGAGATGCTCTCCTCTCCATGCGCCTGAAGGGCCTGAGGGTCAGTCCTGAGCGGGAGATCATGCACTACGCCAGAAAGTACTCCATACCCACTGGAGAGGTGGAGGTTGAGAGGATTAGGTACAGGAAGCGTAAAGCTGAGGCGAAGAGACCCCCTGCTACCTTACGAGATCTCTTTCGCGGAGGAAGGAGCTTCGTTCGGAACCACCCGCTCACCTTCTGGGGCTCGCTGGGGGTGGTAGCCCTCTTCTTCGGCCTCTTCATGGGCACCCTCACTGTTAACCATTTCTACACCCACCATAGACTCCACTACTACTACGCCTTCCTGACCTTCGTCCTGGTCTTTCTCTCCGGCGTGCTTCTCTTTACCGGGCTGATACTGAATGCCTTCACCACATTGAGAGAGAGGGTGGATGCCTTCATGAGGGGGGTGTGAGCTTTGGTGGGAAGGGGGGTCAACATCGCCGTAGCTATACCAGCCAGGAACGAGGAGAGGACCATAGCCTCCGTCGTGGCACTGACCAGACGCATCATCCCAAACGTGATTGTTATAAACGACGGCTCCACCGACAGAACGGGGTTCGTGGCAAGAGCGGCGGGGGCCCATGTAGTCAACCACCGAACCAACAGGGGCAAGGGAGCTGCCATAGAGACGG
>Ga0190360_1000728_pt1 | contig 17757 bp, 13 predicted proteins | sample 48721834_MG_FD_161271 | JGI IMG/M metagenome (GOLD analysis project Ga0190360, IMG submission 161271) | Hydrothermal vent microbial mat bacterial communities from Southern Trench, Guaymas Basin, Mexico - 4872-18-3-4_MG | ecosystem: Environmental > Aquatic > Marine > Hydrothermal vents >... | reverse complement strand
GACTTGCTCAAAGAATCGCTACTAATGATGTGCCAGAATCATTAAAAGATAAGGAGATTGTTGCCTTGGATTTAGCTGCAATGATTGCTGGTGCAAAATATAGAGGTGAATTTGAAGATAGGCTCAAGGCATTCTTAAAAGAGGTTGAAGAAGGTGCTGGTAAATATATTTTATTCATTGATGAGCTACACACGCTTGTAGGCGCTGGAGCTGCAGAAGGAGCCATCGATGCGTCAAATATGTTAAAGCCGGCTCTTGCCCGAGGAGAGCTTCGAGCAATTGGAGCTACCACTTTAGATGAATATCGAAAATATATTGAAAAAGATGCGGCTCTAACTAGGAGATTTCAAACAGTTTATGTATCAGAACCATCTGTAGAAGACTCTATTGCTATATTGAGAGGTATAAAAGATAAATATGAATTACATCATGGTGTCAGGATCTCTGATTCTGCTATTATTGCAGCAGTCACATTATCACATAGATATATTACTGACAGGTTTCTTCCAGATAAGGCAATAGATTTAATGGATGAAGCAGCAGCAAGGCTAAGAATTGAAATTGATAGCATGCCAACTGAAATCGATGAGATTGAGCGCAAGATAATTCAATTAGAAATTCAAAGAGAAGCACTTAAGAAAGAAGAAAGTAAATCGGCAAAGGAAAGATTGAAAAAATTGAATGAAGAAATCGAAAACCTCAGGGAAGAAAGCAGCAAACTGAAACTTCAATGGAAAAATGAAAAAGAAAAAATAGATAAAATTAATGAAATAAAGAAAAAAATAGAGCAAACCAAATTAGAAGCTGAAAGAGCAGAAAAACGGGGAGATCTTGGAAAAGCAGCGGAACTTACGTATGGCGTATTAAATGAATTGAAGAAAGAACTTGAAAAGTACAGGAAAGAACTTGAAGAAATACAGAAGGATAAACCAATGCTCAAATTAGAGGTTGGTGAAGAGGATATTGCAAAAGTAGTGTCCCAATGGACTGGAATTCCAGTATCAAGAATGTTAGAAAGCGAGAGAGAAAAACTGTTAAAAATGGAAGAAAGGCTCAAGCAAAGAGTCATCGGTCAAGATGATGCCATAAAAATTATTTCAAATGCAATTAGAAGAGCTAGAGCAGGAATACAAGATCCTAATAGACCAATTGGGTCATTCATATTTTTAGGTCCTACTGGAGTCGGTAAGACTGAAACTGCTAAGGCTTTAGCCGAGTTTCTATTTGATGATGAAAATGCAATGATAAGAATAGACATGTCTGAATACATGGAAAAGCATAGCGTTGCAAGACTGATAGGTGCTCCACCTGGTTATGTTGGATATGAAGAAGGAGGATTTCTAACTGAAAGAGTCAGAAGAAGGCCATACTCCGTAATATTATTCGATGAAATAGAAAAAGCTCACCCAGATGTCTTTAATATATTATTGCAAATACTTGACGATGGAAGGTTGACCGATGGTCATGGTAGGACAGTTGATTTTAAGAATACAATTATCATAATGACAAGTAATATTGGAAGCGAATACATAATAAATTCTCGAACTAATGATGCGGTTGAGAATAAAGAAATAATCTTGGAGACATTGAAAAAATACTTTAGACCAGAATTCTTGAATAGAATTGATGAAATAGTAATCTTTAACTTCTTGGAGAAAGAGCAAATTAAGTCAATAGTAGACATTCAAATTAATTACTTGAATAAGACATTATCAAATCGAAAGATTAAAGTTGAATTAACGGATAAAGCAAAAGAATTCTTAGCTGAGAAAGGATTTGATCCAGATTACGGAGCACGACCATTAAAAAGAGCAATTCAGACTTACATACAAAATCCATTATCATTGAAACTCCTAGAAGGCGAATTTGCTGAGGGAGATTTAATTAAAATTAACCTTGATACATCAAATTCATTAAAATTTGAAAAAATAGGTACTATTAGTGAAGCCTAAAGTTTTTTGAAATTTCTTTTTTTTTATTCGTTTATTAAATTTATAATTTTATTTTTTAGAATTCCAAATCGAATAAAATAACAACATGTAAGCTTTTCTTATGATAAATTCCTAAAAAGAACAAATGTGTTTTATTAAACCTTTCTAAAATGAAAAAAATTCATTTCATTGATTTTAAAAATCGCTTTATAATGATTGAACTGGGCATTACTTCTGGATATTTAATACCAGTTCTGAAAAGAAAGGGTTTAAGGTTATTGATGCCCTTGCATTCTACTGAAAATAAATCAATTGTTAGCAAGACTCTCGAAAGAAAACCCATTACGATTCCTATATATTAGTGGGATAGTTCCGATCCCATGTTATCGTGGAAGTTGTTTTTGGAACTGGTATTAAGTATCCGAAAAAAGCCCAAAATAAATCTCAAGAAAAAAAGTATCGGATGTGATGGGTTCATGGCAATGGATTCTAATATCTTCCTCAAATTTTCCATGAATCGGATTTCTAAATTGAAATTATTTTTACTATTATTAATTGGATAGTTAAAAAAAAGTGTGCTAAAATTTCGGTACATGATTAAATTCTTTAAGCTTTTAGAAAGAAACTAAACATATCAAATATTTACTTGTTAAATTGAAGGACAATTTTTAATAAACGCAACTTTAAAATATTGGGAAAATTAATTTAGAATATTAAAAAAGTAATACTTTTTCTTTATACTTTAGAAGTTTTATAAAAATGAAACAGCAAGATATCAAGTTTTTCGAAAGAATGCTCCTTCTTGTGTTAATATTGGGTTTATCACTTGGTTATTTATATCTAACAAAATCAATGGCTTATACACGTTATGAGCGCATTGAATTCTATTCTGCTGGAGCAAAACTTTATGCTAACCTTTATTATCCCTCGAAATCATTGAGTTTTCAAGAAAAAAGACCATTAATAATTTACTGTCATGGAATTGGTACACATAGGGATATTGATTTAAGAATTCCCATAGAATTTACTAAACGAGGATTTTATGTAGCTGCCTTGGATTATCAAGGACATGGTGAAAGTGGTGGAAACATAATTAATATAGATCCAAAAACTAACATTCCAGCATTAGCAGAAGATTGCTCAAATCTATTAGATAAATTAGAAACATTACCATTTTATTCAAATGTAAATACTTCTCAAATCGGTCTTATTGGACATTCATTAGGAGGAATGGTCGTTTTAATGAACCAAGCGCTAGACCCCAGATTTAACATTACTGTTGCTTGGGCACCATTAGTGAATTTAGATCCCGTAGAATTAGGCATAATTCAGGCTGAAAAGTATAAAAAATACATTCCAGTTAACTTATTGAATACTTCTAACACGCATAATTTATTAATTATAATGAATGTAAATGATGAAGCTTTGAATTTTACAAATCAGGCCCTAAAAGCACAAGAATTAACCAATTGCACGGTCATACCAATAACATATCCAACATTTGGGGGCAATCATCAATTATATTCGGATGAAGTAATCATCAAATCAATCAATTGGTTTGAATACTATTTTTTTGGCTCAACCACTAAAAATGGGCCTATAAAGATTACATACTTACTAAATTACATTACCATTTTTATTTCAATGGGTTTATTATTCATAATAGTGTTAAAATTAATTTCCTATGCCGCAAGGGCTTTTAACATTAAAGATGAAGAAGAAATTCTCTTTCTTCTTTCTATTCAGAAGAAAAAATTTTCAAAAAGTTATAAATTAAAGCAATTTATGAAGTTGGGATTTTTCTTGATCATTTTCATATTTAATTGGGACATCTTCAATCATTTATTCAAGATTTTTGGTATTATCCTTGCTTCAATACTAAATTCTATAATTTTTGGTTTCATTGCATTAAAAATACATCATAGAAAGTTGAAAATACGGAAAAAAAAGTTTAATCTAAAACATATTATTGAATCTCAAGTGAGAATGAAACATATATTATTTGCTATTTTGAGTAGCCTTTATTTCATGGGAAATTACTTGATCTTTACGTTCTATTACCCTTTTGCTTTCATGTGGCCCTCAAATTTCTTAGTTACATTCCCTATCGGTATGGTCATCTTTCCAATATATTTTTCAATGGAAATTCTTTATCGCAAGGTGCTCTACCCTCAACTTAATTTTATCAAGTCAGAAAAAGCCAGAACTCGTGTTATTATTATAATAGCAATAATCGTTCAATTATACCTTGTATACTTAACTAGATCTTGGGCATTTTTTCATTCGGTTATTTGTACATACATCATCTTGTTGGTTGTGATCATTCAAAATACTTTAATATATGCAAATACAAAATGCTTTACAACAGTAATCGTAAGTTCTTTTATTATTCTACAATTATTCTTTTCTGCTGTCATATCAAACGCATTTGGCATTGGAGCCGTCTTACATTATTTTATTGATTTATAACCTCATTTTTTATCTTTATATTACAAGGATTAAAGTATTTGAACTGACATCGAAATTGGTTTCAAAAACTTTTATTCATTCATTCATTTTGAGAAATAAATATTTTGTTATATAAATTTCAAAAATAATTTTTTTAGAAAAATAATGTCGACCATTAATAATCATGAGGAAAAACTTTCAAGGAAGACTAGATTAATCTTAGGTGTCTCCGTTCCCGTTTTTATCATGGGATTAATCTCATTTTTCACCGATATTTCTAGTGAAACTATTCAAAGCATTTTGCCACTATTTATTTTTCAAATTGGTGGCACTGGTTTAGCTTTAGGACTTATTTCTGGAATTTCCAACGCAATAGCAAATATTTTAAAAGGATTTTCAGGGTGGTTAAGCGATAAATTTAATAGAAGGAAACCGTTTATTGTTGCCGGGTACACGTTATCAAATCTTTCAAAGCCCTTAATTGGTTTTAGTCCGTCATGGGAGTTTGTTCTAGCGTTAAAAGCTACGGATAGGATTGGAAAAGGATTGAGGACATCTGCAAGAGATACCCTTATTTCTTATTATTCTGATAAAAAAGGAAAAGCTTTTGGCTTACATAGGGCCATGGATACATTAGGAGCAGTATGCGGATCTTTATTAGCATTTATTTTATTATTTTTCTCTTGGAGTTATTCCCAGATTATCATATTCTCTATAGTACCTGGCATAATTGCCATAATTCTTCTCATCCCGATTAAGGATGTTGATCCTAAGGCTATTCCTGATGATTCTCAGAACACCATTCAAAAAGAGAATTCTCAAAAATTATCTCGAAGTTTCATAAAATTGATAATAATACTCGGTGTCATTGAATTTGCCAGCCTTGATGTTGCCTTTTTAATAATCAGATCTAGGGATTTTCTACCCAATGAATTAATATTTCTTATTCCCGTGTTATACATGATATTAAATATTGTTTATACAGCATTTTCTCCCATTAATGGGAACTTATCGGATAGAATTGGTAGAAAACCCGTTATTATAATCGGTCTTTCAATCTTGCTTTTGTCTTGCATTTTCTTGACGCTTCCAATTACAGTCTCAATGACATCGATAGTCTTAATTGTAATTATCTATATCATGCACGGATATTATTTATCATCAGTTGACCCAATTTCAAGGGCTTACATAGCAGATTTAGCAAAAAAAGAACAAAGAGGAAGAGCCTACGGATATTACTATTTTTCAGTAGGTTTTATAAGCATGGGTGAGTCAATAATTTTTGGAGTGATTTATGACCATTTCACGTATTTTTGGGCTTTTATCTACATCTCAATTCTACTTTTTGCTTGTATCTTAATTTTTGCCTTTACAAACTTCACAAAAATCTTGGAGAAAAAATAATTTTTATTTATCTTTTTAATTATTATTCCGGGTCCATAAATCAGCTAAATAAATTATTACCTCCGCTGCTTTTTGCAAGGCTATTGTTGGTATGAACTCTTTTCGAGAATGAAATAGTAATCCTCCAGTAAAAATATTTGGAGTAGGAATCCCCATTTCGCTTAATTTAGATCCATCTGTACCGCCCCTTATTGCTTTCTCCTTTATTTCTAAACCTGCTAACTTAATAGCTTCTCTTGCCAGATCTATCACTTTTTTGTCTTTTTCTAAAAATCTCAACATGTTCTTATATTGATGCGTGAATTTAACATTTATTTTAAGTCCTGGATGACGTATTTCATACAATTCTTTCAATTTTGTTAAATAATTCATTCTTCTTTCATTATTTTTTTCCTCGTAATCTCTAATTATCAAGCGAGCTGAAGCATGTTCTTCATTTCCAGACAACTTAGAAAGATGAAAAAATCCTTCTCTTTCTTCAGTATGTTCTGGAGCTTCTGCTTCCGGTAATTCGCTAAAATATCTACTAGCAATGTGAATGGCATTAATCATTTTATTTTTGCTATAACCTGGATGGACGCTCAAACCATGGAACTCAATCTCTGCAAGCCAAGCATCAAAACATTCTATTTCTAATTCTCCCATTTCTGATCCATCAATAGTATAACACACATCTGGTAATCTGCTTTTATCAATTTTCAATGTACCTTTACCTATTTCTTCATCCGGAGTAAAACAGATAGTAATTGAACCGTGCTTTAATTCAGGAAATTTCTTCCAAGCAGCGCAAACAGCCATTATTTCAGCAATGCCTGCCTTATCATCAGCACCTAATAAAGTATCTCCTGAAGCTGTTATAATGTCCAGTCCAATACAAGATTCTAGTAGAGGGGAATCTTTCTTGGTTAAGGTTAAACTATCATCCTTAGGAAATTGAATGGGCGTTCCATCATAATTTTCGTGAATAATTGGTTCCACATTTTCTCCTTTCACGGCAGGAGATGTGTCTAAATGGGCAATAAAACCAATGGGTTTAACATTTTCACAGCCAGGATTTGGGGGGATTTTAGCATAAACATATCCATGTTTATCATGAATTACTTCACTGATTCCTAATTCTTTTAATTCAATACTTAACAATTTTCCCAATTCAAATTGGTTTTCAGTAGAAGGAAATGTTGTGGATTTCTCATCAGAAGTGGTATGAATCTTAACATACCTTAAAAATCTTTCTTGGGCTTCCCTTAACAAAAAATCTTGTATCTCTTTGTTCACCTTCATGGAATACGACCAATCTTAAACTTTCATTTTGATAATAATTAAAATTTTTTTAAAACTAATTATTATAATATTTTTTGCTTTAAATGAGTGTTCTAATTTTCAAGCATTATAATCTATTTTTTTTGAAAAATTTCAGTTTGGAACTTATAAATTAGAAAAAGTAAAAATAAAAAGTAAATTTACCAAATGAAGAATTTTTCATTTAATCGAGTGCTAAAAACTACTAAATAAGGAATTAATAAGTCCCATAAACTCGTTTCAGCATTTATTATTATCACGCCAAGGAATATAGCAGTCCATCCACTTACATCAGGCAAGCCAATAAATCCTAAATTGGTATAATTTAAAAAACCGGCAAAAATTGTCAAGAATATCCAAATGTTAAATAATAACATTAATCCTATTCTAATTAAAACTCCTAAAAAGCCACATAAAGCATAATTCTTTACTTCTTTTAAAATTGAACTTTTATGAGTGTTTTTAACTCGCCTTGATAATTTTAAAAATATTGCGGGAACAATAATTAAAGGGACTGTAGCAGCAAATTTCATTATCGGTCCTATTGGAGTGAATGGATCTACCCACATCAAGCCAAATGTACCTATTATACAGCAAGATAATCCCGCTCTCACACCAAAGATTAAAAAACAAATCATCCAAATGATAGAAATGGGCTCTATGATTGCAATCCCCCATCCTTCGATTCTTGGGATGATTGGCGTGATAAATAGAGAAAAAACAATTGATAATGCTCCAAATATGGCAGAACCTGCAATCTCAAGTGTTAAATGAGTCTTCCGTGAAAATGATACCTCTTTTTCCTCATCAAAATCTTTCTCTGTTATATTTTCCATTTTCTTTTCAATTTATTATTATTTTGAGTTTAAAATGTACTCTGATCAATAAAATAATCATCAATTTTTAAAGATTATGGGTAGTAGAAATCACAAAAAAAAATTAAGAAGAAGGGAGATATTAAAAATAAATTTAAAAATTAAGAATATTTTTGAGAAACTCTTAATGAAAATTCATTATTTAAGGGAGATATTATTAAATCTCTCTTTATTTACTTTTATATTAAAAATCTTAAAGTAGTTTTTTCTACTATTTTTTTGGTAGATTTAATTTTAATATTAAGAATATTTTTCACGTTATCATACTTTATTTTAATAAATTTTTCTCATTTGCTTCCAATTCGAAAAAGTCAATAATTTCTTTTGCCATCTTGCGAGAAGATCTATATAAAATACGTAAAAATGGTATGAATTCTTGAACTATTTCTACTTCAGATAGCTCATATTTTTCCTTGATTTTATTCACTAAAGAAGCCTCATTTGAAGACAATCTGAGAATTGTCGTGGCAGTAAATCGAGGAAATTTGATTGGATAGAAGCCTCCACGAGGTTTTTTATATTTTTTGACTAAACTCACGCCACCAGCGAATAAGTCATAAAAATATGATAATAAGGACCAGAATTGGGTTTTTCTTATTCTGCCATATATCTCGTCTGCAATGGATAAATATTCATAAGCTTTAGCAAGTTCTTCATTAGATTTATAAAAGGAAGGTAAGTTTTCATTAACCCATTTATATAGAAAATTATAATCAACATCAGATTTATTAGTTAATTCTCTTGCCTCACGCAATGATGTAACTTTTTGAAATAAATCTCTTATGAGAGAAAAAATATCTTCCGTGCTATCTCTATGTAATTGTTCTATTAAATCTACATCAAAATTATTATCTAGGCCCTGGCATATGCCTTGAATGTCATTTATTATGCTCCTTAAATCGCCATGATTTTTTTGTATAATTAGTTCTATAATTTTTTCATTTAAGTTAGTAATATTTTCCTTTTTTAAGATTCTTTTTATAATTTTAATAATTTCTTCATGACTTAATGGATTTACCTCAATTTTATTTATTAAATTATAAATTGGTTGAAGGCTTTGCTTGTATTCATTAGCACACATTATAATTGGAAATTGAGTTGTTTCTATTAATCTTACAATGGTTGGAACCGCTCCTTTATCGCTAACACCATAAATCCCATCAATTTCATCAATTAAAATTATTTTCTTTCGTGTATTTAAAATAAAATCCATTATCCCTCTTGATTTGATGGTTTCATTCAATTTATCCTCTAAAGCTTGTTTTGTTCTTATATCTGAAGCATTGGTTTCAATCACGTCCATTTTTAAGTCATTGGCTAAAGCGTAAACAATAGATGTCTTTCCTACTCCCGGAGGCCCCTCTAATAAAATTGCAGCTTTTTCTGGTAGCATTTTAATTTCGTTTTTTTGCTTGCTTTTCGTGCTATTTTTATTATGAATCCTTATTTCTTTATTTTGGACATTAATTTTCTCTCTTTCTTTGAAGAATTCAATCACGAAATCCCTTAATGTTTGAGCTAAATCAATTTTATGTCCTTTTAACTTAGCTGTAGGTAATGCCATTTCGCTTAGCGATTTAGGGCGATATTTTTCAACCCAAGGCATGCTTGTTTTTACTATTTGCTCCAAATTATATCACCTAAAAAGTTCAGATAAATAACAAATTCGCGCTAATAATGCTGAGACTTGGATATCTATGTCTTTTCCGTCAATCGATCGAAGGTCAGCATCTCCAATTGCTTCCATTAATAAAATTTTTGCATGCTTGCTTAAAGGTAATTTCTCAATTTCTTTCATTAATAACGTGAAAAATTGTTGAGGACTAAATTTATAATTCTTCTGAATTTTTCTAGATAACTCCCTGGCTTTAGGAAATAATCCTTTTAAGCACATCATTAATAAGCTCCTAATTAAATCGTTTTGCATTACTATCAAGTTGTCATATAAGATATCTTCTGTAATTTCATTAGTTTCTATACTGCATAATTGTAATAAATCTATGGCTTTTGCGATACTACCACGAGAAATCTTATATAATAATCTTATAACATCTCTTTTAATGATTAATCCTTCGTTTTTTGAAATTTTTAAGATTTCATCTTGAAAATCTTCTAATTTTGGAGGAGAAATGAGAAATAATTGGCACCTACTGAGAATGGGATCAATTATTCCGGAAGTTTTTTTTGAGATTAAAATCATTCGACAATTAGTCCCATAAGTTTCCATTAATCTGCGAAATCCTTGCTGATTAGCACCTAAAGTTTCGAAATTTTTTACTATTAGAATTTTGAATGGAACATTTCCTAACGCTTTTAATTGTACAAAGGATTTCACTTTTACTTGGATGAATGCAGGCATGGTTATTGTTTTTCCTGCCAAGCTACCTAAACGGCTAGTAGATACGTGAGCTTGAGAACGAGCTAGACTCATTTCTTCACTAGTCAAAGGAATATCAGCATAAACTAATTTTAAATTAGCATCAGAATATTCTCCCAGAAACTCTTCAGCAAATAACCTTGCAATTGTAGTTTTCCCAATTCCTTCCGGTCCTACAAAAAGTAAATGTGGAAAATTTCTCTGTTCAATTATGTTTCTTAATCTAGCTTTTATTTCTTTCCTTCCACAAATATCTTCAAAAGTTTTAGGAGAATATTTAATTCTCCATATTGGTATTGTTTTTGCCATTATATTCCTTTATTATTATTTTTATTTTAAATTAATTATTTCAATTAGACTTGATATTAGTGAAAAAATCTGAACTTGTTCATCCGATCCTTGACTTATTCTATAATCCACATCACCAGCAATTTCATAAATTTTCATAAAATTTCCTTCATTTAGATTTAAATCTTGGCATTCTGATAAAACTTGCCTGATAAAATTACGAGCATCCAAATTATCGATCTTATTCAAGATAGTAAATGCTTCTGATAATTTCTTTCTTTTTATAGCATTAAAAAGAGCTTTCATTCTTTTTTCTTCAACAAAACCCGAAATCCTATATATTTCATCTATATCAAGATTGTCCAATAAGTCTAAAGCCACAGCCATTTGAAGTGCATTTATAGCCTTTCTCAAGTCGCCTCCTGAAATGAAAAACAAAGTTTTAAAAAACTCTTTTGACTTTTCTTTTGGGAGCTTTAAGTTTTCTTTCTCCGCAATAAATTTTAGGCGTTCAATTACTTTTTCTTGGCTTAACTTGGTAAATCTGAATACGGCACACCTAGAAACAATCGGGTCTATAATTTTATTAATATAATTACACATCAAAATGAATTTTACATTACTTGATGCCTTTTCAATAATTCTTCTAAGTGCTTGCTGAACTTGGGTAGGAATATTATCAGCTTCGTCGAGTAATATGAATTTCAATGAATTATCGCGCCCCATCATTCTCTGATTGACAAATTCTTTAATTACATTTCTAACATAATCCATTCGAACCGTATCTGAAGCATTTAATTCAAGGATATTACTATAGAAATCCTCTCTTTTTATTACTGCTCTAGCAATTATTAATGCCGTGCTAGTCTTACCCGTACCTGCTGGTCCAGTAAATATCATGTGTGGCATTTCTCCTTTATCAACGAAGCTCTTAAGATTATTTATCGCAATACTTTGACTAATAATATCTTTAAAAGAAGTAGGTCTATATTTTTCCACCCAAGGATTCTCTAAATCAATCAAGATAGAAATACCATCTTTATTATTGGTTTAAAATATTTAACCTTGATTTGTTAAGTCCAATTCTAAAACTTCATATACTTTTTTGAAATTGAATTTTTTATATAGTTTAGAAGCGATTTTGGCTTTATCATTTATATTTACTTTAATCCTCTCTACTTTAATCTTTTTCAAGTGTTCGATGGCTTTTCTAAGCAATAATTCTCCAATTCCTTTTCCACGATATTCCTCCTTGAGAAATAGTTGTTTAATATATCCTTCAGATAAGCCAAAAGGATCAATTCTAAGTTCTGCGATTATCATGCCAATAGCCTCATTATCTTTATCTTCGTCAATAGCTATTAAAATGCCATGCCGTTGGAGAGGATCGTATAATCTCCTTAGAATGCCCCATTCGAACCTTTTTTGGTCAAATTTTTGTCCCATGCTTTCTACTAACAATCTGGTTAATTCCTCCAACGATTTGGTGTGCTCATTTGTAGCAATCTCAATTCTTACATTATTCATGATTTTTCAACAAGTAAATTTTATTTTTAGACTAATTTATTATTCAAGTATTAAATACATTTAAACTTTCTTTAGTTTGATTAATTCTTAAGTAATTCACATGTTTAATTTATATAGCAATTCTTTTATTTTTTATTAAGGCTTAAAAGAAATTTCATTTTTATTGCCCCTAACAACTAAAGTAGTTGCCTATTTGATTTACTTTTTAGTTTAATTTAATTTTTATTAAAAAGATATGAAATTATTAGTTTGAGATGATTAAAAAATAGATTTTTGAGAATCTTGATACTCATGATAGCCTGAGAATTTTCTAATGAAGTATAAATCATTCATTTTCAATGTAATTAAGTAAAGATACAACAAGAGCATTGCTTGGATATAGAAAATTAAGAGCTTAAAAAATATCAGTTAAATAATGTGTTTAATACTTTATTCAAGTTGTTTATTTATTAGATTAGATCAGGACAAAAATGGTATTATGTTTTGAAGTAAATTTAAATTAGCAAACATTTATTTCATTTATATATAAATTACTAACATGCAGTTTTTAAAGGATAAAAGTGATGTAGGATGGCACATGAATTTGATGGTAAACATTGCGTTCAATGTGGAGGGGACAATTTTCGGTTAGTTCATGATGAATGGATGTCTCGGACTTTTAGATTCGTAGAAAAAGGTCAATTAAAAATGTGTGAGAATTGTGGAGCAAAATACCTAGTTTGTCAACAGTGTGGTTCGTTATTCACGAGAGTTCACCCAGCACTAGAAAGTAAACAAATTAAATGTATTACCTAGAAAGCTGGGAAGTGAACCAGAAGTGCGTTGTATGTGGGTACGTGGATGAAGAAGTTAAGGCTTGGGATGGATTATCTGCAAGATAATTGAAAAACCTCTATCTTAATGATAATGTTTTTTTTTTGTCTTTTTTATTTTTATTTCTTCTTAAAGAAATGAGGAATTAATGGAAGCTAATTAAAATTAATTCATCAAAAAATGAATTAAATCATAATTTCTTGCTTTTCTTAATAAAATTTGGTGCAAATTAAGAATTTACCAAATGTTCTTTCATTATTTACATTTCTAATTTTTTTACAGATGGTTCACTTGAAGCCTTGGGATTTGCTTTTTCAATTTCTAATATTAATTGATAAACCTTGTCATCATTAAGAATTTCATTAAATTTGACAAAAGATTCCTTGTTTCCAAGAAATAGACCTCTTTTTTTTAACGGTGTACCATCTTCTTTCAAGGGATTTATTTCTAAGAATAATGATGGTGGCCTAGTTCTCGTTCCTGGGACTTTAACGACGTACACGCCTTCAACGGGAGTCTCCATTTTTTCCCAATCTGCACCATTTTTCAAGTGTTCCTTTAATTGAGCTTGAATATCAGGCATACCTCTTTTCGCTTTTTTTTTTGGTTATATATTTAATTTAATTTAAAAATGGTTTTTGTTTTGATTATATCACAATATGTTACACAATGCATATTATAAATATTTTTATAAAAAGTGTCAAGTTATTTTTAATTCATTAAATAGGAAGGCAATAGAGATTTTTTGGATTATAATTTAATAGATTTAACAAATTAAACATGCTTTCTTTAATTGAATTTGAGAAATCTTAAATAATCTTAAGTTTTAATCTATAAAATGCCCTTACCATCCATGATTAGTTTAGTTTTTCAATTGAAGAAGATATGAGTTTTAAAAAATCATTCAAATTTACTTTAGTTGCTTAAATTACTTCAAGTGTAAAGGATTCAATGTTTGCTTTTTAAATCTTGTTTCACTCAATTATTTTCTTTCTAATATTAAGTTTTTTAGTAAAATTTTAAGATATCATTAAATAATATGACAAAATGATCGAATTTTTTTCTAATTATTTGAGTTATTGCATCCGTGTTATTAGTGTCGGTTTAGTTGGGGTCGTTTTCCATTGAAAACTTTATATATCTCCGTGATATTGTTTTATACATCAAAAAAATTTATTTAATTATGTTGAAGGAGTACTAGAATCATGAAGTTAATTTCAGTAAATTTACCAGAATCATATTTAAAAGTATTGGAGATATTAGTACTTGAAGGCAAATTCCCAAATAGGTCTGAAGCAATTAGGGTAGGCATAAGGGATCTAATAAAAACAGAATATTTAATTGAAGAATCTGTTAAAAGAAACATGGATCCTAATTTATTAAAAGAAGAAATCGAAAATAAGATTAAAGAAAGTATTTAATTTTTTTATTTTCAACTATTTTTTTATCTTTTAATATTTCTGTAAAAAATATCTTACTAAAAGATCTTGATTTTTTATTCTTTTAGAAGTTCCTGAATTTTCTTTCTTCTCTCACGACGTCTCGCAGCAATCTTTGCCCTCAACTCGTCTTGCTCCAATACTTTTGCTTTAACTTCTTTTTCTTCCTTGGGGAAGCCGGCTTTAATTGTCTTTCCTAATTTTGATTTTAATTCATTTATTTTTTCCTCAATTACAGGAATATACTTTTCATTTAATGATGTTTCTCTCAAGTTATATGTTGCTTCATTCAATTCAGTTATGGCTTTTAAAAGTTTATTTTTTGATATAGAAATTTGAGCATTATCTAATGCAATATATGCTAACTCTATTTTTTCGCTGTGTTCTTTTTCTACATCTTCCACGGTAATTATTGGGACTTGACTTTTTGTTTTCAAATCAACAATTTGTTCATTAATTTCTTTAATAAAGTCTTCTCTTTTCATCTTGCGTGAAAGTTCAAGGATTTCTTTTAGTTTTAAGACTGCTTTATTATATTTTAATTCACGAATTATTGCATTTACTTTCTCCAATTCTTTATGAATATATTCTTCTCGCTTTTTTCTTTTTTCTTCCTTCTTACTTAGTTTAATTATTTTTTGCTGAGATTCTGCTTCTTTAAGCAAGCTCTCTAATTGTTCTTTTTCTTCTAGCATTTTTTGCTTAAGAATTCTTAGCCTTTCTTCTTCCTCTTTCTCTCTTTTAAGGATGGGTAAGATGTCATTATCAATGCGACTCATTTCATGCTTCCATCCGATTTCCTTGAACTTTTCTCGAGCTTTCAAGAACGATTCCCTTGCCCTATCGAATTGCTTGATCTCCCTTAATTTAGCTCCTTCTTCAATTAATTTATATGCTTCTTCCGAAATTTCTTTTTCTTTCTTTTTAAGCTCTTGGATTGTAAGCAGTTCTTCTTTTTGAATTTCTTGTTGGATCTTTTCTAATTCTTCTACCTTCTGAATTTCTTTCTCCAATTGTTCTTCAAAATGCATTCTCTCTATTTCTTTTTCTTCTAATTTCTTTATTTCTCTTTCATACTCTTCCTTTTTAGTCTTGATGATTCTAATAGATTCATTAATCATCCTAATACCTTCAGCCCAACTAATTTCTGCAAAAATCTCCTTGCTTTCGTTATAATATCTAATTGCTTCATCAAATTGGTTCTTCTCCAATTTTTCTTTGGCAAGATCTATGAGATTAAAAGCTTGTTCTTTCTTGCTTTCATATTCAAGCATTTCTTTTTGCTTTAATTCTAAAGCTTTTTCGCGTTGTAGCTTCATTTCATTTTCTAATTCTTCTGAAATCTTTACTCTAATTTGCTGTTTTATCATTTCTTCTTCTTGCTTTCTTAATTTCTCTTCTTCTAATAATCGCAATTTTTTATCTAAATCTAATTTTTCCTTATAAAATTGAATGGAATTATTTAACTTGCTTGCTTGCTCCATCCATCCTATTTCTTTAAATTTTTCCTGGGCTTGTTTATATAATTTTATTACCCTCTCATAAGGGCAATTAACATTTAAAATGCCCTTAGATTTGATCTCTTGCTTATAGATATTAGCCAGTGATTCTGCTTCATCTAATAAACTAAATATTTCTTCTGATAAAGCTTTCTCTTCTACTTTTCGTTCTTTATCGAGAATTTTAGGTGCTTTTCTTTCTATTCTCGTACTTGCAACATCTAAAATTACTAATTCCTCTTTTTCTCCTTCCTCAACCCTTCTCTGCTCTAATTCTCTTAATTTATCATCTTTAACTTTTTTTTCTTTATAAAATTTAATAGTTTCAAATATTTTTTTGGCATCATCAAGAGATCCAGCTTGCTTGAATAATTTATGAGCCTCTTTATACAGTTCAATCGCTTGTTCATATGGACTCTCACGAGTCAACATTTCCTTTTTCATCAATAATTCATATTCTCTCACCAATTTCTCTGCTTTGTCTATAAGATTAATAGCCTTTTCCCATAAATCACTCTTTTCATCTTTCATTGCCTTTAATTGGATATCCTCTCCTGGAATCTTAACCATCTTCTCTTTAGATGATTTAATTGCCTCCATGAACTCTTGATGCCGCTTTAATTTTTCCATTTCAATTTCTCTCAACCGTTTATCATTATAGAACTTTTGTCTATATAATTGGGCTTGCTTGGCATACAATTCAGCTTCTCCAGTCCATCCTTTAGCTTTTACTTTAGCATATAAGTCCGTATAAACTTCAGCTAGTTCCAAATAAGGGCATTGAACCTCAAAATTTCCTGCTTTTATCTGTTTTTCGTATTCTCGAGCCATTTTTTCTGCAGAGTCAACAATATCATCAATTTGCCTTTCAAATTCCTCTTCTTCTCTCTTTAACCTTTCAATTTCCTCTAGTTTCTTTTGTGTTTCCAATATTTTTTGTTTTTCGAAATCCACATCCTTATATTTCTTTAATTCTTCGAATTCTAAATCTTTTTTTTGTTTTTCAAATTCTAAATCAATGATCTTTTTTTCTTTTTCCATTAAATCTTCATACTTTCTAATTTGAGTGGAAAATGCTGCCACATCATCCATCCAACGTCTTTCAGAAGCAATATTTTTTGCTTTCTCATAAAGTTCAATAACTTCTGGATATTTAGATTCAATATCCAAATTTCCTTCCTTTATTGCTTTCTTGAAGTTAGCTTCGTATTCTCTTGCGATTTTCTCTGCTTCTTGAATAATTTCATCAACTTGTCTTCGCAATTCAGCCTCTTCTTCTTTTTTCCTCCTTAGTTCTTCTGCTTTTTCTTTTTCAAGTAATTTTTGAGCCTCTATTTTCTCGGGCTCTACTTTTTGCAGTTCCTGGAATTCTTGCTCTTTCTTTTGTTTTTCAAGTTCTAAATCAATTATTTTTTTTTCTTTTTCTAATAAATCCTCAAACTTTCTAATTTGAGTATCAAATGCAGCCACTTCCTTTGTCCAACCTCTTTTAAAAGCAATCTTTCTTGCTTCATTGTACAATTCAATTACTCTGGGATACTTAGATTCAATGTCTAAATTTCCTTCCTTAATTGCTTTCTTAAAATCTGCTTCATGTTCTCTAGCAATTCTTTCAGCTTCTTGAACAATTTCATCAACTTGTTTTCGCAATTCAGCTTCTTCTTCTTTTTTCTTCCTTAATTCTTCTGCCTTTTTTTTTTCAAGTAGTTTTTGAGCCTCAATTTTTTCAGGCTCTACTTTTTGCAATTCCTTGAATTCTTGTTCTTTCTTTTGTTTTTCAAGTTCTAATTCGATTATTTTTTTTTCTTTTGCCAGTAATTCTTCATATTTACGTACTTGAGTTGAAAGAGCAATAAC
>Ga0190360_1000726_pt1 | contig 17806 bp, 8 predicted proteins | sample 48721834_MG_FD_161271 | JGI IMG/M metagenome (GOLD analysis project Ga0190360, IMG submission 161271) | Hydrothermal vent microbial mat bacterial communities from Southern Trench, Guaymas Basin, Mexico - 4872-18-3-4_MG | ecosystem: Environmental > Aquatic > Marine > Hydrothermal vents > Microbial... | reverse complement strand
CTCCTAAAGAAATTACCTGTGGTTTAAATACCTTGAAATACAAAAGTAAGACCACTATGGCAATTAAGGCTATTGCAAAAATCAATATTATTATGGGTAGATTTCTTTGGATCATTAATAGCCAATCCGCTACGGTAATGACCGTATTTACGTTAGATTTCGAATATTCACCATTTGACCCTTGAAATTCTGCCATTAATGTTAATGCAGCGGAATCTTTTGGAATTAAATAATAAAAATACGCGGTACCATTTACGTCCGTTGTAGCATTTAAAATTTTATTACTTAATTGCCCTGAGCTGCTAAGTATTGAAATTGTTAAAAATATAGTTTGATTACTTATTTTCCCATATGTTGTGTTTAAAATTACTTTTATTGTAAGAACATCATTTATCTTGGCATTCGGTGGGACCACAATTTCTAATGAATAAACAATCCGATTTACCTTTACTAAAATTTGGTCAGAGGTTGAAGAATAATTGTAAGTCCCTTCAAATGATACAATTACTACTATAGAATCTGAACCAATTGGTATTAATAAAGATGCACTAGCCCAACCTGTCTCATTTGTCAGACAGTTTATAGTTTTTGTTTTTAAAGATCCATTCAAAAAGTTTATTGTAAATGAAAAAGATAAGAAATAATCACTGAGAGGACGGTTATTATTGGATTGAGATAAATTTGCATAAATAGATAATGTCGAATTTTCAGAGATAGTGTTAGGATTAATTATTGCAATTTTTGTTGATGTTTTATTCCTAATATGTAATGTTATGTGATATGATGCTGACGTGTAATTTACGGTTTCAGTGCAGTTCAAAATGATTGAATGGTCTCCAATGCCATATAAACTAGCTTCAAACGATGCATAATAATATCCATTTCCAATAGAAGTCATTGGATACTTGGTGCCATTATCTACTTGATAAGACATATTTACTGATGATAGCGTATAACCATTTATTACATCCCAAACCTGGCAGGTAATTTCCACCAAATCACCTAAATGGCTAGTCAAATTACTGTTAGAAATAATTTGTACAGTAAATTTATTAACTACTAAAGATAAGTTGAGGTCAAAACCTTGATATTTTGAAGTACTGGTCATTTCAATAGATATATTATAACTTCCAATGCCAATACCTTTTAAATTAATATTTAATTTATAAATACCACCAGATACATATTCTAATAACCCATTTTTTGATAATAAATGCCATGAAATGGTCAGGTTAGGAACAGTCCTATTATTAATGTCTTTTATTTCGATTGATGTGTTAATAGCTCCACCGACTATTCCAGTAAGGTTTTGTGCTATTGGAATTACCTCAATTGGAATTTTTAAAATGTGAATTATTAAATTGTTAGTTGCGTTGACATAATCAACTGCAGTCCCATAAATTGGAATAGTAATATTTGCTGGTACTTGGCCCTCTAAATTGATTATTCCTTGATAATAGCCAGTGGTACCATTTTTAGCCATTACTTGTCGGGAACCATTGAAATCAAAATAAATAGTCCCGTCTACCCCTAAATTATTATGAGTGTCATTAAAATAAACGGAAAAAATTATTGTATCATCAATATAACCAGTAATTTCAGGCGTATTTAGGACTAATTCTGATGGAATCCTAAGAATAGTAATTGTTATGTTTATATTTAGTTTTTCATACGATTCATTTTCAAGATGTATCTGAAGAATATGTACCCCATTTCTGGGAATTGAAAGTTTACTACTATTTATCAATATTGAATAATTACCATCTGTTCTAAAAGTTACATTACAATTAATATTTGAATCCAATTTGGCAGTTACGTTAGCATTTTCAATGATTATATCGTTAGAAATATTATAATAAGTAATATTTATTTCAAATAAGTCTCCTGAATAAATATTAGCCGACCAATTCCCAAATGTTCCGTTAATCTCGGATGTTATTGAATAATTAGCTGGATATCCATAAATTTGAAACGTTAATATTACAGATGCTTTATCGTAATATTCAGCGGATGCAGTAAACTTTATGGTATAATATCCTAACTTGAGATTTGTTATGTTTAAGGTAATATTATAATATCCAGAGTTGTTATTTGTTGCATATTCATATGACATCGACCAATTTGTCCAAATTGTAGCGTTGTTGATCCCACTACTATTTTCTTGATTAACATACTGAAGAATAACGTTCAAATGGTCAGACCTATTATAAACGATTTGGTCTTGATAATCTACCATGGTCAGACGCGTTGTAAAATTTAAGATTGTGAAATATATGATAAATTGTTGTGATTTGAATTTATTTGACTCAAATAATAGATTTATAGTGTAATCTCCATTTTTAGTAAAATTATTACTATCTAATATTAGAATCGAGTTGTCATAAGAATAATTAGTATTCAAGATTAAATCACCACTATCAGCTCCCAGCGTATAAGTAGCAGTTAAATCATATCCTTGTATTTTCATATATTTTGAAAGAGACATATTGTAATAGGCATACGTGATGTTAATTGCAACTTTTTCTCCTCTTGTAATTGTTACTGCCGAATCATTAAAGAACAAACGAGAATCCAACACGATCTTTAATGTTATAACGTCGTGTTTTTCTTCTACATTTTTTCTTGCAGTTGCGTTGATATAAATATGATAAACACCTTCGATTGAGGGAGATGAGATCATTGTAGTAAATTCCCATTTACTATGAAGGACTGAAGTCAATGGTTTCCACGTATTATTCCAAGAAGTTTTATATACCACGCTTGCCTCAGTCCCATTAAAATAATACGTTGCCCAGCCATTATCCCAGTAAGACATGTTATAATACAAGGTCAGGTTAAACACAGTTCCTGGAGACATTTCTATTTTATTGCCAATTAAATCAGGTCTTGTAATTATCAGTGAGGTGGCATTATACATTAGAACGGTGAGGTTAATTGCACCTGCTTCGTAATTGTTATGCCATTTAAGACAAACAAAATAATAACCATTAGTAGTAGCATTTAACCGTACATTCCAAGTTATGTTTATTCCAGAATTATATCCATTTCCGTTATTAGTATAATTTAATTTTTGATTTATATCATAGACTTCAATAAAGCCTGAGCCATATCCTTCAGTTGGAGTATTAAATGTAGAATGTACATTAATAATGTCAAACGTAGTAATGATTTCTACCGGTATATTATTTTTGTATAATTTAATTTCTTTTAACATATTTTTTCCTAATGCTTCAATTAACCACGTGCCTTCCGATGGGTCATTAACCCATAAAAATTGATGGTTACTATTGGAACTATTATGCCAGTTTGTAAAAAGTACGCTATTATTAAACACGCCAGTTACGTTCCAGTATGTCGGAAGAGTAAAATTAATAATTTTGCCAATAGAATTTGCCGGAAATGTTGGACTAAAAGATACATTCCAGAGAACAGTATTATTATTAGCTTCAGTCCAAAAATTTGTTTTTGCTGAAGTAAGGTTTTCTCTACTCATTGAAGCATTTACAATATATGTTAAATTGGGCCAATTTGAAGATACATTAAACTTTACATTACCATTTTTGTCTGGAATTAAATAGGTAGAATTTTGCCAACTGGCTTCATATTGATTTATCGTAGAAACAGATTGATTGTTAATTTTTAAATTTAGTTCATTGATGTTGGGAGTATTATTTAACGGGTCTAATTTCACAATTAAGTCTAAATCCGAACTAATATTATGCCAATAAGATAGTGAAGGATAATAGAGAAATGCGGGCCCAAATATACCTGTTGGGTCGTATTGATGAGATACCCCCAACCAGCTCATATCGACTGAACTATTAATGCCAACAAAATAAGTATTATTATCTGTCTTGCTTGAATCTAATAATTGAGAGTTATTTAATGTACCATTCCATAGGGTACTTTTTGACAGCCACCCGATATCTCCTTGAATAAGCCCAGGACTTTTTATTCCTTCAGGGTGATATTCAGAATAAATTTTTTGATCTGGAATTGGTAATTTTCTTGATTTATTCCATGTAGCATTATAAAGGTAAAAATAATTGCCAGTAGTATCTTGGGCAGCAAAAAAGAGAATATCAATAGCTTCTAATAAGCAACTATTTTCAATTATAAAGGGCATTAGATAGTTATTACCATTGATAGAGTTATATTGACTGTATAACCCAAAATAATTTTCTATCACCTTTTGATAACTATAAGCAGTAAAATTATAGAGTATCATTTCTGTATTTGTAATATTTTCGTTGCTATGGATTACAATTTTCGTTTGATTTCCCGTTGTAGTAACATTTTCTCTGAAACTAACTTTAACAGGAATTTCACCGCCATTACTATAATAAACAGTGTGGACGCCATTTGGGACAGTATAAATAGTGTAATTGACGTAATATACAATATTTGACCAAGAAGTTGATGCGTTATAAAAAACTCTATTTCCAATTGGTCTTAAAACTGTATTATTTACCCACATTCCAGCATTTGTCCCATTAACTATTTTATTAATAACTTTTTGATAATGCCATTCATTATTATAGAACGAACCAAATTTTAAATTTACACCTTCAGGAGAAGGATTTTGGGAGAGTGGATATACCGTTAAATTCAAAGATAAATCCCAGTCTCTTAATAACCAAATATTCCCCGATTTTAAATATGCCAGACCTGAATCAACACTATTAGAATCAGATTGATAGGCCCATTCGGCGGAGTCAAAATATTTATATTTTGTCCCATTAAAAGTAATGAAAAATGTGGAGTTATAAGTTTCTGCAGTCCTTAAAATCATTGTTTTATTAAACATAAATTTTAACCAAGTTAAAGTCGCAGCTACATTTCTCGAAATATTTCTACTCATATTTCCAATTATAACATCGGGTATTATATCTGTTCCATTCCATGTAGAATTCCAAACAGAAATTTCAGCAATTTCCAATGACCGCTTGAATGCTACATATAAATATCCTAAATACGAATCGTTTGTAATAGTAAATTGCATTGCATAAATAGTTGAATTAATTGGATTGCTAGAATATTGCGGATTATCTTCAATTACATAGCTAATATTTCCAGCAGAAATATTATATATAGTTAGATTTGTAGACGTAATGATTTGACCATTTGAATCTATATAAAAACCAGTATTATTCCCAATTATCATATTCCCTTTAACTTCATCTCCAAAAGTATTATTTTTAATTAACATTGGAGAGGACGATTGTAAATAATTAAAATTTGGGTTGCTTCCAGTCAAGGGTGAAAATAAAAATACGAGACTAGAACTAATAATTGATATAATAATCATTAACGAAAAAACTTTATTTTTAAAATTGTAAAAAAGACTTGTCATTATATTCCATCTCTTTATCTATATTTTATCATTTACTTCAATTATTGACATATAAGATTTTTATTAGTGTAATAGATCAATTAAATAATTAATTATTAAGCAAAATTTTACAATATCAATTTTTTTGAAAATTTGAAATCATTTTGGTATTTTTATTATTTATCTTTTACAATTTGAATAGGTTTTGATCTTTATATATTTTAACTCATATATATTATCAAAGTAAATAGAAAAGTAAATTATGAATTTTTAAATTTTATGAACATTATTTTTTCATATAAAATTTAATACAAATTGAAATTTAAAATAAAAAACTCAAATATAGAAATAAAAAATGAAAATTCAAGAAATCAATGTAATTAAAAAGGTAAATTTTAAGTCTAAGTATATAAAATTTGCATTATGTTATCCAAATATTTATAGAGCAGGTATTTCAAATTACGCAATTCAATTGATTTATCGCTTGATTAATCAAAATAAGAATTTTAAATGTGAAAGGTTTTTCTTCGAAAAAAATAAAGAACCATTATCTGTTGAAAGCCAAACTCCTTTAAGGGAGTTTGATGTAATTGGATTTTCACTTCAATTTGAATTGGACTATTTAAACGTAATAAATATGTTAAATAACGCGAAAATCCCTATTTTATCAGAAAATAGAAAAATGCCACTTTTAATTGCAGGTGGTCCTTGTGCTTTAGAAAACCCAATTCCTTTAAAGAATATTTTTGATCTTTTTATTTTAGGAAACATTGAACCAATTTTCGATGACCTTATCCGGTTTATGGAAGACTATTTAAGATCAAATTTAAAGCCAAAATCAAAATATGATAATATTGACGGCTTTTATTTTCCATTAAAAAATGAGCAAATAGTAAAAAAAACTGCAATTAAAGATTTAAATTCTTCTTTTCACGCTATTCAACAAGTAATACCAATAAATTATAAAGAGAATAAAAATTTAGGACTGGGAAAATCAATATTAATTGAATGTACTCGAGGTTGTAAAGGAAAATGCAACTTTTGTTTAATAGGGTGGCAAAATAATCCATATAGAGAACGGTCGTTCCTCAGACTTAAAGAAATTATAGATGAATGCGTTATCGTTAACCCGATTAAAAAGATTTCATTAATTGGATCTGGAATTTCATATCATTCTAAATTGAAGGATATCGTGTGGTATATAGCAAATTTAGGTTTAAATTTATCAATCCCATCACTTAGAGCAGATAAATTTGACGAAGATCTGGCAGAAGCTCTGTATAAAGCAAATTTAAAACAGGTCACTTTTGCTCCAGAAACGGGGTCTGAAAGATTGAGAAAATTGATAAATAAGAACATTAAAGACGAAGATATTTTACAATCAATCCAAAATGCACTGAATTATGGAATTAATAAATTTAAATTATATTTTATGATTGATTTACCAACTGAAAATAACGAAGATTTAATTGCTATTTGTAATTTAATAGATAATATTATTAAAGAAGGCGTCAGATATAGAGACTTATCGATTTCTATTAATAATTTTATTCCCAAGCCACACACGCCATTTCAATGGTTTGGGATCTCTAATTTAGAGGTTAGACGAAATAAAATGAAATTTCTAGAAAAAGAAATTAGAAAAAAAAGGAAAATAAAAGTTTCTTTTTTAGATCCGAAATGGGGACAAATTCAAACATTATTTTCAAGAGGAAATGAAAAAGTAGGACATCTATTATACAAAGTGAAGGAATATAGCCCAAATTTAGGAGTAATTCGTAGGATTATGAATGAAATGCAGACATCAATAAATGATTTTAATAAAAAATTAAATGTAGATGAAGAATTACCATGGGATTTTATTGATATCGGTATAAATAAAAAGACATTAACTAAAATTTGGAATAAAATATTTTAAATTGGCAATTAAATTATTTTTAAACTATTTTTTTGACATTAAATGTAAATATCTGGAAAAAATTATAATTAATAATAAAAAATAGGTAATTAACGCTTTAATCATTGTAATTATATTTAAGATTAATTGTTGTTGCCCATAAAATAATTCATTTTTTAGGTTTTATTTTAGAAAATATGAAGTTTCTTTTCTGGAAAATTGCCAACTTGTTTTAAAAAATTACTCGTTTCAGGATAAAAGCTTAAATCAGCATATGGTAAATAATTTGAATTTAGATATACTTTTTGAAAATCGGGATGCGCCCCAAGTTCAATATATTCCACTTTTTTGGAAATTTTTTCAATAATATTACGCATTTCTTTAGAGACAAGACACATCCGAGCACCAGTCCCGGCGGCGTTTCCCACGGTTTTTATTTTAGAAGTGGGAATTTCTGGAAACATACCAATAAATCGGGCATTTTCAATATTGATATGAGTGCCAAATGCACCGGCTATAAATAATTTATCAATATCACTTTCATTAATACCAAATTCTTGGAGTAAAATGGTCGTGCCAGTATGTATTGCTGCTTTAGCCAGAGAAATTTCTCGAATATCTTTTTGAGTAATTACAATATCTTTATTAAATGCTGAATTTTTGCCCCATACTAAAACATATTCATAATATTTTTCTCCTTTTCTAAGGCGTGGTGAATCTAAGTTATAATTCATTTTTCCTTTTACATCAATTATTTTAGATTTTAGCATTTCAGCCGGGATATCAACAATTGCAGAGCCACAAATACCTCTTGGTTTTACGTGGTCAATAGTTTCAATTTCTGGGTCAAGAGTTTTGGGGTCGATTTTAATTTTTTCAATTGCACCACTTGATGCTCGCATCCCAAATTGAATATGAGCGCCTTCAAACGCAGGGCCCGAAGCACATGAAGTAGTTAATATCCTGTCCTTATTACCCAAGATTACTTCGGTATTGGTCCCAATGTCCAATGCCATACATATTTCATCTTTTTTGTAAATTTCAGTGGACAATAAGACGCCCATTGTGTCTGCGCCAACATATCCTGAAATTACGGGTAGTGTGTAAATCCGACCGAATTCATTCATTTTAATTTTCAAATATTCGTTTTGTACGCTTATACCCCGTGAAATCACAGGAATGTATGGAGAAACACCTATTTGCTTAGCTTTTATTCCTAAAAATAGGTGGTGCATAGACGTATTGCCAACGGCTACCAATTCGTATACGTGTTGGGGGTTTATATTGGCTTTTTCGCAAATTTCTTCAAAAATTTTATTCAATCCATCTATTACTGCAGATTGTAATTTGTTTGGCTCTTTATGACCAATTCTCGAAATAACATCTTCTCCAAATGGAATTTGAGGGTTCATTAACGACCCAACTGCTAAAACTTCGCCAGTGTGTAAATCAAGTAAATATCCAGCTAATTTAGTAGTACCTATATCTGTTGCGTATCCATATATTTTGTTTGTCGTATCACCCTCTTCAATTGATATTATTTCCTCATTATCCCAGATGCAAACCGTAAAATTCCAGTTATAGCTCCTGATTAATTCACCCAAATTTTTTAAAAGATTTAAATTGATTCTTAAATTTAAGATGTCAAATTTTGATTTTAATGCTTGTTTTATTCTATCGAAGTCAGAAGTTTGGTCTATTAGCGTAGGTTTCTCGAGTTTAATATAATATTTTTTAATTACAGGATCGAGTTTAACTTTTGTTTTAATTCCTTCTACTTGTAATCTTTGTTTACCAGTCCTACTTTCTTCAGGGATTCTTACTATTAAGTTATCGCGGATTTTTACTCTACATGCAAGGCGGTAATTTTCGTCAATTTCATGTTCAGAGATAAATTTAAGTTCAGTATCGTCTAATTGTTGCTTTAATTCCCCTTTTTCAATAATGACCTTACATTTTCCACAAATACCTTTACCACCACAGATAGAAACCAGATCAATACCTGCCTCTTTTGATGCATCAAGAATTGTAGTGTTTTCTTCGACCTTTATTCTTTTTCCATCCGGTTGAAAAATAATTTCAAATTTTTTTGCCATATAAGACCTTCCGATGATAGAATTTTGATTGTTAATTATTTTATATAAATGATATTTGTTTATCTAAACGTAAAACATTTAAATATTTTACAATATTTATCAAATTACTTTTTTATCACATAATATAATTTCTCAAATTTTTAATACTAATTATTGTAAATTTCTTGATTAATCGTAATCAAAACATATAACTTTAATATCCATTGTTATTTTTTCATTGATTTTTTTCTTAGACGCGTTTTTTGAATGGGTGATTAGTAAATTAAGTTACAATATTTTTTATTTTTATATCAATTTAAAATAAATTTTTAATTTACTATATAAAAAATATGAAATCTATTTTATTTTGTTCCATCCATAGGTAAAATCTAATCTTTGCCATAGTTCGTTAAGTGATAAAATAGATAATTCGTTAGTCCGAGCGAATTCTAAGGCATCGACCATTGCTTTTGCTAATTGTAAATTTGTTATTACTGGAATATTGTATTCAACAGCTTTTCTCCGAATATCATATTCATCTTTCAGCATTGCTTTATATTTTTCAAGGACGCGTGCAATAGGAATATTGATAATTAAATCAATTTTACGTTTCAATAAATAGTCTTTAATATTAGGTTTTCGTTGAGGCTCGCTAATTTTATATAGAGTTGTCACTTTGAACCCTTTATTTTTAATTGCAATAGCGGTATCTTCAGTAGCATAAATTTTGTAATTCAACTTAGTTAGTTTTTCAACAAGGGGGATGATTTTTTGTTTTAATTCATAGCCACCAACAGTAATAAATACATTTCCTCCATCTAGAGGGACTTTAATTTCAGCGGAAATCAGGGCTTTAATAAGAGCTTCGAGAAAAGTATTACCATAAGATGCAACTTCGCCGGTCGAGAGCATTTCAACTCCTAAAATTGGGTCGGCGCCCTCGAGCCGCATAAATGAAAATTGAGGTACTTTAACGCCAAAATAATCAATAGGATTGATGTCAGGTAATTTAAGGTCTTTAAGTTTCTTACCTAACATAATTGGAGCTGCTACTTCCATTAAATTTATCCCGCTGGTTTTACTTACAAATGGCATAGACCTTGATGTTCTTAAATTACATTCTATAACAAATACTTCTTCATTCTTTACAATATATTGAATATTGAAAGGACCAACAATTTGAAGTGATCTAGCAATTTTTTTGGAATATTTTTTGATCTCGTCAATAACTTCTTTAGAAATAGAGATTGGTGGAATGGACATAGTAGCATCACCACTATGTACCCCGGCATTTTCGACATGTTCTATGATAGCGCCAATTAGAACGTCCGTACCGTCTGAAACGCCATCAACTTCTACTTCTCTTGCATCCTCAATATATTTACTAATAATCACGGGGTGTTCGGGGGAGACATTTGTAGCTAGAAGTAAATATTCCTCAAGTTGGTTTTTTGCATAAGCAACTCGCATAGCTGCACCAGACAGTACATATGAAGGACGTACAAGTACAGGATAACCTACTTTTTTAGCGAATTTTTTTGCATGTTCTAAATCAGAAAGGCTACTCCAATCTGGTTGACCAATTTTTTCTAGGTCAAGTACTTTACTAAATTTTACCCTATTTTCTGCTCTATCGATATTTTTTCCCAATGTACCAATAATTTTTACATTACCAATTCTTAATATCTCTCGTGCCATTGTTATTTTAGGAGCTATATTATTGCTGACTTGCCCACCAACTGAAACAACTATTCCATAAGGTTTTTCTATATCACAGATGTCTAAAACCCTTTCAAAATTTATTTCTTCAAAGTAAAGCTTGTCAGATATATCATAATCAGTTGAAACAGTTTCAGGATTATAATTGACCATTGCGACTTCGTCAATTCCTTGATTTTTTAGTGCCCAAACGATATTTACAGCGCCCCAATCAAATTCAACGCTAGAACCAATCCTATAAACACCGGAACCCAATACAATAATTTTTTTGCGCATAAAATCGTGTTTAAACTCCAAGTCATGAGTATTGCCACCATAAGTTAAATAAAGATAATTTGTAGTAGCTGGCCATTCAGCTGCAAGTGTATCTATTTGTTTGATTACTGGTGTAATATTTAAACGAGTACGAAGTCGACGTACTGCGAATTCATCAGTATTCCATAATTTTGCAATCTGTAAATCAGAAAAGCCGTATTTTTTTGCTTCTTTTATTAATTCTTTTAATTTCATTTGTTTAGAATCATCATGAATACTATCGTTGTAAGAAGAAAACAATTTATTTTTCTTGAGCTTTTTCTCAATTTCTGAAATATGGAGTAATTTATATAAAAACCACTTATCAATCCCGGTTAATTGATAGATCTCATCGACAGAAATATCGTGTCGTAATGCACTCATTAAGACAAAAATTCGCTCATCTGTAGGGTTTTTAAGAAGAGTCTTAATTTTATCATCTGAATAATCATCAAAATTATTAGAATTACCACTTAGACCAATTTTTCCAATTTCGAGCATTCGGATAGCTTTTTGAATTGATTCTTCAAAGTTTCTACCGATTGCCATAACTTCTCCTACAGATTTCATTTGACTCCCTATTCGACGGTCAACAGATCCAGAGAATTTTTGAAGGTCCCATCTTGGAATTTTAGTAACTAAATAATCAAGTGCAGGCTCAAAACAAGCGGTAGTTATTCCAGTTACTTTATTACTTAATTCTGGAAGTGTATATCCCAATGCTAATTTTGCAGCAACATAAGCTAAGGGATAACCTGTAGCTTTTGAAGCTAGTGCACTTGACCTTGAGAGTCTAGCGTTAACTTCAATTGCCTTAAATTGTTCAGAGCGAGCATGAAGTCCGTATTGAATATTACATTCGCCAACAATTCCTAATTCCCTAATAACACGAATTGATGCACTACGGAGGATATGATATTCTCTATTCGTAAGAGTCTGACTAGGAGCTATAACAATAGATTCACCAGTATGAATTCCCATTGGATCGAAATTCTCCATGTTACAGACAGTTATACAATTGTTTTGAGAATCTCTAACAACTTCGTATTCCACTTCTTTCCAGTTAGGTACATCTAAATACTCCTCAATTAATATCTGGTTAATCATACTTTGAGCTAATCCTCTACTAGCTATTTCTCTTAATTGGTCTTCATTTCTAGCTATGCCAGATCCTCGACCACCTAATGTATAGCCCACTCTAACAATTATTGGATATCCAATATCATTCGCTATTTTCAGAGCATCATGTAAGTTATTAGCTATTTTACTTTTTGCAATTTCTATACCACACCTAAACATAGCTTGTCTAAACAATTCTCTATTCTCGGTTTCTTCGATAGCTTTAATTGGTGTTCCTAATACTTCTACCTCGTATTTTTCCAATATACCCTTCGAGTTTAATTCGACTCCACAATTTAAGGCAGTTTGACCCCCAAAAGCCAACATTATTCCATCAGGTCGTTCTTTTTTGATTACTTTTTCTACAAAAGGGACAGTAATTGGTAATAAATAAACTTTATCTGCTAATCTTGGATCTGTCTGAATAGTTGCTATGTTAGGATTAATTAATATTGTTTCAATACCTTCCTCGCTAACAGCTTTTACACATTGAGAACCAGAATAATCAAACTCGCCAGCTTGACCTATTCTAATTGCCCCTGAACCTAAAATCAATACCTTTTTTATATGATCATATAATGGCATTCTTTTTAACTCTCTTATTAATTCTTTACAATAAAACTTTTAAATTTGTCAAATAAAAATTCGGTGTCCATAGGACCAGGGTAATTTTCTGGGTGAAATTGAACCGCAAATGCCTTTTTCTTTTTATGATAAAGCCCTTCATTTGTATTATCATTTGCGTTAATAAACCATACCTCGAGATCAGTTTCTTTTAATGAATCTTCAGATGGCGCAAATCCATGATTTTGAGTAGTTATATAACATTTATTCGTTTTTACATCTAAAGCAGGTTGATTTTGAGACCTATGACCATATTTTAATTTGTAAGTACTTCCACCCATAGCTAACGCAAAGATTTGATTGCCCAAACATATTCCCATAAATGGAAGGTTATTCTCAATTAGATATCTAGTTGTTTCAATAGCTTGAACATTTATTTTAGGGTCTCCTGGCCCATTTGAAGTTAGAAAAGCATCTGGTTTATATTCAAATATCTCATCTGGCTTAAAATTGTAAGGTACCCTAACAACTTCATAATTCCGCAATAAAAGTTGTCTAATAATATTTAATTTAATACCCATATCTAATACTACTACTCTTGGACCATTATTTTCATAAATTATTGGCTCTTTTATTGATACTTCAGACACTAAATCTCTTAAATTTGGATCTTTAACTCTTTTTACTTTCTCAACTAATTTTTCAATGTCAGGTACCTCACCATAGTCATAAACTTTTAATATACCAAGCATAACACCCTGAATCCTCAATTTTTTAGTTAATTCTCTTGTATCTATACCCTCAATGCCAGGTATATTTTCTTTTTTCATCCATTCATCTAAGGACATAAAGCAATTCCAATGAGATGGGATTTTGCATGCTTCGTGCACAACGATCCCGCTTGTTTTAATAAAATGTGGATTTTCAAGATCTTCATAAGGAACATTTATTTTTTCGGATTGAAGATCCAATCCATCAGACTCGAAAAAACGTGGAATTCCCCATTTATCTCTGATATTTGGGTTTGGAACACCATAATTTCCAATTAATGGATAAGTAAATGTAAGAATTTGACCATGATAAGATGGATCGGTCATACTTTCTGGATATCCAACCATTCCTGTATTAAAGACAAATTCACCATCTATTTCCTTTGTTGCACCGAAACCATAACCTTCAAAATAAGATCCATCTTCTAAAACTATTATGGCTTTTCTTTTTTCTTCTTTCATCTCTTAGTACCTTAAGATAGTTAGTTTTTGTTTATTATAAAATTAATGTTCCGATAAAAACAACGAAATTGGATAATGTTAAAATTATTACTGAATTTATTTTTTTGAAAAAAACAAAAATAATGATACAACAGACCTCAATTTCGAAGTTTTTAAGATTAAAGGTATTAAAAAAATTAGATGGAAGGTCTTGGAAAACTTTCCGTAAAATGCCAAATTCCATAATTCCAAATATAAGCCATAAAATAATAGAAAAAATAAATAAAAATTGTTAAAGTGATTATGATTACTAACTTGCTATAGACCTCCCTTTTTCTAAACCTTTTTATAATTGACTTCTCATTCAAATTTTTAAAAACATAAATTAAATTCCCTATCTGATAAATAATTACTGCAAGAATAGTAAAAATTATTGGCGCAAATAGATAATTAAATCCGATTATATCTACAACTAAACCTGATGAATAATCATAAACTATTATATCATCGCCAAAAGTATTTCCCACAATGATTTTTCCATCACTAGTTAAATCTGCATCAAATGGAGTAAATAGTCCAAATGTAAAGCATTTGACAATTTCTTTAGTAGTTTTATTTATTTCAATGATCCTATTGTTATTTGAATCAGTTATTAATAAATTACCATTTGGTAATAAATCACAATCGCGTACCCACCTTAATTTCTTATCTCTATATTCCCAGATTAATTTACCATTTTTATCAATTTCAATTACTCTATTATTTTCAGAATCACAAACCAATGTATGTCCATTTGATAAACGTTTTGGCGAATGTTGATGAAACAATAATGAATGATTTCCAGGAATTCCATAATGCCAGGTTATGTTCAAATAGCCAGGTTCCCCAATTTTTGCACTATGATTTATTTCAATCAATAAATCAAAATTTCTAATAGAAACTAAAACAGTATCGTATTTTTTCCCAGATTGGCTCCCATTTATAAATTCAACTGCGTTTAAATGTGTATAATAACCGTTTGGTGGATTTTTGTTTTGGACTATAGATAAAGCATTATGATCCCACCCGTTTTTTAATCCAAAATCAGTCCAATTAACTTGGGAATTGTTTTTTGCGTCCCATTCCCAAACTACCTTGTCTGTAGTAATATTTATCTCAATTATTTTATCACCGCCAGTATCCGCAATTAATACATCTCCATTAGGAAGTAAATCAGCGTCATGAAAGAAAAAGTGGGGGCAATCATTTTTCCATAAAATTTGTCTGGTATAAGGGTCCATAATTTTTACAACCCCTACTCCATCTGAAATCAAGTAATCACTTTTAAATTTTCCATATCGAATTTCATCAACATCAGTTGGGCCAATTATAGGAGAGAAATTAAATTGGACCGGAATAAGAATAAAATTAAGAATAATAGGGAGAATTGCAATTATAATTTTAATAATTGTCCTTTTTTTCATTAAATCACCAAATGTTTATGAAATAAGTTAATGTATATAAAAGAATATAAAGAGAAAATTGTGTCCCAAACCCCTTCATTGTTCTTTTAAAAGAGATCCAATGCCCATGCTCTTCTTTAATAGCTAAAATTAAATACGGTATAGTAATTAAAGTAATCAAATATATAACAAAAGTTATTACTAAATTTCTCAAATTGTTCCATAAAGGAAGATAAAAGAAATAGCCTAAATTTGGCATTACAAATTCTAATAAATAATAATTTGAAATTCCAAATATGATCGTAATTAATATTTTTGTCCAATATAGTTTTTCATCAGAAAATTTATACAACATTTTATTAGACATTATTATTTCCTCAATTCGCAATTTATATGTTAGAAGTGATTAATTATTTAGATTTATTAATTTTTTTCCTAATTTGGATGAAGATTAATAATAATTATACAATAATTTTCTTTATTATCAATTTCATAAACTTGAACATCTATTTTAAAAACAAAAATGGAGTTCGTTTTAGCTTCTAGAACACCTGCTTGAATAAAGAAATGAAGTGGATAATCTACAAATTCAGTATTTTTGATTTTTATTATTCCCTTATTTTCTTTTTCTAAAATAATTATTTCATAGTCATATTCTTCTCCTAATATATTTGCATTGAGAAAGATTTCACATAATGTTTTGAGAATTTCTTTTTTATTATTTTTATTTAAATCTTCATTTATGTTCTCAAAATCGAGGTATTTTTCAATTTCAAGCGATTCTACAAGGAGAATACCAATTTTTTTGCCATTATTAATTATATCTGGATAAAGATTATTTAATGATTTTAAAAGACTTTTATAAAAATTCCTTATTAATGGACGATATGGTTTTTGTTTTAAAAGTTCTTCGTTTTCTTTTGAAAACCAGAGTGAATAAAACCTACTTTTCTATTTATACATCTATTTTCTTTGTCTAAAATCTTCAGATACTTAGAAACAGTAGTCCTACTGAGATCTAGTTCTACAGCAATTTTTTTAATAGATTTTCCAAAATTGGTGCTTTTTAGAGATTTTAGAATTCTACTTTTAATATCAAGAGCCATTTTAATTATACCTGAATATATATTTCAAAATGATTATGTTCATTTGTATTCATTTAACAGTTTTTTCTATGTCCAGTAATTTAAAGAAAGTCTAATGAGTTTATTAAATTATTTCGATTTTTATTTTTTATTTTTTTACTTATTATTTATTTTTATAGAGATTTTTAATATATTCTTGAATTATTTATTTATTTTTTTTCTCGAGTTTAGATATAAATTAAATATATTTGATATTAGATATTTTTGATATTAGATGATCTAATCCAATGATAAAAATTCATATATGTGAATGGTTATTTATGCCATTGATGATTGGGCATTTGATATTTTCTTGAAATCTTTAAAAAAAGCAGGTTATCCTGGAGTTAATGAGGGAAATTGGAGTACATACATTAATTTGGGGTCAGGAGCTCATTATGCATGCTTAGAACTCGATATGATTTATGACCCAAAAAGCCAAGAAGAAAAAGATAAAATCTTCGAAATACTTAATAATGTTTCGCTTGCATTAATGAAAAATGGTATCTTTTTCCCACACAACCTTAGACAAACAAGAGATATTGTTGAACAGATGGTCATGCCAAAAATTTGGAAACTAACAAAAGAAATTAGAGAGGCAATACAAGCTACAATTTTAAGTCCACTATAACAAATATATTTATTCCTTTAATTTTTTATTTAAAAATTTGTAAAAATAAATATAGAAGAGAATTTAAAGAATTCCTTCAATTTTTAAAGGAGAATTAATATAGCCATTTATTAAGAGGAGGGGGAAAATTTAGTGGGAGGGGATAAATTAAAAGTAGTACATGGCAAATTAAGACCCTATCTTTAATTGAAGGAAAGTAATCTCTTCTCATTTGGCCTTTATTTGGTACATCATTGAAAATTTTTTCATTATAATAATTATCAAATGTCTTTTCCAAACAAACCAAATTTACCATTCCTTATTCTTAATTTAATTCTATATATTTACACCAACATATTTAATCCCAATGCATAAAGATAGTAATGGGAAATATTAAATAATTTCGCAAATTAATTCTG
>Ga0190360_1000723_pt1 | contig 17848 bp, 12 predicted proteins | sample 48721834_MG_FD_161271 | JGI IMG/M metagenome (GOLD analysis project Ga0190360, IMG submission 161271) | Hydrothermal vent microbial mat bacterial communities from Southern Trench, Guaymas Basin, Mexico - 4872-18-3-4_MG | ecosystem: Environmental > Aquatic > Marine > Hydrothermal vents >... | reverse complement strand
AAATGGGTTTATTCCCGCTCCCAGTGCAAACCCCCTCCTGCTACCCGGAACCGGTGCTATAACACCACCATTCGAAGGACCACATTCCTTTCTACCGATAAGGGGTTTAATCACCGTATTTCCTCCCACCTCATGGTCATATCTGAGGATAACCGGTTCTCGGCTGCAAGCATTCAGGTCGCAAACCATATCGTACAGTATTTGATCCAGCTTTTCTCTGTGCTCAGGTTTTTCCTCAGGAAATACCCGGGGTTCCCATTCAGCCTCAAGCTGGAAAGGTATTCTCGAGTGGAGAAATGAAAGCCTCAGGTATAAAACTGTCTTTCCCTCGTAACACACATGAAAATACCCGGAGTCCGTAAACTCTCCCATCGGGACTGCCAGAACATCTCTCTTTGCCGCAAGCTTGAGCAATTCTCCAAGAGCTTCTCTTGGAACCGCAAGAGTCATCCTTTCCTGCGCCTCTGAAAGGAGAATTTCCCATGGATCAAGGCCCGGATACTTGAGGGGGGCTTTCGATAGCTCCAGATAGGCTCCTCCTGATAGCAGTGCCATCTCCCCAACAGAACTAGAAAGCCCTCCAGCACCATTATCTGTAATCGCCCTGAAAAGGAGTTTCTCCCTGGCCTCCTCAAGCATGTCAAACATCTTTTTCTGTGTTATTGGATCTCCTATCTGAACAGCCTGGGTTGGGGATGTTTCTTTTATTTCCTCGCTTGAGAAAGTAGCCCCGTGTATTCCATCTTTACCGATTCTCCCTCCAACCATTACAATGACATCACCTGGAAGGATTTTTTTCTCATGGGTAAACACGCCCCCGATCTTTTTCGGCATAATACCAACCGAACCGCAAAAAACAAGCGGTTTCCCCCTGAAACTATCATCAAAAATAATGGCTCCATTTATTGTGGGAATTCCACACTTGTTTCCACCATCCTCAATTCCCTTTACAACACCCTCCATTATGCGCCGTGGATGCATCATCCTGGGAGGGAGCTCTCCTCTGTAGTATGGGTCACCAAAGCAAAGCACATCTGTATGGGCAATAATCCTAGCACCTATCCCAGTTCCCGCAGGGTCCCTATCACAGCCAACAATACCCGTTATTGCCCCACCATATGGATCAAGTGCCGATGGAGAGTTATGTGTTTCAACCTTAAAGGCAAGATTGTAATTTTCATCAAAGGATATTACGCCAGCATTATCCTTGAATACTGAAACAAGCCACTTTTTCTTTTCTGATAGCTTTTCTGTTGCACCCTGTATATAGGTTTTGAAAAGAGAGCTTATTTTCTGCTCTTTCCCGTTTTCCCTGTAGATAATATCCGCATTGAATATCTTATGTTTGCAATGCTCAGATTGAGTCTGAGCAAAGCATTCTATCTCAGCATCAGTTGGCCACTTCCCGAGCCCGATCTTTCTCCTCTCCTCCTGTACATCCTCTCGCTCAAAATATGCTCTGAAATACTTCATCTCATCTACAGTAAGAGCCAGTACCCTCTGCTCAGATATTCTCTTTAGCTCCTTGTCAGAAACATCAAGCTCTATTACCTGCACCGAAGGGGTATGGTCTGACACATAAACCATCTGTTTGGGTTTGAACCCGCCATGCAATTTAAATCGCCGGTAATCCAGCACCTCAACTTCTTCAATAAGGGGATTGTAAATAGCCTCTCTGGCAAGGTTTAATACTTCATTCTCCGTAAAATCACCTTCCAGAAGATACTGATTTGAATAAAATATCCTGTACCGTTCATCAAAGGGGATATTCCTGCTCTCCAGGAACATTTTCAGCACTTCAGTCGCGGTTTTTCCCACATTATCAGTAACACCCCTTTTAAACGAAACCTCAAAAGCCCATGAGAATTCTGAAAATCTGGCCGCCGCAGGTAAATCAAGTTCGAAGAAATAAAGTACTGGATCGCACAATACTTCCAGAGCAAACTCTCTCAACAGCTCAGTCTGGAGATCTGAGTAAACTGTATATACCCTTATTATCCTGAGGTTTTTAATTTTAGAACCCGCAAACGATCTTAGCTCTCTGAGAATGTGGTGAGCATAGGGATCATCTGTCCCTGGCTTGACAGCCAATTCAATCCTTCTGTAATCCAAAATCTGCTCCCCGTTCCTGGTACCTGTAGATACTTCAAGATATATTAGATTCCTATGAAAAATAGAAAACTAAAAATGAAATGTAAACAAAAACAAAATGTAAGTAAAAAATAGAATCTTTTAGCTTTCTTTTTAGCTTTCTATGGATTTAAGAATTTTATCAACAAATACCGGTTCGGGTACAGCACCCTCTATATAATCCTTTTCATTTATTATTGTTTTGGGTACACCCATAACATTGTATTTGTTCGCCAGATGGGGGAATTCTATAGCCTCAACCATATCTCCCCTTATCCGGTCAGAAACATAGGCAAGTTTATGGGAAAGTACAACAGCCCTTGGACAGTAAGGACATGTTGGAGTAACATAAACCTGGAGATGAACAGGCACCTGAAGCCCTTCAATTTTTTTAACTGTATCATCTGAAAGGCCGTGATTTCCTGTGGAGAGCAATTTGATTGACTCAAGCAGGGAGCTAAACTCATATCCGGATGGAATCCCGAAAAACCTTATCGAATAGTCCCTGCCGTCCTCATCAAGAGGAACAATAGCTGGTATTTTATCAATACCGTATTTTTTAACAATTTCAGAATCCTTAACGAAGTCATACACTTCGAATGTAATCTTATCAGTGAGAGCCGAAATATCTCTTACCAGTTCTTCATTCTGCTCACAGTACATGCATTCTACATCCTGGGTAAACACCAGAAGCTTTACATTCTTCTCAAGACCCTCGAATATCTTCCGGACTTCTTCTTCGATTTTTTTATCAAGCATAAAATCCTCCCATTTTTTGTATATTAGGTTATTATAATATAATAAATATCTAATATTTTGAAAACCTATAGTACCTCTCTCTCCTTTCTTTTGTTTGACAATTACCCCCTTATGAGTAAAATTTAGATTGTTAGTTACATAATGAACAATACATTTAAGGAAATATTCTATGAAAAATAAGGAAAGATTACTGTGGATTGGGCTGGTTCTTATTCTTCTCATTGTTACAACGGCCTCTGGACTCAATAGCTGGACCCTATTCGGGGATGCAGAAAAAACATATGAAAACCTTAGAATTTTTAACGAAGTTTTCAACCTTCTCAGAACTGAATACTACGATGAGTCAAAGGTAACTCCTGAAGCTCTTTCACTGGGCGCTATAAACGGGATGATTCAATCCCTCGATGACCCACATACCTCATACCTTCCAAAAGATGTATATAGCGAACTACAGACAGATACAAAAGGAGAGTTTGGAGGACTTGGAATTGTAATCGGTGTAAGAGATGGTTGGATTACTGTTATATCCCCCATAGATGATACACCTGCAGCGCGAGCGGGAATTAAAGCAGGCGATATGATCATTGAAGTGGATGGAAAATCAACAGAAGGATTCACAACAATGGATGCTGTGCGGGTTTTGAGAGGAAGGGTAGGAACCAGTGTAACGATTAAAGTTAAAAGACCAGGAGTAGAGGAACCCCTTGAGTTTACAATCGTAAGAGGATTGATAAAACTCCAGACGGTAAAATCTACAATGATCGATGATCATATCGGCTACATTAGAATTTCCCAGTTCAGTGAAAACACACCTGAAGCTTTGAAAAAGCAATATATGGACCTTTACAATAAAGGTATGGATTCAGTAATTATTGATCTGAGAAACAACCCTGGTGGACTTTTATCCTCGGTAGTGCAAATAGCAGATCTCTTTCTGGATAACGGAACGATTGTTTCCACAAAGGGAAGAAATCCATCACAGGATCAGGTATTCACAGCTCATAAAGAACTCCTTCTACCAGAGCTTCCAATGATAGTTCTTGTAAATGAGGGAAGTGCATCGGCCTCGGAAATATTTGCCGGTGCAATGAAGGATAACAAACGTGCAATCATCGTGGGTGAAAAAACATTTGGAAAAGGATCGGTCCAAACTGTAAGAGAATTACCCAATGGAGCAGGAATAAGAATAACAACAGCACTTTACTTTACTCCATCGGGAAAAACCATAGATAAAATAGGAATCGAACCAGACGAGGTTGTCCACGGTGTAGAAATTACAGAGAAAGAAATGAAGGCTATTGATAAAATAAACGAATTGAAACTGATAGAAGAGTTTGTAAAGAAACATCCAGAAAAATACACAGATGAAGATTTTCGGGCTCTCATGAAAGAAATCGAAAACAACGGGATCAAAATAAACCCGTTGATTGTGAAAAGGCTTATAAAAAACGAAAAAGAAAAGTATAAAATTCCTGATCTGGTGGATCTTGAATACGATCTCCAGCTCAAACATGCCGTAAACATGCTTAAAACTGTTTCTTTCTTTACAAAGCAAAAGGCTTCGTAAGATTCTAATAAATGTTGATTAATTTTTTGCTTTATTGTAATTTTCTGCAATAGCTATCTATGGGTAAATTATAAAATAGATGTAAACCAAAACCCAGGAGTATTCAGAATATGATAGAAGAATTCAGGGTCAAATCGACTAAAAGAGAAGAACTGATAAATCTGGATTCTTTAATTATGGACTTTCTCAATAAATCCGGGGTAAAGGAATCCATACTCACATTATTTGTTCCTCATACAACAGCGGGCATCACCATAAATGAAAACGCTGATCCAACAGTGGTAAGGGATATTATATACAAACTTGGCGATCTCATCCCTTACAGGGATAATTATCAACACTACGAGGGAAACTCAGACGCACATATAAAGGCATCCATAGTAGGACACTCACTGTCATTGATTATATCAAATGGAAGACCACTCCTGGGAACCTGGCAGTCGGTATATTTCTGTGAGTTTGATGGGCCCAGGACAAGAAGAGTCATAATGAGAATCGCTTAGAAGGATACCACAGGAGGAAAAAAATGGTTCTATTTTTGGGATTATGCTGTATAGTTGGTGGCTTTATAATAGTAATGCCTCTCTTTGTTAATAAATACCCAATTTTAGGCAAAATAGAAGACAAAATAACCCCCTATAAAATTCTAATAGGATTGAGTATCCTGATTATCAGTGTAATCAAACTGCTGGTTCCATACCATGCTCCAGGAAAACCTATTGTACCCATCTTGGGAGATCTTATACCCTCAGCACTGGGCATTCTTATAGGAATTCTGATTTCAATAGACTTTCTCGAAAAACTTAAAGGTGTCGAGGGTGGTAAAATTCAAAAAATTAGAAATTTTCTTGAAAAATACCAGTTTCTGCTGGGGTTCGCAGGCATATTCTTCGGATTCTTGCACTGGATAATATTCAAGGTTATTTTCTTTTAACACTTACTTAAAAAACTCAGGGAAAAAACATACTATATTCTGTCCTCGATAAATAGCAACAGTTAGTGCCTGCATTCAATAATTCCATAAACTGTCAAACAAGATCTTTCTTTCCTACAACCTTGTTGAGAGAATATTCAATAATTCCATCAGCTCCGGCCTCTATGAGCTTGGGTATTAATTCTCTAACCACACTCTCATGGATAACGGATTCAACGGCAAACCAATCTGCATTGTAAAGCTGGGAAATTGTAGGTGCATTCAGACTCGGTAATAAGCTAACCACAGCCTCGAGTTTATCCCTGGGGACATTCATCTTGAGTCCAACCATATTTTCGGCATTTAAAGCACCTTTCAAAAGAAGGGCGAGTTGCTGGATTTTGGCCTTCTTCCAGCTATCCTTAAGGCTGTTTTTATTTGCAATCAACTTCGTGTTTGTTTCAAGAAGTGTGTGGATTATTTTAAGCCCATGGGCCTTTATGGTAGTACCGGTTTCTGTTACCTCAACTATCGCATCAACAAGCCCCTCAGCAACTTTGGCCTCAGTTGCCCCCCACGAAAACTCCACCTTCACCGGAATATTTCTTTCAGCAAAATATTTCTTCGTAAAGTTCACAAGTTCGGTCGAAATGGTTTTGCCGGCACAATCTTCAATGGATTTTATTGGTGAATCCTGTGGTACTGCAAGTACCCATTTCGCTTTCTTCTTGCTCGCCTTAGAATATACAAGGTCTGATATAATCTGCACATCAGCCTCGTTTTCCAAAATCCAGTCAAGACCGGTAAGTCCAACATCCAGGACACCATTTTCAACATATCTTGCCATTTCCTGAGCTCTCACAATCGAACAGGAGATTTCTTCATCATCTATGCTTGGGAAATAGCTCCTCAGACTTGTGGTTACCTTCCAGCCTGCGTTCTGCAATATTTCAATGGTAGCTCTCTCGAGGCTACCCTTGGGTATCCCAAACTTGATAAATTTTCTTTCTGACATATCAGCCTCCGTACACCTCATCAGGGTTAAAAACCCTCAGGCCATCAATTTCAAGTTTGTCGCGGCCGACAAGTTTTCTGTAAAAACAGCTTCTGAATCCTTCGTGACATGCAGCCCCACCGAGCTGCTCCACTTTCAATAAAACAGTATCGCGATCACAATCAATCCTTATTTCCTTTATTACCTGGAGATTTCCAGAAGTTGCTCCTTTCTTCCATATCTTCTTTCTCGACCTGCTCCAGTAGTGGGCATATCCCGTTTCCAGCGTTTTCTGCCATGCTTCTTTATTCATAAAAGCAAGCATCAAGACCTCGCCCGTTCCATAATCCTGGACCACCGCTGGAACAAGGCCATCTAATTTTGAAAAATCAAGCTCAATCATTTACCAGCCCCAATCAAAATAGACAATTTGTATATAAAAAAACATATAAAAAATCACAGAAAAGGAAAGTTGTATCCCTTCAGCCCAAGCTCATTAACAATCTGTTTTATCTCTTCCTGAAGCCTCTCGTTTAATGGTATTCCCCTGTCTTTATTCTCAAGCCAGTAAAGATACTCCTTTTCACCAGCGGTATAGATCCTCTCCTGCCCGGGCATTTTTTTTGAGGCCCTCAATTCTCTCAAAATGTTACCTGTAATTCTTTTAAATTCATCAGGATCAATAAAGCTGGAGATATTAATAGCAATGAAAAAGTGTCCCAGCCTGTAAGGTACCCTGTTACCCTTCTCATCAATACCTGTAAGCATTTTAAGGTAGTTGCCTCCCTGAAGCGCCGCAGAGAGAATCTCAACAACTGTTGAATACCCGTAACCCTTGTATCCACCCCCCTCCTCACCGATTCCTCCAAGGGGAGTAAGGGCACATGTACCCTTCGTAAGGCCCTCAAGAACCTCATCTGGATCGGTTTTGGGCATTCCATCGCTTCCGATAACCCATGAAGGAGGTAACTTTTTACCCATTTTTGCATATGCCTCTATCTTGCCTCTCTGGCTGATCGACGTTGCACAATCTATCACAAAAGGGAACGGCTCATCTGTAGGCATGCCAAAGGTAAGCGGATTCGTTCCCAGCATATTTTCAACACCAAATGTAGGTGCAACGGAAGGCCTTGCATTTGTACCTGATATTCCTATCATGTTCTTTTCAGTCGCCATCATCACATAGTAACCGGCTATCCCATAGTGTGTGGAGTTTCTCGTTGCCACCATTCCCATCCCATATTTACCTGCTTTTTCAATGGCTATTTCCATTGACCGTTTTGCTATTACCATGCCCATTCCATTATTACCATCCACAACTGCTGTTGTAGGGCTCTCCCTTACAATATCAATCTTTGTCACAGGTTCCTGTATTCCGGCTTTGATTCTATCATAATAAATGGGTTTTAACCTGTTTACTCCATGTGAGTATATGCCCCTTTTATCTGCAGTCACGAGAACATCAGCACAAATTCTGGCATCTTCTTCAGGGACACCAACTCCTTTAAAAACATCAATAATAAACCTCTCCATTGTATCAAAATCAATTCTTACTTCTCTTTCAGCCATACAATTCCTCCAGACTAATTATTAAGTACCTGATCTTGAATACTATTCAGGTCCCTTCTCAAAGATCCGACAATTTTTGGTTTCTAACTTACAGTACTGTTTGCAAAAACCCAATATACATTATCTGCCATATAATTTTTTCAGCGCCTCTACAAACTTCACGTTATCTTCGTGGGTTCCAACAGTTACCCGAATACATGTTGGATACCCATAATTTGCTGCCCCTCTGACAAGAATTCCCATTTTCATCAGCTCTTCCACAACTTCTGCCGAATCTCTACCGGTATCTATGAGTATAAAGTTCGTACTTGATGGAACGTATCCAAGACCCAGTTCATCGAGAACCCTGTAAATGAAATCCCTGCCCTGGCGTGTTACCCTGAGGGTTTCTTCTATAAATTCTTCATCATCGATTGCCGCTTCTGCCGCTTTTTGCGTAATTATACTTATGTTAAATGGTAACTTTATCCTGTGAATAACATCTATCACCTCAGGAAAAGCAAAGCAGTACCCCAATCTCAATCCGGCAAATCCATAGGCTTTTGATAGGGTGCGAATTGCTATCAGGTTTTTTACTCCATTCTTCAAAAGAGAAACTGTATTGGGAAAACTTGAAGTGTCTGCAAAATCCCCATATGCCTCGTCATGAACCAGCAAAACAGACTCAGGTAATTTGGCGATAAACCTCTCTATTTTTTCGTGATTAAATGCATGCCCTGTCGGATTATTGGGATTGGCCAGGAATACCATCCTCGTTTTATCGGATATTTTATCAACAATACTATCCAGATCTATTTCATAACCCTTCATTCGGCTTTTAACAATATTTGCCCGCATGATTTTCGCTGCAATCTCATATATGGGAAATGTAATCTCAGGGATTATCACCTCATCTCCATCGTTTAGAAATCCCATCGCAATATAATAGATAATTTCGTCGGCTCCATTCCCCACTGTGCACATATCAACAGGAATATCAAACTTTTGAGAAATTTTCTCTCGTAAGGCCAGATTGGAACTTTCGGGATAGAGATTCATACTTCCAGCAGCCTCGATAGCCTTCTGAAGTGCCTTTTTTGATGGGCCAAGTGGATTTTCATTTGAGTTCATTTTGACCCATTTTTTTATGCCATATTTCTTCTGGGCAATCTCAATTGCTGTGCCACTAACGTAAGGTGCTATATCCTCTATACCTTTGTTTAACCTCATTCCAGACCGCCATTATTTATTTTAAATTATCTAAAAACCTGGAGAGAACATCGGCTTCGAGGTAGCCGCTCCAGGCAAATCTTCATTCATCCAAATTGACCTGTATAAGTTAAATAGAAGGAACAAAAGGGTCAATACCGGGGTGGGATTATTTTCGTGATTAATGAAATCTTGAGGCTGTTTTTTAAATCAAAATCAAGTAAAGAACTAGTAATTTTAAGAGGGCCTCTTTAAAATGACTGTAATCGAATCTCAGACTCTCTGGTTAGGGCTGATGCCAAAATTGTCCAGACTTTAAATAAATTGCAAAGCTTATAACTGAATCTAAATTGTTAGATCAGGAGCGATGAGGGATATTCCTGAAACTCAGTCCGAGAGTTTCAAGCTCCTTTTTTTTCTCATCCCAAAGTTTCAGATAATCATCTTTTGGTTTTATTCTTTTAATATCGTAGCACTCAGTAAAACTCTTTCCAATTGGCGGTTTGGATAGTCTGTTTTCATACTTCTCCAGTAGCTTATCAACTATGAAGTTTGCTTCCTGCCGAGTTATTCCACTTCCTGCCGTTGCATGCCCGACCTCCGCATGTATCCTTGCCTCCATACCTGTAGCATGCTCTGGATGTCTGTTTTTGGCAACAGCAGCCGGATTTAGATGCCATCCCGAAACAGTAGAAGTAATGGAATGTGCAGCAAGCTCATAGATGACCATTTCTGTACATGGTCCCGAAGCCATAAAAGCGTTCGATGCGGTAACAAGATGTGTATTTCTTGCAAGTGCCTGCCCGGAAACACTGAGAAGCCATAGCAACATTCTATCGGTATTACACACATAATTTATATGTATGGGAAAAGCATTATGCCGCTGAGCCTGAAAAAAACACAACCCGAGAAAGTGATGTGCAACAAGTGCTATGGCAGTACCTCCCGGACCTCCAGCATATCCCCCGAGAAGAGGACCGTACAATCCACCTCTCACATATGGTGTATGCATGAGAAAAGTAGTTCTCTTCAGTCGCTCATAGTCAACTTTCATTTCAGCAATAGCAGCCGTAAAAAGACCATCACCAGGAAAAGCCCCAAACTCCTCCCTGGCACCTGCAACTGTTGCGTCGGTTTTTTCGGCAACCGAGATAAAGTTATGTATTGGCATGTAGGGACGACCTGAAAATCTGGCAGCCTCCCTTAGTTTCATCACATTCCAGATAGCCGCCTCAACCTCCACAGGTGAACCCGATGCTATAGGCCTTCCTCGATACTCGGTGATAAGAGGACCTGAAAATGTGTCGGCAAGCTGTTCCTTTGCATAACTCATACACAGCTCTACGAAAAGCTCTTCCCTGACAGGTGTGCCAACAGCGGAAAAAAAGACAACAGGAGGTACTTCATCCTCAACCTTTCTGTGGGATACTTTTACAGTCTCATTACCACTTCCATAGACTACTTCAGAAGGGGCCGATTCCAAGATCGAATAAAGATCATCTTTCGAAAGCGTAACCTGTCTTCCAGTGTCAATTACATATACTCCCACCTTCTCAAAAAATTCAACTGCCGCATCGAACAATCTGTCAGATAGATTGTCATCAGAACTCACTGGATTCTCTGGATTGTACTTTATCTCGTATTTCTGCTCCAGCTCCCGCAACGTCTTGCTGAGAAGGCTGTCAAAATCCTTTTCTCCCATTATTTTACCCTTCTCAGCCATCTCAACGAAATCCCAAAAAGAAAGCATAACCTCATCCTCCGATAGCAAAACTTTTCAATAAAAATGCTCTAAATACTCATCATCAAAACATTCGTTAAAACATTATCCAAGTCAAAACCCCAGTGAAAATACATGTTCCCGCATTATTTATCATTCAAAAGAGGCAGCACTTTTTTCTTAGAGCTTTTAAATACTCAGTTTTTAATATTGAGTAGCTTTTTTGCAACTTCCACTGCCTCCATTGCATTCTCACCATAACCATCAGCACCTATTTTTAGTGCCCACTCCTCAAGCACAGGTGCACCACCTACCATAACCTTTACGCTATCTCTCAATCCCAGTTCCCTCAGATATTCAATAACTTTTGGAATGTTTACCATGGTGTTTGTCATAAGAGCCGAAATTCCTACCAAGTCTGGTTTTTCATTCCTCACGCAATCAACAAATCTCATTATTTCAACATCCCTCCCAAGATCTATAACCTCAAAACCTGCACCCTGAAGCATTATTTTTACAATATTTTTGCCTATCTCATGAACATCACCCTGGATTGTACCAAGAACCACTCTCCCTAAAGTTTTTAATTCTTTTTTCTTTTCAAGAATAGGTCTGAGTATCCTCAAACCCTCCTCCATTATCTCAGCCGCTTCTATCATATCCGGTATGAAAATCTCAAGAGCTTCAAACTTCCTTCCAACCTCTTCCATCCCAGCTCTGAATCCCCTCTCTATCAGATCAACAGGATCAATCCCCTTCTCGACCAATTCCCTGGTAAGATCCATAAAAGATTTTCTGTCTCTTATAACAAGGGCATTTTTCAACCGCACAATTTTTTCATCAAAGTCACCCATCAGTCAATCCTCCCTGGATAAAAAAGAGGTGCTCTTAATGATGCTCGTACAACTGTGTCTTTTAATCTATCGCTAAACTGAAAACCGTTCTTTGCTCAGCGGACGAGAAGATACATCTCTTGCTTAATAAAGACGGTGTTAAGTTATTCAATTTAAAAAATAACCAATTTTAAACCCAAACTATCAGTTTTACTCGGCAAACCTTTCCATAAATTTCTCCGCTTTCATTCTCTCTTCTTCTGACTGAGTCAGGAGACTTGCAACTACATACACAACCAGACCAATCACTATCCCCCAGAAAATGCTGAATGGCCAGCTCCTACCCGGCCATGCAGGAATTATGCTGGGCAGGGCGACACCAAGATCAATCAGATAATGCCAGAGAACAAATGCGGCTCCAACAAGCATACTTGCAATTGCTCCCTTCGTTGTTCCCCACTTAGTATATATGCCAAGGATAAGAGGCCAGAATACCCCGGAAGCAAGAATATCACTTGCCATCCATAAGACCCAGAGCAGATCCTTTATCGCAATGGATATAAATATCCCACAAACCGCCATGATTGTTGCTGATATACGTCCGAAAAGAACAAGCTGGGCTTCCGAAGCGTCCTTCTTAAAACACCTGTGGTATATGTCCTCGGTCAGTACCAGTGATCCAGTATTTATAGCTGTATCCATAGTAGACATAAGGGCAGCAAGAAGTCCGGCAAAGCTGATACCAGCAAGCACAGGTGGAACATAATCCTGAATTACCAGCACCATAATGTGCTGCCCTTCGGGTTTTTCGGGATACATGGCAAGGGCAAGCATTCCTATAATCACAACAAAGAAATAAAGTGGAATATTAATGTAAAGCGCACCCCTGGAAAGCTTCTGAGCATCCCTGACAGACTTTGCTGCAGAAAATCTCTGCCAGATCTCAGCAGAAATGACCCATGCAAATGTAAACGATATTATATAGAAAAGACTGTATTTTGCATTCCCGAAAATATTATAATAATTCTCCAATCCCTTCTGTGAAACCACTTTTGAAACATTACCAAATCCACCTGAGCCCTTAAATGCAAAAATAAGTACAATGATCAACGCCACTATAATCCATGCAAACTGTCCAATATCAGTGGTAACAACACTTTTGAAACCACCAAACATTGAGTAAAACCATACAACCACAACAACCACAAACAGGGCAATGGTATAACTCCAGCCAAAAAATCCACTTACAAAATTGGCAGCACCAATCATCTGGCTTGCAGCCCATGTAACCATATACCACCATATAATTATGGACTGTATTATTCTTGCTGTACGATTGTAACGTGCCTCTGTCATCTCGGGCTGGGAAAGAGGGCCAAACATCCTAATTCTCTTGGCGAAGAAAAGGAGAACAATCCCCGATACTATAGTTGGACCACCCATAACAAAATACGCACTCCAGCCTCCACTGTAAGCTTTATCTGCTGAAATAATAGCAGATGCTCCTCCGAACCATGATGCAGCATAGCTAAAGGCCAGAACCCATGCTGGAAAGGTCCTGTTTGCAAGAAAGTAATCCATCTCTGACTTGATAACTTTCCTGTAAATACTTAAACCAATTATGAAAGCGTAGTAGATTATTATAAAAATAATCGCAGCAAGTTGATAGGACTCCATAAACCCTCCTTTGATTTTTTTGGATTGGATTTTGATACTGCCAGTGCTACAACACCAAACCTTAGATTACTTCTTTGGATTAAACACTTATAGGACGAACTTCGAGTTCTCGTTATGAAACGCAAAATATCGATTCAAAATAAAAAAATCAACAGGTTAATATAAATAGTCCGAAGTTCGCCGGCACTGCCACATTTTCAGTTTTATTTTGTATTATGATTTCTATTTTTCAGAAAACTCGACATTCGTTATTACATAAAATCGGCAGTGCAATCTAATAATTTTAAAGATAAAATGTCCTTTAAACCCTTAATTTTCAGCTCTCAACTTTTTACCTGCAAGTACCTCAGGATTAACTATATACCTGGGCCTTTCACCCTTCAGAACACGAATAACCTCCTCCATCCCCTGACGCTTAAGCCTTTCAAGGCTCTCCTCTGAATACCAGGCTGAATGGGGAGTTATTATAACATTTGAAAGCTGCGCCAGAGGGTTTATTCCCTCCGGAGGCTCCGACTCAAGAACATCAAGCCCTGCACCACCTATCCAGCCCTCTTTTAAAGCCTTCAGCAAGGCATACTCATCAATCACCTTTCCTCTGCAGGTATTTATCAGGATAGCATCCTTTTTCATAATCCTCAGCTCTCTCTCTGAAATCATATGGTGGGTTTCGCCGTTCAGCGGTACATGGAGGGATATAAAATCACAAATTCTGAGAAGATCATCAAACTCATGAACCCTCTCGATTCCAAGAAGTTCAAATATGTCATCGGAAACATAAGGATCGTATGCAGATATATTGATTCCAAATCCCCTTGCTTTTGGAACTACAGATCTTCCAATTTTACCAAGCCCTACAATTCCAAGCCTTTTATTCTTAACATGGTATACAGGTTTTGCAAGATTGTAATCCCACTCACCTTTTTTAACAGACTCAGTCAGCGCTAAAAGTTTTCGTGAGACAGAAAGCAAAAGCATTACAGCATGGGTTGCAACCTCATCTGTGCAGTAGGCAGGAACATTTGAAACAACGATTCCTCTCCTTGTAGCAGCCTCCAGATCGATAAAGTCGTATCCAACCTCAAGGGCAAGTATTATCCTACACTTTTCCAGCACAGATATATGCTTTTCCGTTAAAGGCCTATCTATTAGAATAAGCCCTACCGCATCTTTTATTGCTTCCTCAAACTCACTATCATCAAACCCCTTAAAACTAAAAAGCTCAAATCCCTCTTTTTCAGCTTCTTTCCTGAAAAAATCAAGGTCGAAAAACTTCATATAAACCCTATCTCCAGCTGCAACAATCCTTTGCATCACAAAACCCCGCGGTTACAGTAATGATTCTCAAGAAAATACAGCATATGTCTGCACTAAACTCTTTACTAAAGTCAATCCTGTATTGCAAGTAATATCTCTATGACTTCTGAGAAACCATATTCTGTAGATTATATGGATAAATAAAAAAATGTCAACTACCCATATCGGTTCTTTTGATATGGATTATGATACCACCTGGCATTATTCAAGCATTAAATACCAGATCCAAAGTCAGCGAAGGATTAAAAAAATTATAAACTTAAGGAAGAACAAAAAAGATTCTCACACGAAGAGGCAAAAAAAGTATTAAAGGAGGGTTTGAAAAATAACAGATTCAAACATATCGAAAAATTATGCGAGTTTTTAAAAATATAGAAAACCCATTATATTGTTAGGTAAGATTTAAACTACTTTACCTTGAGAAATCACCCTATACCTGAGGAGAGATTCAAACCCGGTAAGTTCTTGGAGTTATTTTTATCCGTTAGCAAAAGATAAAGTTTACTATGCCGGAGGAGGGATTCGAACCCTCATGGGGAAAATCCCCGCTGGATTTTGAGTCCAGTGCGTCTACCAATTCCACCACTCCGGCGATTATCTCAGCAATTTAAAATATAATACCATTAAATTAATTTTAACAAAGAATTTTTCGATTCTAGATAAAATACATATATGTAACACCTCGTTAAAATGCATCAATCCTGTGTTCTTTGAATAAACTCTCGCATAGTCACTGCGGATTTCACGGTTTTTCATCCATTATACACCTTGAAAATGCAACCTATAAAATTTGACCTGACTTGTAATAAAATATTACTATAAACAGATACCAGGGAAAATGCTGAGTCTCACAAAATACTAGAAGAGTAGACTAAAAATTTATAGTGCTGGCGAACTTCAAACAATTTAAATTAATACTGCTTGATTTCTTTATATATTCTCAACAATATACATTTCATCATTAATACTTGAGGTTCGCATTAACCAATTAAAATTAAAGTTCGCTTTACAAATATACTGTGAGAGGCATCTTACATGGCAAACGGATACTACCCATTTGATCAAATTGAGAAAAAATGGCAAAAAATCTGGGAGGAGAAAAAACCTTTCAGGGCTGAAAAAGATCCGAATAAAAGAAAATTCTACTGTCTCGAAATGTTTCCCTATCCTTCGGGAAATATCCACATGGGGCATGTAAGAAATTATTCAATTGGTGATGTACTGGCAAGATTCAAGAGGATGAAAGGATTCAACGTACTGCATCCCATCGGATGGGATTCTTTCGGGCTGCCCGCCGAAAATGCGGCCATCGAAAGAGGAATACATCCTGCAAAATGGACCACATCCAATATCCAGAACATGAAAACCCAGTTAAAGAGGCTTGGATTCAGCTATGACTGGGATAGAGAGATAGCAACTTACAAACCCGATTATTACAAATGGAATCAGTGGATTTTTCTCAAGATGTATGAGCGCGGACTTGCCTACAAAAAAGAGGCCGCCGTAAACTTCTGTCCGAGCTGTAATACGGTACTCGCTAACGAACAGGTTGAGGATGGGAGATGCTGGAGGTGTGGAACCAAAGTAATACAGAAAAACCTGTCCCAGTGGTTCCTGAAAATTACCGAGTACACCGAGGAGCTCCTTGAATCTTTGAAATCGCTGGACGGCTGGCCCGAACGGGTTAAGTTGATGCAGAAAAACTGGATTGGGAAGAGCGAGGGTGTACTTGTAAACTTTAAACTTGATCACATGGATTTCCCGATTTTTACAACAAGGCCAGATACAATCTACGGTGTAACCTTCATGGCCATTGCACCTGAACATCCCCTTGTTGATACCATAATAGAAAAATCAGGTGATAAAAAAGATGTACTCAAAGAGTTTGTGGAAAGGGTAAAATCTGAGGACAAGATAAAAAGAACAAGTGAGGACTACGAAAAAGAAGGAATAGATACAGGACTTTTCATTACCAATCCACTCAATAATGAGAAGGTTCCTCTCTATATAGCAAACTTCGTTTTAATGGAATACGGAACAGGTGCGATCATGGGTGTTCCCGGTCACGATCAGAGGGATTTTGAGTTTGCAAAAAAATACGGGATTCCAATTAAGGTTGTAATCCAGAATAAAGAAGGTAATCTTGACCCCCAAACCATGAAAGAAGCCTACGTAGAAGATGGTATTAATGTCAATTCAGGACCATTCTCAGGACTTCCCAATAGAAAAGTAATAGAAGAAATTGGAAAATACATAGAGGAAAAAGGACTGGGCAGGAGAACTGTAAATTATCGGTTAAAAGACTGGCTTATATCCAGGCAGAGGTACTGGGGCACACCCATACCCATAGTCTACTGCAACAAATGCGGGATAGTACCAGTACCTGAAGATGATCTCCCTGTAATCCTACCTGAAGACGTTGAGTTTACCGGTAAGGATAACCCGCTGAAAACCAACAGGGAATTTTTGAAAACAAATTGTCCCCGATGTGGTTCAGAGGCCACAAGAGAAACGGATACCATGGATACATTTGTCGACTCTTCATGGTACTTTGCCAGATACTGCAGTCCTAAAGAAAATAAACTCCCATTTAACCCGGAAGATACAGATTACTGGATGAATGTAGACCAGTACATAGGTGGGATTGAACACGCAATACTCCACCTTCTGTATTCCAGGTTTTTCAACAGATTTCTCAGAGACATAGGACTGATGAACTGCGATGAGCCCTTTCAGAATCTGCTGACGCAGGGAATGGTTACAAAAGAAACATACTGGTGTCCCAACCATGGATACCTGATGCCAAAAGAGGTAAAGGAGGGCAGAATCTGCTTCAATTGCGGGACTGAGGTAACAATCGGCAGAGTAGAAAAGATGTCTAAATCCAAGAAAAATATAGTAGATCCCGGAGAAATTATAGAGAAATACGGAGCAGATACAGCAAGGTTATTCATTCTTTTTGCCTCTCCGCCCGAAAAAGATCTAGAATGGTCAGAAAGTGGCGTTGAAGGCTGTTTCAGATTTCTAAACAGGCTTTATAAACTTTTTCAGGGAGAGGCAGAAAACTTTAATTCACTGGGGGATGCACTCGAAAATTACGAGAAAAAGTTAAAAGAAAACTACTCACCAACCGGAATAGAAAAAAAGATTATAATCAACCTCAACAAAACAATCAAAAAGG
>Ga0190360_1000722_pt1 | contig 17849 bp, 15 predicted proteins | sample 48721834_MG_FD_161271 | JGI IMG/M metagenome (GOLD analysis project Ga0190360, IMG submission 161271) | Hydrothermal vent microbial mat bacterial communities from Southern Trench, Guaymas Basin, Mexico - 4872-18-3-4_MG | ecosystem: Environmental > Aquatic > Marine > Hydrothermal vents >... | reverse complement strand
CGTAGACTTCAGCCAGCGCGCGCGGGTCAAGCCGGATGCCATTTCCAAAGAGCTTCTGCGCAATTCGGATGATGAGAGCAACGACCTGATCGCTACTCTCCGCCATTACCCGCTCTCGCCAAGCGATCGTCTCAGCCAGAATGGACTGAGCGGACTGGATCAGATCCTTGCTCTCCTGCTCAGCCTTCGCAGCAGCCTCTCTCCTTGCCCGCTCGAAAATCTGCATCGCCTTACGCTGCAGCTCTTCAGGATCCAGGCCCTCTTTCTCATCAACAGTCTGGGCTGCGTTATTGTCCGCATGAGCAGGTTTGCGATCGGCCTCACCAACAGTCTGGGCTGCGTCATTGTCCGCATAAGCAGATTGGGGGTCGGCGGTTCTTGCATTGCCGACTGGAGACAGCGAAAAATCAAGCGGCCTCCATGCAGCTACATTCCTCTGGCAGCGACCCTGCTTCAGGATCTTGGCCGGGAGAGGCTCGAGGGCTGTCTTCACCGTTGAGGCAAGATCATCGAACAGCCAATCGTTGGGAGTCATAAGGGAAGCCCACTCCCCCGATTCATTCATCACGCTGCGGATCTCGCCTGGGGCGACTCCATTCTTGGGGCTAATAGATGATCTCATTACCCACTCCGCTACCTGCGATGATGATCTCTTCTCTTTGCTCCAAATCGCGAACTACCTCAACAATCCTGCGCTGCGCTTCGTAAACATTCTTCGCCAACTGCGGCCCCAGGATTTCCAATTCCTCCTTCAGGTTCTCCCGCGCACGTTCGGAGAGGTTTCGATAAATCAGCTCGCGTATAGTCTCCGGCGCCCCTTTCAGCGCCAGAACAAGATCCTGCTTGTTTACGTCCTGCAAGACGCGCTGGACAGCCTTGTCATCCAATTTCGCCAGATCGTCGAATGTGAACAGATTGGCGCGGATTTCCTCTGCCAGATTGGGGTTGCTCGCCTCAAGCTCATCGAAGATCTTGTTCTGTACGTCTCTATCGATCTGGTTCAGAACTTTCACCAGGAAATCCACCCCCCCGGTCGCCATGAACGCCGCTTCGCTGAAGACCGTGGCCAGCTTCTGCTTCAGCCCCTCCTCAACCACCTTCACAACCTGGGGTGTGATGTTATCCATCTGGGCCAACCGCAAGGTGACGTCGGTTTGAATCTCCGGCGGCATCTTTGAGAGGATGTCCGCTGCAAGCTTCGCATCCAAATAGGAGAGCACGACGGCGATGGTTTGGGGATGTTCCTCTTGGAGAAGAGATGCAACCTGAGCCGGATCCGCATTGCGAACGATCTCGAATGAAGAAAGCTTTTGCACAGCAGAGATGCGTTCCAGAATTTCGGCGCCACGACGTGGGCCCACCAATCGCGTAAGGAGCTGACGAGCGAATTCAAGACCGCCGGTCTTGATGTCGCCTCCACCCAAGGCGGCCAGCTCGCAGGTCTCCTTCAGGACTTCCTCCCGCACCCTAGCTGGAATGGGGTTGGCTTCGCTGCAAGCAAGCAGGACCCGCTCGAGTTCATCCTCGTTGAGGAATTGCAGCACCGCGGATGAGTAGTCAATACCCACAGAGAGTAATAGCGCGGCAGCCTTCTGGAGCCCGCTGACCTGAGTAACATTCATTTGGCTCACGCTAGGATGTATCCTCGCTCAGCCATAGATGGATGATCTTTGCGACGTTGGCAGGGTCGATGGATGCAACTTCTTGAGCCAGGCGTTCTACTTCTCGATCGGCCTCCGATGCCGGTTGAGCCATCTGGCGCGCTGTGGCCTTACGCATGATGGCGGCGTGTTCCTCCATTGCGTCCTCTTGCTCGTTATCTTGCTCTCCGAGGTCTTTGGAGGCGGGAGGGCTGGCCAATGCGAGCTCACTGGCCGGTTTCATGATGGGTGTCCAGGCCTCCGCCGATGCAAGCCGAAGATTGGAAAGCAGCCGTTGGATATACCAGAGCAACGCCGCCAGGAGAACGAAGGCCGCCGCGATGATTCCAATGCGCACATAGAGATCGGTTTTCTTAAGCTCATCGAGCTCTTGAGCCTGATCTTCGTAATAGCTGCGATCAAAACTCAGTGAATCGACGGCGATGGTGTCGCCACGGGTTTCATCAATGCCCGCCGCGGCCACAATGGCAGTCTGAAGCGTCTTCAACTGTTCCGGATCTGTCACCCCATCTATTAGGACCGAGAGAGAGACACGCTTGATCTGGCCGGCAGGGATTGTCTCTCTTGATTCGGTCTGCGTGATCTCGTAGTTCACGATCTCTTCGGTGCGCAGGTATCCGCCGAAGTTGCCAGATGCGGTTTCCGTCGGCAACGCTGGTGGAAGATTGGTTTCAGCCCCCGGCACACCCCCCGCCTCAGCATCGGTTTCCCCGTAACGCTCTGTGATTGCCTGCGAGCTGCGCACGACAGACTGTGCGGGATCATAGGATTGTGTCGCTTGCTCCCGCTCGGTCCAATCCATAGCAATGCTGGCTTTCACAACCGAGCGATTCGGGCCGAGCACCTTGTCGAGCAAGCCTCGCACTTTAGACTCGATCTCAGCAGCGTAGGCGAGCTCGGCAGCCAATCGCTCATCCGTTTGCGTGTCCAGGCCACCATCCTCCTCCCCCGCGCTTCCCGCTGCGAGCAAGTTCCCGCGCACATCCACCAAGACAACGTTTTCTGGTCGCAGCCCCTCCACGCTGGATGCCACCAGATGCGTAATAGCGCGGACCGTCCCCGCATCCAGCGACGCACCCGCTCTGGGCATGATGGTGACAGATGCCGTGGCCGGGGGTTGATCGCCCGCCAGCAATCTGTGTTCAGGTGTGACGATATGGACGCGGACCGCTTCCACGGACGTCATGCTACCAATTGTGCGCTCAAGCTCACCCTCCAGTGCACGCCGGTAATTCACACGCTGGCTGAATTCCGTCATCCCCAACGTAGATCCACTAAACAACTCAAAGCCCACCGTATCGCCTTGTGGCAATCCCTGTCGCGCCATTGTCAAGCGCACTTCGTGCACTTTGTCGTTAGGAACCAGAATCGTCCCCGCACCCCGCAGCTGGTAAGGAGTGCCCTCTTCGTCGAGCAACTCCACAATCCTTCCAGCGTCTGCCTCACTCAGACCGCTGAAGGCCACAGCGTAGGTGGGACTGTTCGCCCAGGTGATGAAGATGACTGACAGAACTACTGCGGCCACGATTAAGGCGAGAATGGCCGCACGCTGTCCAAGGCTCTGGGACCTCCAGAATGAAAGCCCTTGATGCCGCAACTGTGTAAGCATGCGCTACATACCCTGGGGCGCATGCCAGCTAAACTGACATACGCATAATCTCGCGATAGGCTTCAACAAGCCGATCTCTGATGCCGAGTGCGATGCGGAAGCTGATGTCCGTTTCCTCCAGGTTGATCATCACCTGGTGGATATCGACATCGTCTCCAGCAGCGAGTTGGCTGAGCATGCTATCGCTGCGGTGCTCCATTTCGCTCAGAGATTGGAGCGCGCGCGCAAACGATGCACCGATAGTTTCTGATTTCGCCTCTGAGGAGAGCCTCTCGCCGGGCCGCATTTGATCGAGTGCATTCTGGCCGCTCAAACGATCAATCTTCATGTCGCTCATTCCTTCTCATCTCTCTTTCCAAAGCATCAGCGACCGATCTCGAGCGCCTTTAGCGCAAGCCGCTTCGCCGCCTCTATCACCGAGAGGTTGGCTTCATAGGAGCGCGTCGCTGAGATCATGTTCGTCATCTCAACGACGATATTGACATTGGGGTAGGTCACATAGCCCTCCTCATCTGCATCCGGATGAGAGGGGTCATAGATGCGGGGGCCGGGTTCGCTATCGCGGACAATCTTCTCCACGCGCACGCCGCCCACTGGGCCTGTGACCCGGCGCGGATCACCAGACCGGGAGGGCATTAAGACTGAGGCGAAAGGCCCCCCCTCCTCACGGAAGATGACGTCGGAGCGCTGATAGGGCCCGCCATCATCGCTACGCGTCGTCTCTACGTTTGCGACGTTGTTTGCAATGAGATCGAGGCGCAACCTCTGCGCCCGCAGGCCGGAAGAACTAATCCGCAGAACGCTCCAGAAACTCATCTCATTGTCCTCCCGCCTTCCATCACAGCTGAGGGCATTCTGCCCGACTCCCACAGCGCTGCGTCGGAATCAAGGTGATGGACAACCCCGATCCGCGTGAGCGCACCGTCATCCTAGCATTCGTCTTTCGCTACGACTGTAAACAGCGAGTGAAGCGCCGATAAAATCGGCGTGAAGATTGATCACCCGCTGCTGAATGCGGGTGATCAACACTCGAAACTCTACGGGCCGAAAGCCGCCCAGGGCTTTATGGAGGACGAACAAGAGACGTCTTGATGCTTGAATGCTACGCCGCCTGCGCAACCCTTGGCACTTCCACATATGAGGTCCCAGACCGGGCGACAGGCGAATTCATTCGATCCACTTCCTCCCATACTTCTCCGAGCGCTCGGAGGACCTGCAGCGCATCCTGGTACTTATCTTTGCGAACGCACTCCAAGCACCATTGATACAGGGCGAACAGCTTTACGGCGATCTCGCCCTGATCAAAATCAAGTGCGTCCCGAAGCAGGCTGATTGCCTGAGTTGCGCGTTCAAAATCCTCCTGCTCGCAGGCCTTGATGGCCACATCGTAGGTAAGGAGGATCAGGCGAAGCGGGCTCGCGCCCAGGACATCGTGCTGACGATACTCATGAGTCTGGAAGGATGTTGCGATCACGTTACCTCTCCTCATATGTGCGCTTTCGAAGGTTGATTTCAATATCGGCCATTAAGACGGATCCTTGAATCAAAATGGGCAAAGGCCAGATGAATCATCCTGATGGTCACTCATCGCAGAGAACGGCTATCCGCATTAACTGTAGCTTATGTGTCTATCCTGACACACAGATGCACCATGAAACACGTCTCGCATCGGCGCCCTCGCTCAAGTGAGCATCTGAATCAACTCTCCCTCACTAAGGCGATCGAACTCCTCGGGCGGAATCGTGCGAATGACTTTTCGAGAGACCCGGTCAACCACCACAATCGTGACGTCGCTGGTCTGCGGATCCACCTGGAAAAGCAGACGCACATCCGAGCTCATCCGCGGAGTCGCCCGGGGGATCTCATCGCGAGGCTTTTCCCCTTTAGAAGGGGAAAGATCCCGCTGTGAAGAAGGTGTTTGCCCCTGAGGATCGATTTGCCTCGCTTCCAATTTGCCCATCGAAATTGGATTCTGAATCGACACGGTGTCCTCCTTGATGCGGCCTTCAACCTCCTCGTCTGGTTCCCTGCCTTCTCACTTGGCCTTCCTTCCACATGATTCTCACGTGCAGGGAACCCCTTATCTTTATCTCAGCACGCTGAAGTTCCCATACAAGCTCGTGAACTGCGACTGCGCATAAGCCTGGCCGAGGATTTGGGCCTGCAGCTCAGCGTACTGAAGCGTCAAGAACTCTTCCCGCTCCGCGAGGGTATCCTCCAATCGGCTGATGTCGCTGGCCAGGCTGGAAATCCTCGACTCGGTTGACTCGATCACTGCCGCAAGATAACCATCATTCGATGAGGTGAAGCGGTCCAAGACTGCATCCATCTCCTCCATGACGACATCGAAGAGTGCGCTCACATCATCGAGATCCTCCGTCAGCGCTTGGGTTAGCTTGTCACTGTCAGATATCGAAAGTTGCAGACCATCCGTCAATGACAAGCCGATCTCCCGCAGACTCGAATATTTCCCCGACGCGGATACATTATCGATTGCCAGTGCAAAGAGGTCCGAGCGAAGATTGCGAATCGCGTAGTCGTCCGCCAGCGCTGCGCGCGTGTAAGTCGTTCCATCGCCGCTCGAGACGACGGCGGTCTTTTCCTCGATGTATCGCAATGTGCCGTTGAAACTCTCCAGGAAGGATGAAATCCGCGTCTCAATTGGATTGGCATCAGCAGAGACAGTCAGCCGGGCGCTGGCGCCCTCAGCATCGGGCGCCAGATTAAGAGTGACCCCATGGATCACATCCGTGAGGGACTCATTGCTCGATCGTGTGAATTCGATCCCATTCACAGAGAAGGTCGCATCTTGTGCCGCCTGCAAGTCGGCCCCGAAGCCCAATCCACCCTGATCCAAGGCATCACTGAAGATCATGGTGTGGTTCGTTCCGGTGTTGACCGCCGTCAGAACGAGCTGATTGCCGACGATCGTTGCCGCCAGATCGCGACCCTCCGGCTGGGCGGCTTCATTGATGGCCGCGGCGATGTCGAGCAGCGTATCACTGGGGTTCACCGCCACACCTGTTCCAGCGGCAGTGTAATGGATGCTTGTCTCTTGAACGGTGCCGTCACCCGTAAAGGTGATCGATAAACCCCGACCCGTGTCGTATGATCCAGAAGACAGAGCCTGCCAGCTTGTCGTCGTCTCCCCTTCGGCCCCATCGACATCCTGGATCGCGACGCTCTTGCCATCCGCATCTACCAGCCTGAATTCGAGTTGGCCCTCGTTGTCGCGAATCTGGAGGCTGTAGTCGCCGGTTCCAAGCTCACGCAGATCCGAGTGCACACTTGCGACTTCCACGCTTGAGATGCTGCTGTTGGGAGTAGCCGAAGCCCCGGCCGTGCCTGTGCCTCCAAGCCAAAAAGTTCCGCTGTATCCCAGCGCCACATCGATTCCACTTTGCACTGCTGAGGCTTTGCGCTGCGCCCGCGCCAGGTTTACGACAGAAATGTCGTAGTCGCCGATCTCGGCCGACGTACTCGCCGTTGCGATCAAGACCTCCTGATCAGGGTCGGAAGACACGACCTCCACCTTGCGGCTCTCCTTCAGCACGGTGAAGGGATCAGAGGAGATCAGCGATTGCACATAATCCTGAAGATCCGACAGGTTCTCCGAGAGATCAAGGTAGACCGCTTTGCGTTCGCTGAGGGATTCCTTCTCCTGCTCGAGGCGTTCCACAGGCTGCCGCTCGACCAGCATCAGGTCCGAGATGAGATTTGTGAAGTATGATTGCAGTGATCCTATTTCCATCACCATACCTATAGACGCTGTTTATTGATCCCACTTTGCGAGAAGAGCCCTGGCCCGGCCCCGGGGGGCGCCGGATTGCGCCCCCCTCCGGGGCCGGTCAATTGGTTTCGCCGTGCCTCTCCTTCGAGCTACCGGAAAAGAGAAAGCACGAACTGAGGCGACATGTTGGCCTGCGCCAGCATCGCCGTCGCCGTCTGCTGCAGGATCAGCAGCTTGCTGGCCTCGACCTGCTCTTCTGCCATGTTGGCGTTCATGATCCGGCTGTAGGCGGCCTCCGTGTTGGCGTGGGCGACCGTGAGGGCCTCCTCCTTGAAAGTCAACCGGGCAGTAAACGCACCCACCGCGGAAATACCGGTTTTGACAGTGTCAATGGCAGATGATATTTTCGTCAGCGCGTCGTCGACGTCCGAGGTTACATCGATAGATGCGAGGTCCAGACCGTCCGTGCCGGATGCAGAGACCCCGAATCCCTGTCCGAGGCTGAATGAGGTCGTGCCTCCATCAGCATCGGTCAGGAACGTGAGGGCGCTCGCCGCGGCGCCAGCGGAACCGCTCGTTCCGATCAGGTTGTTGCCGTTCCACTGGGTTTGATCGACAATGGCGTCAATCTCGTTGCGGAAGGCCTCGATCTGATCCTGAATGGCCTGCTTCTCTGAGGCGCCGATCGTGTCACCTTTTGCTTCGAGGGCCTTGTCTTTCATTTTAACCAGGATGTCCTGGATCTTCTTCAACCCGCCTTCGGCCGAGGCCATGAGGTTCTTCGAATCGCCGATCGCTTTGAGTACAGTGCGCATGTTGCGACGTCGGACGTCAAAGGTCGTGGCCATGTTCATGCCGGCCGGATCATCGGCGGCCTCCAGCAATTGACGGCCGGTGGAAAGCCGTGCCTGATGGATCGCCAAGCGCGCGTTGATGTCATTCAACGAATTGAGGGCGTTTAGAGCCTGAATGTTGCCGGCAATCCGGGTGATGTCTACGCTTGCCATGAAAACCTCCTTGTTTATCGTGCTGCAGGGTTCCTTCCCTGAGATTCTCAGGGCTCAAGTGCCCTCACCGACAGCGGCCGAGCCCCGGAACCGCCGTCTCCGCAGTCCTATCCTTGATTTGCTCGATACACACCTCCCTCGCGATCCGATTGCATTTCATCGCACTTCTTCAGCTCCATGATGGTTATCGTCAGGATCCACGGAATCTTGAATCATCATGATCCTTATATTCATTTCCAATCGGCGTGGAGAGTAGATTCCGAGGAAAGTTCGGCCTCAGCCAGAGCAAGGCGCCACCTGGATCCGGCAACCTCCGGCAGCCGGACTATCTAAGAGGCGCTATCCAAGGCAGCAAACTGCTGAAGGCCCACCCTATGCCTGGCCTCCACAGATTTAATCCGACATCTGCATGGGTCCATGGCTCTTCATGAACGAATCGCAGACGGCGCCTTCCAGGAGGCGCCGTTTACGGATGCGTAGATGATCGAAGGAGGGGCAGGTCACTATCCGGTCATGACTTGCTCGTCAGGCAACTTGTCCTTTGCTCGCAGAGGGCCAAAGCCGCATTCTTCTGCGATGTCTTCGAACACATCAAGGATACTCTCCACATTCGCATCTACCGACTGGCTGATCCCGAAGACGTATGGGGCACCTGCGGCTTCCTGCTTGTAGGCCTCAAGATGATCAACCATATCGAGCAGGATTCTGAGCCAGGCGTTGCTATCGTTATCAACCAGCCAGCCATAGCGCCCCAGCTCTCGGTAGGGCGCTCCGTTGCTCGCAACCCAAGGGATCTTCATCACCATGTATTCCAATACCTTTATCCAGCTGCGACGCTGATCATACGCACCGTGCAAAGGGGCAATGCCGATGTCGAAATCGGCGAGCGCCTGCGGCCACCGGTGAAAGGGAACCCAAGGCCGCAGGATCTTCTGACGTTTCGGAATGGGCAATTTATCATAGACCCTTTTATCCCCCTGGATGACGATCCTGACATTCGGTCGCTCCTTGCACAACGCCCGCAGCGCACGCGCCACCCCATCCTCATGGAAACTCTGTACATGAGATAGGCTACCGCCCCAGCCGATGTATATCCCTTCATGCGCCGCAGGATGCACACTGGAGTAGTGCTCGAGATCGATATAATTCGGCAAGTAATGCATATTGGCCACAGCCGAAAAATCCTCGCAGAGCAACTTCGAGGGTGCTGTCGCACCATGCACCATGCGCAGACCAAATTCGAACTGCTTTAAGGGATGGGGTTCAATCTTCCGCCATTTCCCTGCCCCTCCCTGATGTTGCTCCCAAACCAACCCCTGCCGCCAGAAGCTGTAATTTTTGGCCGTCGAGGGGATGAGATGGTAGGCGTCATCGAAGTCAGCTATGACCAGCTTGTTTCGAGTCTTCCAATGGCGAATGGCCTGCAAGACAGGACCGAAAAGATTCCGCTGAACGACGATTACGTCTGCAGCCTCCAACAGGGCTTCAGTCCGGCCTTTAGGATTAACAAAATCAAGGATCGAAATGAGCGCAGCATCGTGCCGCTTCGTCCTCCGGATCGCTCGAACTGGAATGCTGCAGCGCCACTCACTGCAATTCCATTCTTCCTTCGTGTCCGCATAGACATAAACCACATTCATGCTGTTTGCCACTCCACCTGCAAGCTATTGCGGTCCGGCTGCCACTCGACCTTTGAAGCAACATTGCATTTGGTATATTGAAGAAGTAGCTCGCGCCAGAGTCCGCTCATGTTCCTCAATTCACGGGTTTGCGCTTTCTCACGCCCCTTGTCGGCCATTGAAACACGGATCAGCGGATCTGTGATGAGGCGCTTGAAGGCGCGATACCAATCCTCCTGGGTCCTGGCGAAGAGACCCCCTCGGCCCCATGCCCGGTGCGCGGGGGTCGGTGAGGCGATCCATGGGATCGAGCGGATCCCCGCCTCAAGCAATCGGCGGTCGGATAGCGAGTGATTGAAGGGAACCTTTCTCAGAGGTACCAGCAACACATCGATCTGTGCCAGGAGATAGGCGTAATCATCTTCCTTCACCCAGGGCAGGAACAAGCGCCGCGAGGCGGGAAGATGAGCGAACAGACCATAGGCCTTTACATCACCGACGATAACGATCTGCACCTGAGGATATTCGCGCGCAACACGGATCAGGATACGACGTATCGAGGCGAGGTCTTCCAGCCCGCCGATTCCCGGAATCCACCCCAGATTGAGAGTTGAATGGTCGGGAACAGGCTTCTGCCAGGGCCGATACGATGAATCCCACATCTCAGGGATGCGGTGGATACTCTTCTTCGCGGGTCTCAGGACATCCATCATCGTCTCCCCCGGAACGGTGAAAGCATCGGCGAGCAGAGTCACCGCCGTAAAGGCTCTCGCGCGCTCCAGGGTCCCAAGACCGTAGGTTTCGTAGCTCTCGTCAGAAAGTGGCATGCTCTGGAAATCTCGATCCAGATCAACCAGGATGGGCACGTTGGCTGCGGAGAATTCGGCAAGCATCCTCATGCACGCCTGATCGGCATGCGGGTTGTGAGCAAGCACAAGGTCAAAATCCGTAGGGCCCACCCCTGATGGATCGGCGATCACCTCTAAGGTACAACCCACGCGGCGGATCGCTTCAGCAGCCAACGTCTGGCGAGACATAAAGCCGCTGTGAGGATCTGGCAAAAGACCCACGCGGAGATCCGAAAGTCTCTCCTCATCCTCTGCAGCAGGCATTGTCTGCGAATCTCGTGGCGCGCTTGGAGTGCCTTCGAGCGGTCGATAGCCTACCTCTTGCAGGATTCCCCTCAGCGCCCCACCGATGTGCGGGCATCCCTCTTCCAGGGCATGTCGTGCGTTGAGCTCGATGAACGCCGGAAGAAGGTCATGGATTTCCTGAAGATGGGCAAAGACGACCTCACTCGGGCGATCGCTGTTTATCACTTCCTGCAGGATCTGGGCGGCGCGCTCAATCTCCTTGCCGCTAATTCCCGCCGATGCCTCTTGCCTGTTCCCAACACCCATTCCGGCCGAAACGTCTTGCTCCATAGATATCTCTCCAGAGGGCCGGTCAACGGAGATCCTGGATGCGTGAGCACCCCCCTCCCCGATCCGCCCCAAAATACCACCGCATGCAAATTGGCTCTCCAGACCATATAGCCATGATCACCCCTTCAAAAGATCTCCGCAGAATGGACAGGAGTGCATGAAAGACCCAACGCACCGTCGGCTCAGCTTGATGCGAAACGCAGCCTCACCCAGACGCGCTTGATTACAACTGTAGCAGGCGCTGGGGCCAGGGATCCGTTAATTCGCGATGAAAGCGCCACCCATCAGGATCGAAATACCTTCCGATATGCGAAACAGCTTCGCTCCCAAGAGCAGCGGCCAGCAGCCCGAGACTACGGTTCAGAGCGTCACCTCACAGCGATGAAAGGATCCCGGCGATCCGCCCTATGCCAAACAGGTGCAATCTATCTGTACCGATCTCAGGAAGACATGCGCGCTTCCACGCCAGGAGCCAGGCTCCGCTCGACATCAGAGGCGATGACTTGCTGCACAACGTCTGCCAACGCGTCCATGGCCGTGGCCAATTCATCATCGTCGCTGGCGCGTGCGTTGCGCGCGCTCCACCTTACCAGAGCGAGCAGCTCCCGATCCAGCCGATCCTCGTAGATCTCCAGGGCTCGGAGGATATCCCCGCTCTCGAGCAGAAGCGCGAGCGTTTCGACAGGATCGTATTTCGACCGCCCACTATCCACAGCACTTCGACCATCCAGCTTGAGCAGCGAGCGGATAAGCTCACCGCCTAAGTTCATCGATCCACATAGCTCGCTGTAGATGTCGGCATACTCTCGCGCGTTCTGCTGAATGGTCTTGGGTTGATAGGATCGCAATCCTTCGATGATATCTTCGATGATATCAGCTCCACGAGCCAACTCGCGGAGCACCTCAGCAAGGGCATCGGCGTCGCCCGGCGGCACCAAGATGCCGGTCTTGCCATCCACGACTCTCTCACTGATCGCGCCGACATCGGACGCAATGACCGGCACGCCCAGGGACTGTGCTTCGCTCAGCGTGAAACAATAGGTCTCATCGCCGATGGAAGGGATGACAACCACATCCACTCGTCCGAGCAGGCGGCCAAGCTGTCTGCGCTGATATGGCCCATTGAGCTTAAAGCCGACGCGAACGACGTCTTCTCTCAGTTCGGGCATCACATTTCCGAATACCTCAAAGCGCACATCCTCATTTTTCAGGATCCGCGCGGTCTCCAGCAATACCCGGCCACCTTTCCTCTCGGTAAGATGGCCCAAGAAGCCGACCCGCAAACGGCGGATCCGTTTGGGTCGGCGGCTGACACCAAGCGGCCCAACCCCATGCGGGAGGATGCACAGCCTATTGGCGATCCTGTCTCCAAATGCTCGCTGGAATCTCTCGCCCGTGAACCGCGAGGGAGCGATAATCAGATCTGCGCTCGCGACGACCTGATCCACTATGGCATTTCTTCGAATCAGATATCGACGAATCCATTTCGGATCCCGTGCACTCGCGCTTTGCAATCGAGAGCCGAGGCACGCCAGGCAAGCGGGATCGAACGCGTCGGCCCTATCTTTCTCGCAGCGCCTGCCTTCTGGTAGGATCATATTGAATTCCGGACACAGCAGAAAGTAGTCGTGAAGCGAGAGAACCACTTTCCTGCCGAGCGCCTTGGCAATAAGCGGCAGGAGCATTGTCCCCCATCCGCCGAGATGCTGAAAATGGATCAGATCGTAGTCGCCCCCCGCCACCAATCTTGCGAAGTTACCCTCGACAATTGGGTTCATTAGCTCCGCAGGGAATTCCAGGAAGAAATCCTGCACACTGGCGTTCTCTCGGCGCATACGGATGATGCGCAGGGTGCTATCCGCCCGCTGTGTGACCATATCGGACCACAGATGGGGCATCGGCGCCGGATAGATGACTGTCGACCGAAATTCCTTCTTCAGCCCATCGAGGATGTTGGCTGTATGGAGCTCCGTGCCACCCGGAACATCGTAATTGTGCATCACCTGGAGGATATGCGGTCGCGAATCCCCCTCTGGAAACCTCAAAGCAGCGAGGATGCGCTCCTGGATCTCGCGCAGCGGGTTGATATGGCAGAAGGTATTCACAGCATCCAAGTACTGCGGCCAGCGAGCATACAGCGTGCGCTCGTTTTGTGCTCGCCGCTCGTCAATGTCTTCAACGCGCCTAAACGATGCCTGGCCGTAATGATGGACGTAGGCATCATCGCAGCAGGCCGTCTCAAAGCCGGCTGCCCAGGCGCGCATGCAGAAGTCATTCTCCTCTCCATAGCCCAGCCCGAAGATCGGATCGAATTCACCCACCCGATCCAGAACCTGACGCGCGATGAGCATGCAGAAACCCACCGCTGTGGGTAGCCTGGGATAGGCTCTATTGGAGCATTGCGCGACGAGAGCAGCAAATTCATCAGGATCCGTGCTTGAGGGCAATTGATTAATGGCATTCATGGCCGGCACGGACAAAATGGTGGCGTTATTCGACAGCGGCGAGACTATGCCGATGGAGGGACTGCTCTCCAGGCAGCGATCCATTCGTTCGAGCCAGCCGGGAGTGACCTGCGTGTCGGAGTTCAGAATCACGACGTGGTTTCGCGAAAGCCGAAAACCCCGGTTGACGTTCTGTACAAAGCCAAGATTGGTGGCCGATCGGAGCCAGGTGACATTCTCGTTGGCGCTCGCGAATTTGCGCAGCATCGGTTCCATGCGCTGATCAGGGCTTGCGTCGTCAAGTAGATACACGTGGTGCTTCGGGTGCGTGTGTCGCAAGACACTTTCGATGCAGCGCCTCGTTTCCTCATACGCATCATAGATCGGTATGAGGATGTCGTACTCGTTGGCACACTCCTCAGGAGGATCCTCATAGGCTCGCTTTGTCTCCAGCATAGCCAGCAGAAAGCGTAGGCGTTCATCAATTTCGCTGGAGAGCCGCGCTTCAACCTCGTTGGTTTCACGTTGCCTATCGTTGATGCGCCGCGGCTCTTCGACTTCCATAAGCAGCGAGTTGTCTGCTTGCAATGGGATCTCCATCGGCTGGCAGATCTGGGTCATCAACGCAGTGAAATCAACCGTGCTGCTGCTCACCATGGCCTGAAAAGCGGCCTCAGCATCCATATGCGAATGGAAAGCTTCCTCCGGGATCGAAATGCCCGCGAGTTGGCAGCAGCGGCGGAAGTACTCAGCGACGGTATACGGCTCTTGAAACCACGCCTTCTCTATCCAGGTTCGATAGGATAGCCAGAGGGAGAGCATGCCTCGAAGAAAGACCCAGCCGATCGGCACATCCTCGTGCCAATGCCATTCAGCATCGATGTAGTGCAACTCGCCATCTGAATCAAGAAGCAGGTTGTCTGGGATGCAGTCGAGGTATTCAGGCGGCACATAATCTCTACGCGTCTCGGCCTGCCTGAGGAATTCAAGCCACGCCCCCAGGAATTTGCGCAAAGTTGCATCCCTCGCCGAATTATCTCGAAACGCCTGAAGCAGCTTCATCGAGAGCGAAATGGAGTCCGGGATGAAGGTGGCGCAAGCTTCAATCCTGTGAAGGTCCCGGCAGGATCGATCGAGCTCCTCAGGCTGCAAGAGTTCTTTACGGACGACGGGGGTTCCCTCCTGAAGCAGAAGCGTGGTCACGGTCCGAAATGGTGCCTGCCTCTGAATGTTGATCTTTCGGGCGATCCATTCGATCCTTGGGATCGCAGCGGCCGGCCCGATGGGGGATTTGTGTGCAAGGAGAGCAAAGGAATTGGCGTGATCTGCCAACAAACCATCTGCCCCCAGGCTTGCCAGCGCAAGATGATCACTGAAAAGCTCTACACGCCTACGCCCATGGTCAGGATAGGGCTGACGGCACCAGTCAACGAGGTTGTATCTGCGAGCCTCCTCCGCCGATGTGTAAGCCGCATTGATGAAACTGGTGGCGATCTTGTAATCCGGAAAGGGAAGTAGGGTTTGGAAACTCAAGAAGCCGCTCGATCGCGCCAATTCGATGAGCCCCTGCCGGCCGAAGGTTCGAATCCCATCCTCACTCGGGTATCCCTCAACACCCGAGAAGCGGCTGTTGGTGTGATCCTCAAGCGCCCCGCTGTAATACTTGATCCCATGCCGGTTCTCGATGGCCAGGATGAGCACCCCATTATCTGTCAACCATTCATGGGCCCGTCTAAGGAGCGAGCGGAATGGATCCCCCTGGCCGCGCCAATAGAGATCCGCATATTCGAGCACTCCGATGAGAGTTACAACATCGAATGCCTCGTCAAATTCGATCTGATCAAAATTCCCAGCTACCACCTGGACATTGGGCAGATCTTTGCAGCGCTCGGCAGCAATTCTGGCACGCATCAGGCTGCCCTCAACCGCCACAACGCGGGCACAATGCTCACCCAAATACCTCGTAAGCGCCCCGCATCCGCTGCCAAGCTCCAGCACCTTGCTGTCCGCCCTCAACGGTATCGCCCGAAGCAGATTTGAACGTTCGGGCGAGAGGTGATAACGCGAAGGCCAGTCCTTTATCTGTGTCGCCAGCTCGGCCGACAGCGATGACAGGTCTTCCGCCTGGGAAACGACCGAGAGAAGAAAGGCCTCATGTGACTCGCCATCTGTATAGGCGATTGTCGAAGCCTCGTCTTCCAATCGCCAGAGTCCACCATCAAGAATGTACTCATCAGGGAACTTGCTCATGCGCGCGACTCCGTGTCGCTCACATCATTTGCGCTTGGAATGAGCTCAAGCGATTTGAGAAGCCCGGGCTTGGTCGTCAACATTCGGTTCCCTCGGTTGAGGCTTTCTGGCAAGGCCGATCCGGTTCCCCAATTCACATCGCGCCGCTTTCTTCCACAACACTTCCGGAGCTCACAAGTGCAGCGCAATGAGCGGCCGCTGCAGCTTCAGCTAACTATTCTCCCAACCCGCATCGCCTGGCCTTACATCAGGCAGCTGGGAAGAGAAGAGCCCGGGTGCTTTGACAGAGCCATCCACTTGCGCGTCGATCGGCTTGCCCCAACATGGTGCAGGCCCCCAACACAACTGTGGAAGTGTCAATGCCTGCAATTCTTTCCACAACCACTCTAAGGCAGATACTTGCCGTTATCCGTAAAAGCTGACTGAAAGGCGCGTAAATGGGAACTAAAGCCAGATGCATTGGGCCGGTGGGCGCAGCCACTGATCCGGTGAAGCTCGGACACCAGAAGGCGCCTCGGGGATCAGCCTACACAGATCAGCGATGTGCTCATCCCGGAGATCAATGGGATTCAGGCTTATCCCTGCTCATTGATGGTGGCGGACTTCGAGAGCCTTTTTTACCGTCGGTTTACTGATGAGCGCGGCGAGAAAGGCTAGGATGACTCCGAAATGAGCCTCACAAGGGTCCAGCTATCCCCAACATCACTGGATAGAAGCCATCGACTCAGCCGGCAAGATGAGATGCGCACGGCTTCTTCCGATGACTTCCGCAAACTCCTGCTTACTCTGGTAATGGGTTTCAGCCAGGGAAGCGTCGGCAAAGGGGATTCAATATTTGGCAATCTGCTTGCGCCGGTGATGGTCGAGCTCCTGGATCGACTGCTGGCGGAAGAGGCCGCCTGCCCGATCCCAATGGGGATGCCGATCGATGGCTACCTCACTCAGTCGTTCAGCGGCCATCACAAAGGCCTTGACTTTGGCGCTCCCGAAGGCACACCCGTCCGCGCGACCATGGAAGGCCGAGTTATCCACGCTGGATGGAATGACGACGGATACGGAAACCTCGTCATCATCGAGAACCAATCCTACCGGACGTACTTTGCCCACCTCTCCGAGATCGCCATACGCATCGGGCAACGCGTGCACGCAGGCGAAATCATCGCCCTCTCAGGCAACACGGGCAACTCGACTGGACCGCACCTGCATTACGAGATTCGCCGCAATGGACGGCCGATCGATCCCACACCTCTCACGCAGATCGATGTGTCCACAACTGGGACCTAAGTGAGCCGCCGGGCACCTGGCGGAGGTTTGGGGCTATGCAGCACCCATTCTGTAAATGGGCTGGAAGCTCTTCGGGAACACCTGGCGCTCAATTCTCATCGAACGCAATATAGACACTGCCGGTCTCCCACTCCTCGCTGATCTCCATCAGGATCGCACTCACCAACCGTAGACAGACCTGTTCGTTAATGAAGATGCGCACCACCCGCATGCGCCGCCCTGGTCAGCCTGCCCCAGCAGTCCCGGGAATCTTCGATTGCTCAGAGACGGCAGCCTCTTCATGGGTGGCCTGTCCCGGTGGATAGTGCGCATTTTGTGAATAAGGAAGAGCCTGGTGTAAATTGAGACACCAGAGAACTCCTTCATGACACAGGTCATGGAAACCCATCGGAAGGAGGCCCTGATGTCTCAAGCTCATGATACTCTGACTGATCAGCTGCGGTAACGTCTTCGGGAGTGGAGTTACCCCGGTTTGGTGGCTAGTGTAAAGTTCTTTCTGTAAAAGTAGGTAGGCCAAGTGATATCCTTTCGGGAGTTTGGAAAGCGAAGAAAGGAGACACCATGACCTACCAAGATGATTGTACCTTACCCGTTGAATTGCTTGAGCAGTTGACGCGCGAGGGCCTCGAAGGGCTACCAGAGCTGGTGCGGGTGCTGGTGAACGAAGCCATGCGGATCGAGAGACAGAACTACCTGGGCGCTCGTCCGTATGAGCGATCGCCGCAACGGCGCGGGCGAGCCAACGGCTACAAGCCAAAGACCGTCAAGACGCGTCTGGGCGAAATCCGCTTCGACATTCCCCAGGTGCGTGAGAAAGGCTT
>Ga0190360_1000719_pt1 | contig 17940 bp, 19 predicted proteins | sample 48721834_MG_FD_161271 | JGI IMG/M metagenome (GOLD analysis project Ga0190360, IMG submission 161271) | Hydrothermal vent microbial mat bacterial communities from Southern Trench, Guaymas Basin, Mexico - 4872-18-3-4_MG | ecosystem: Environmental > Aquatic > Marine > Hydrothermal vents >... | reverse complement strand
TCCGTAAAATAAGGAATCTGTAATTCCTCAGTAATGTTAAAGGGCGAAGCTGACGAAATCACCAATTCCGCAATGGTACTCACACCGACTAAGAGCAAAGAATGTAAGCGATGGTATTCTCTCTTATGATAGACTTTCCGGAAAGTGTGCATGACTTCACTTAACACACAGTCAGGGATACCTTCAAATTCGTCAATAATCAGAACAATGGGTTTAGACGGATTGTGAGAGTTTTGAAAAAAATGGCTCAGGCTAATTGAGTTATGGATGATTAGTTCAGATTGAATCTCCTGTTTTTCAAGTCCACAGTGAAGTTCGTGATTTAACTCTTGATAAAATTCCTCTTTTGAGACGCTTTTCAAATTTTCAAAACTGATCCAAACGGTTGTCAATTCTCCCTCTTTTTCAATCTGATTCAACAACAATTTGAAAAACGTGGTTTTTCCCGCTTGTCTCGGCGCGAAGAGGGTAAAATAGCGTCCTTTTTTGACTTTTTCAAAAGTGCTTGCTATTAAGGCTTCACGCATAACGGTATAATGCAGGGCTGGGTTACAGGGTCCTGTTGTGTTAAATTCACGCATGTTTTTTATTTTGTCAAGTTGTTACGAAAGAAATCCGATTTTTGGGAAAATCGGATTGAAAACGCGCTAAGACTCAGTCGTCTCTATAATAGCCCCCCCTAAACATTCGTCGCCCTGATAAAATACGATAGATTGCCCCGGTGTGACGGCACGTTGTGGTTGCGTAAAACGGACTTGACAAGTTTCTTCATCTAATGCCGTAATCACACAAGCTTGATCGGGCTGACGATAGCGGGTTTTAGCACGGCACGATAAAGGGATTTGCTGGGGTGCAACCCCAGATATCCAGTGTATTTGTTGAGCTTTTAAGCGATGGCTAAATAATAGGGGGTGATTATGCCCTTGTGCCACAATCAAACGATTATTGGGAATATTTTTCGCGACTACATACCATGGCTCTCCACTCCCACCGGCTTGCCCACCAATTTTGAGTCCTTGACGTTGTCCCAAGGTATAAAACATCACACCATCATGTTCTCCTAAACATTTTCCTTCTTCAGTTTCAATGGCACCGGGTTGCGCGGGTAAAAATCGGGAAAGAAAAGTTTTAAAAGGACGCTCACCAATAAAACATAAGCCGGTGCTATCCTTTTTTGCCTGCGTTGGTAAACCAGTTTGGGTAGCTAATTCGCGTACCGCCGTTTTTTTTAACTCTCCAATGGGAAAACAACTTGATGCTAATTGCGATTGCCCTAACAAATATAAAAAATAGCTTTGATCCTTATTGGGATCGCTACCTTTTAATAAATGGTAATATCCATTCGCATAATGATTACGTACATAATGCCCGGTTGCAATGATTGAAGCTCCTAAATGTAGGGCATAATCTAAAAAGACTTTAAATTTAATTTCACGGTTACATAAAATATCGGGATTAGGGGTACGCCCAGCTTTGTATTCTTGCAAACAATGGGCAAATACATTATCCCAATATTCCGTCGCAAAATTGACCGTATGGAGTGGAATATTTAAAACATCACACACCGCCTGTGCATCACGTAAATCTTCGGCAGCACTGCAATAATTATCACTATCATCTTCCTCCCAATTTTTCATAAATAAACCTTGCACATCATAGCCTTGTTTTTTTAGGAGAAGGGCAGCAACGGAAGAATCGACACCTCCGGATAAGCCAACGATAATTTTTTTAGATTGACACATGATTGGAAATTGGGAATTATAATGAAATGATTTAGAAATACCCCTTTTTGAAAAAAGGGTATTTTTGAATGCGTTTTAAAATAGCATATAGCATACACAATTTATCTTAATTAATCATTTTTTCTTTGCCTTTGGCAAATTCTTGCATAAAATATTGACGGGTTGATTTTGCGTCAAAATCAAGTAACGTACCCCCCAGTTCAAAATGATTGATAAATATTTTACCGATTGCATAAGTAGCCGCACCAGTAATAACAGGTTGGGTTATTATCGTACCTACCAATCCAACTCCTGGCATCAGTTTGCTTAAGTTAGACAGTAATGCGGTAACAATCCAACTCGGGTTAGCACTACCTAAAATCAACAAAATAAGAGTTCTGATTTTTTTGACAGAAAAATCAACTTGATAGATTTTACTTAATTCTGAAACCATATTGGTTTGAATAGTTAATAAACCGAAAAAATCCACCCAAGGTAGTGGCAATAAACCCACGGCTCTTGCAGCCCAAACCGATTTTATAATAATAGGTTCAGCTTGTTGTTGCCGTCTTATGCTCAAAATATCTTCTTGTTCAATTAATCCTTGGATGTCAATTTGCGTTGTATCGTTGATAACGCTTGGTGATGTATTATCCATAATAAATGTTTTTCAAAGTTAATATTTTTTATTTGTAACTACTCAGGGTAACTATACTCAGCGCGGGCATAAACTTAGTTTTTTAAATAAGTTTTTTTGTTATGCTAATACCTAGCCCTTGTTCTTCTTGTTCATCCATCCAATTAACACGAACTTCTTTTAGTCGTGGATCGCCCTGTATCCACCATATCCAAATGTGAGTATCCAATAAAATCATTTCAGTACTCCCAATCTTCAGCCGGTACCGCCGGAGTAAATGGTTCATCATAATGATAAGGTGTACCACGCAGGGGATAACGATTATCCGGCGTTATGGGTATTTCTGGTTCTACCGCTGGTAATAAGACAATGACTTTGACTGACTGATTTTCCAAATCAGGGTAATGATGAGGTACTTTCAACCAGCCATTTTTAATAACCGTGTTAAATTCAATTGCTTGCATGTTAGTTTCCTTAAAAAATCTAGTACAACGGATTGACGGAATAAACGGATTTTAACCCATCGTTTTGAACAAGATTAAAAGGATTGAAAGGATAAACAGGAGAGATTTCAATAATAATCCTGTGCATCCTAAAAATCCGTTAAATCCTGTTCAACTCCGACAGTTCACCTTTTTTTATCATACCCTATAAAGAAAATTTTCCAATACAAATATTTTCCTAATGCGAAATTCTAAAGGGCTTTCTACCAAAGCAATCGCTTTAAGATTTTCTATTCCAGCAACAAACCAAGGGTGTTGACAAGCGGGAACGCTGAATATCCAATTGGGTACCTCCAAGTCTTGTTCATGGCAAAGGTATTCAATCACTTCCACAGATAAGGCATCCATTTTGTCGCCATCCATTTTGTATGGGGTATCAATTGCGGAAATATCTTTATAACGACGAAAATCATCTACAAAATCCATAAACGGAATTTGCCAATATTCAGGTGCTTGCCTGATTTGATTTTTGACTTCAATGATAGATTTCATTTTGCAAATAACTCTTCTATAAAAAATTGAGTGGCTGGTTTAAATAGTTTTTAATTTCTTGTTTAGTCATAATCTTACACAGATGTTGGGAACAAAAAAATTCAATTGCTTGCATTTTAGTCTCCTGTTAGTACAACAGATTTTGGAAATAAACGGATTAACTCATTGTTTTGAACAGGATTACACGGATTTTCAAGATAAACAGGATTATAGTCTGCTCTTTAATCCTGTCTATCCTGTTAATCCGTTAAATCCGGTTCAAATCTTTCCAACAATTCGGCGCAGGATAGCATTAATAATCGCAGCTGTTTGCCAACTCAACGACTCACACAATATTGCCTTATCTCGCTCGCCATCTAGGATGTGCTGGATGGCAACCACTAGATTTCCCCAACCGTTTTCTACCCATTTTTCTAGCCACGATTTTAGTCCTTGCCTCACTTCAGCATCATCCACAGCTGCAACCGCCATTGCAATCAACGGCTCAAATTGCTGCATCTGAGAATTTTTTGCTATTCTTGAAGGGTGCCGGTATTTTTTTTGATTAAAATGATAAAAAAATTCTTTCCCTGTTGTACTAATTTTTAATCACTCTTTAAATTATAGCATTTTATACCCATTTCTTAGGTTTGTACACCTACTTTCAATCCCGTTTTAAGGATTATTTTATATGGCTCATCCCGATTTTACCCTGGTTCGTCAAGCCAGGATTCCGAATTTAAAGATTGATATTGAAGAATATCGCCACGACGTGACAGGCGCAAAACATCTGCATTTATCTGCCGATGATAATAATAATGTGTTTTTAGTTGCCTTTTTGACCGTACCACAGGATTCAACCGGTGTCGCACATATTCTTGAGCATACCGCTTTGTGTGGTAGTCAACGCTATCCTGTGCGTGATCCATTTTTTATGATGACGCGCCGTTCTTTGAACACCTTTATGAATGCGTTTACCAGTAGCGATTGGACGGCTTACCCTTTTGCTAGTCAAAATGTTAAGGATTTCAATAACTTACTAAATGTTTATTTAGATGCTGTGTTCTTTCCAAAACTGGAAGCTCTTGATTTTGCACAGGAGGGGCATCGCGTCGAATTTGAAACCCAGGATGATCAGAATGCGCCCTTGCTTTATAAAGGTGTGGTGTTCAATGAGATGAAAGGCGCGTTGAGTTCGCCGGTACAGCGTTTGTGGCAAACGATACATCGTCACCTTTTTCCGACGATTACTTATCATTATAACAGCGGTGGAGAGCCGAAGGATATTCCTAAGCTCACCCATGCCCAATTGAAAGCTTTTCATGCCAGTCATTATCATCCGTCGAATGCGATTTTTATGACTTATGGGGATCGCCCGGCTGAAGAGCATCAAGCTTTATTCCAAGAAGGTGCTTTGCGGCATTTTCAAAAGCGGGATTGTCGTGATTTACAAATTTCAGATGAGCAACGTTATAACGCACCTCAAAAAGTGGTTGATTATTATCCCTTTGATAAAGCGCAAAAGACGGAAAATAAAACGCATACCGTTCTCACCTGGCTATTAGGTAAAAGTACCGATATTCGTGAAGTTATGAATGCCAGTTTGTTGGCAGGCGTGTTATTAGATAATAGTGCTTCACCGTTGCGTCATGCTTTGGAAACGACTTCGTTAGGGATAGCCCCTTCGCCTTTATGTGGTTTTGATGATAGTAGCAGGGAAAGCGGTTTTATTTGTGGTTTGGAAGGTTCAAATCCCGAACAGGCGGATGCTGTAGAAGAGTTGATTTTTCAAGTACTTAACCAGGTTGCTGATAAGGGTGTGCCATTGGAAATGGTGGAATCGATGCTACATCAAATCGAATTGCATCAGCGAGAAATCACTGGCGATGGTTTTCCTTATGGTTTGCGCTTAGTTCTTAATGCCTTATCTCCTATGATCCATGGGGGCGATCCGGTTAGCTTTTTAAATATTGATCCGGTATTGGCGGAAGTCAGGGCAAATATACAACAGCCTGATTTTATACCGAATTTAACCAGGCGTTTATTATTAGATAACCCACATCGTGTTCGCCTGGTGATGGCACCTGATGTGAATCTTGGGGCAAAAGAAATCGCTTCAGAACAGGCGCAATTGGAAGCCCTAAAAAATACCATGACTGATGAAGATAAAACGAAAGTCATTAAACAAACCGCCGCTTTAGAAAGCCGTCAACAGACAAAAGATAATCCCGATTTATTGCCGAAAGTCGGTTTAGAAGATGTGCAGGATGAATTAAAGATACCTGAAGGTACGGTCAAAGCAGTGAATGCTTTACCTGCCACTTGGTTTGCTCGCGCCACTAATGGTATGGTATATCAAACTTTGGTTTTTGATTTACCTGATTTAGAGCCTGATTTATTGGATAAGCTACCCCTATTTTGTGATTGTTTGACGGAAGTGGGTTGTGGCAATAAGAATTATCGGGAAATGGCGGCACAACAAGCGGCAGTGACGGGGGGTATTTCTGCACGAATATCGCTACGCGGTAATCTTTTGGATCAACAAAACGTGAAAGGCATGTTTAATTTATCGGGTAAAGCTTTGGCGCGTAATCAATCTGCTTTGACTGAATTATTGTATGAAACGCTGTTTAATGCCCGTTTTGATGAACTACCCCGTTTGCGTGAATTGGTTGCTCAAGCACGAGCAGATACTGATAATAGTGTGACGGGGCGTGGACATCAATTGGTCATGATGGCATCTAGTAGTGGTATGAGTCCCGCCGGGAATTTGTATCATCGTTGGAATGGCTTAGTTGGAATGAAAAAGATTAAGGCATTTGATGATAGCTTAACAGATGAAGAGCAATTAAACGCCTATGCTGTCCAATTGACGCAAATTAGGGAAAAGTTGCTTGAAACGCCTCGCCAATTATTAGTCGTCAGCGAAGCAGAGCAGCAAAGTCGAATTAATGAGACATTTACAAAGTTCAATTGGCATACAGATTCCAATCAATCAAGCGGCTTTCAACCGGCAGCCATCAATTATAAGGTTAAACAGGCGTGGCAGACCCATACCCAGGTTAATTTTTGTGCGAAGGCTTATCCAAGTGTCGCCGCTGGACATCCTGATGCGCCTATTTTAGTGGTATTGGGTAATTTCTTAAGAAATGGCTATTTGCACCGTACTTTACGTGAACAAGGGGGTGCTTATGGTGGCGGTGCCAATTATAATGGTGATACCGGGGCTTTTCGGTTTTTTTCTTATCGTGATCCTCGTTTAGTGGAAACTTTAGCGGACTTTGATCAATCTTTGATATGGCTACAAGAGACTCACCATGAACCACGCACTTTAGAAGAAGCCATTTTGGGAGTTGTTAGTCGCATTGATCGCCCTGGCTCGCCTGCCGGTGAAGCGATGACTAGCTTTTTTAATAGCTTATATGGGCGCACTCCTGAACAGCGGCGCGAATTTCGCCAGCGTGTATTGCAAGTGAAAATAGCAGATTTGCAACGAGTCGCTGCCACTTATTTACAGCCAGAGAAAGCCAATGTAGCTGTATTAAGTGATGCTTCTATATTAGCGGAATTGCCAGAATTGGGGTTAGAAAGGAAAGTATTATAAAGTAGTCGAAAAGAAATCCGTTTTATTCCTAAATCCGTTGTACTCAATAATGAAAATATTAGTCTTAGGAGTCGGCAATATTTTGTTGACTGACGAAGGTATTGGTATACATGCTGTCAATGCCTTATTACAAGATTACTCTATTCCAGACGGGGTTGAAGTCGTAGATGGTGGAACTTCAGGCATGGAATTGTTGACGTTTATTGCGCAAGCGGCGCATTTAATTATTTTAGATGCGGTAAAAAGTGGACAAGAACCCGGTACAATAATTCGCCTTGACGGTGATGAAGTTCCTGCTTTTTTCCGCACTAAAATTTCTCCACACCAAGTGGGCATATCGGATGTGCTAGCGGCTGCCCACTTAATAAATGAACAGCCGGATAATATCACATTATTTGGTGTTGAGCCAGCGAGTATGGCATTGAGCATGGAATTATCCGAAAAAGTGGCACCACAAGTAGTACGTTTAATTAAACTGGTGGTAAAAGAACTGGATAAACTTGGATATCAACTGATCCCCAAAGTTTTTTCAGGCACCGTTGGAAACAAATACCATTTTTTGAAAAAATTGTATTTCTAACTTAATTGATAATTGATAATGTTGACTCAATCTTCAGATACACATTTAGAGATAGAGAATATTTTAATTTCATTGATTCGCCAACAATCTACGGCAAAAAGAACCTCCCAAATGTGTTCTTTGTCTCAAACAACACGAAAATTGTCAAAAAGGGCTATAAAAAGGGCTAATCCCACATTAAGTGAACAAGAGTTAAATCAACTTTTCGTCAACTATTTATATGGTTTAAAATTAGAAAACCGTTTTTGTAGGGTTATAAATCATAAGATAAGCATGAAAAAATCAGACATCATAATCGCAGTTGAGCCAATTATTACCGCTTTTGATCAATTAGGTATTCTTTATTATATTGCTGGTTCCGTAGCAAGTTCGGTGTATGGAATGCCTCGTGCCACCCAAGATGTTGATTTTGTTACAGATTTGAAACTTCAATCTGTCAACTTACTGGTAGAAATGCTTCAGGATGCTTATTATATTGATAAAGATATGATTTTGGATGCCATTAAGCGAAGCGCAAGTTTTAATTTGCTCCATCTTGAAACGATGATAAAAATAGATATTTTCATAGTTAAAGAAGGACCATACCATCGCTCCGTTTTACAAAGAAGAAGGGCGGATACGTTAGATGAAGAAGATAATGCCCTCAAATTTTATCTTGCCTCATCTGAAGATGTTATCCTTAGTAAGCTAGATTGGTTTCGTAAGGGTAATCAAATATCCGATCAACAGTGGCGTGATATACAGGGCGTTATGAAAGTACAAAAAAAATCATTGGATTTGGAATATCTACTAACTTGGGCAAAAATGTTAGAGCTTGATGAATTATTAAAAAAAGCCCTTGATGATGCGGGAATATATAAGTTACAATGAACAAAGAAATCCGAGTTTTTCCAAAGTTCAGAAAAATAACGACGCGCGTTAAACCTGTTAGGTATTCGAGACCTGACAGGTTTTTGGAAGTTATTTAAAAACTCATTTAAAAAGTTAAATTTATGCCCGTGCTGAGTATAACCATTAATCATTAAAGTGGAATATTCCAGTTTAATTCAGGCGTTTTATCAGCAAACTGCCTAAAAATTTTTAACGTTTCAACAAACCAATCATGAATCGCTTGTAGTCGATTAGCTTTTTGATCAAATTCTATGAGCGGCTTTTGAAGGATGATTCTTAAACCAATCGGTCTTTCTTCAAATAAAAAGCCAGGGTGAATCGAAAACAAATGCTTGTTTTGATTAAAGAAATCTTTAAATAGCCCATATTGATGATGCGCTTTGTCACACCAGTACCAAACTGCTAGGTTAGTTAAAGTACCTGTTAATTTTTCATAATCAAAACAAACGGTTATCTCTGACCATCCACCACCGCCTGGTAGAATATCGTGTTTTATCATGCGATACGAATTGAGTTCAAGTAGCCGTTTTAAACGTTCTTGCGTTTCCCTGGGCGCACCGTGAGTGGGATAACCAAACAGCATGGTAAATTCTGTGGCAATTGAGTCTAAGCACTCATCCATTTTTCCGATGGTGTCAGTGAATGTTGAAATGGCAACTAAATCATCAGTGTTCAGTTCCGTGATACCTTTCATATTGTTATCCTCAAGAAAGTCTAAAAATGCACTCACTAATGGATTGTTTGAATAAGACTCTAAAAACGTACACACATCTGCAATGCGAAATTGAGCATAATCAATATCCTTTATTTCCTGGGTATTATAGTATTTAGAACAATATCTCAAATAAACATTGGTATAATTTTGCTGTTCCGTTTCTAAAACAATTTGACATTTTTCAAAATGATGCTGTTGCTCTTTTACAATCGCTTGAATGGTATTTCCCATAAAACACAAATTCTTTTTATTGTAAAAAACCAGATCGACGGTTAAATCACCATAAATGCGTTGAGTTTCTACAATAAAATCACGCCCTTTGATACCTAATACTTTGTTGACGAAACTATCTAACAAAGCCGGATCAGAACGCAATACGCCGGCTAAAATTTCCGTGATAAAATCTTCTAGCCCGTAAGTGTTATGGAATAATTGACTAAACAATGGATTTTCCATGAATCTCCTTAGTAAGAGGGCAATCCATTGTGGTTGCCCTTCGTCGTTACCATTTTTATTCATAATTTGTTAGAATATTAACATAACATTATTTTTTTTAATGTTGGAAACTTTTATTTCATTTTTTTAGGAGCTAGTCAATGACAAAAACTTTACGTAGTCGATCCCATGGTCATTTTCAAGGTACATGGATACTACTACTTTCATTATTTTTAGTCCCCTTGGCATACGCCAGCGGTGGCGGAAATGCCGATCATTTCGCAAACCTTTTTTTATGGATTGCGGTTTTGCTTATAATGGCAAAAATTTCAAGCTTAGTTGAAAAAATTGGACAGCCTGCTGTCCTGGGCGAATTAGTGTTAGGGGTTATACTGGGAAATCTTGCCCTCGTGGGAATTGGGGTATTCGATCCAATCAAGGCTGACGGGATCATTCTATTCCTTGCCGAATTAGGTGTAGTGGTATTGTTATTTCAAATTGGCTTGGAATCCCATATCGAAGAAATGAAAAAGGTGGGAGTACGAGCCTTTATGGTTGCCATTGTAGGTGTTGTAGTTCCTTTTGGTCTTGGCTATGTAGCCGGTATGTGGCTAATGCCGGGAATGGATACAAATTCCTATTTATTTTTAGGAGCCACCCTTACAGCCACTTCCGTTGGTATCACCGGTCGAGTATTCCGTGATTTAAACAAGTTACAAACGCGGGAAGCTCAAATTGTGTTAGGTGCGGCAGTCATTGACGATGTCATGGGATTAATTATTTTAGCGGTTGTTTCAGCGATTGTGACAACGGGTGTGGTTAGTACCGGCGACATCAGTTTGATAACGACAAAGGCAATATTATTCCTGGTGGGTGCCCTGTTTTTGGGACAATTATTAGCCCCTTATATAGGACAATTCTTTTCTCGGATTCATACCGGAGTAGGTATGAAGTTCACAATTGCTATTAGCTTTTGCCTGATTTTTGCCTATTTGGCTCATTTTGTCGGACTGGCTCCTATCGTGGGTGCTTTTGCTGCCGGTTTAATGCTCAAACCGGTTTATTTTTCTCGATTTGATGAGCCTCAAATTCAAGTGCCCATAGAGAGAGCGATTGAAAAAGCGGATGAGCACACCAAGTGCGAAGTCAAACGAGTTTTGGACAAGCACACTGAACATCATATTGATCGCTTAATTGAACCGTTAGGGCATTTTTTAGTGCCACTCTTTTTCGTGGTAACGGGCATGCAAGTCAATTTAGAAACGTTATTTGATCCCAAAATATTAGGCATCGCTTTAGTTATTACGGCGGTCGCATTTATCGGTAAATTGGTGGCAGGTATCGTAGCGGGACCTGTTAATAAGTATATTGTCGGCTGGGGTATGGCACCTCGCGGCGAAGTCGGGCTGATTTTTGCGATGATAGGTAAACAGCTTGGTGTGATTAGTGAAGAACTGTTTTCGGTAGTCATTATCATGGTGATTTTGACGACACTGTTGACACCGCCAATTTTGAATTATCTTTTACGCAGGGAAGATAAAAGGGCAAATCAAAAGGCGTAAAGATGGGCAATGTTATTGCCCAGCCTACAAATTGATTTTCTTAGAAATCCGATTTTTGAAAAAATCGGATTTCTTGAACCTTATAAAGCCCTATAGATTTCAATAACGCATCAATCGACGGTTCTCGTTCGCGAAATGCGATAAATAATGCCTTATGCTCTTCGGAACCGCCTTTTTCTAAAATGGAATGTAAAAACTGTTGCCCTGTTGCCCTGTCAAAAATGCCATGCTCTTCAAATTTAGAAAAGGCATCTGCTGATAATACCTCTGCCCATTTATAGCTATAATAACCGGCAGCATAACCGCCTGAAAAAATATGTAAAAAACTGTGCTGAAAACGGTTAAAAGCCGGGGGAATGAGTACCGCCACTTGTTGACGCACCTCATCTAATAGGGCTTGAATATTGAGTTCGGGCGTATATTCAGCGTGTAGGCGAAAATCAAATAGTCCCAATTCTAATTGTCGCACTGTAAACATCCCTGCTTGGAAATTTTTTGCAGCCCGCATTTTATTAAATAATTCATCTGGTAACGCTTCCCCACTTTCATAATGAGCTGCAAATAAATCTAAAGCTTCACGCTCCCAGCACCAATTTTCCATAAATTGACTGGGCAACTCTACTGCATCCCACGCGACACCGTTAATACCGGCAACGGGAGCGGCATCCACTTGAGTCAATATATGGTGTAAACCATGTCCAAATTCGTGAAATAATGTCGTGACTTCTTTATGAGTTAATAAAGATGATTGTTTGCCAAGTGGAGGCGTAAAGTTGCAAGACAAATAGGCGACTGGGATTTGTAAACCACAGGGAGTGCGGTGACGGATGCGGCATTCATCCATCCAGGCACCGCTCCGTTTACCTTTTCGCGCATAAGAATCCAGATAAAATTGTCCCCGTAAAGTACCCAATTCATCATAAATATCAAAGAATTGCACATCCGGATGCCAGGTGTCGATACCGTTATGGCGTTGAATAGATAAACCATATAAACGCTCCACGACACCAAAGAGTCCTTCTAAAACTTTAGGCAATGGAAAATAGGGGCGCAGCGATTCTTGAGATATATCATAACGGTCATGACGCAATTTTTCAGAATAGTAGTGTACGTCCCACATTTCAAGGTGTTCTACATTACCATATTCTTTAGCAAAGCCTTGTAATTCTTCAAATTCCTTTACCGCAAGGGCTTTAACGTGTTGCCCTAAATCCATCAAAAAATCTAAAACCTGTTGAGGTGTTTCCGCCATTTTCTTACTTAAAGAAAAATCAGCATAATTGACAAAACCGAGTAACTGTGCTAGCTCATGTCGTAACACCAATATTTCCTGCATGATGGCACTATTATCCCATTGCCCTGCATGGCTACCTTGATCAGAGGCGCGTGTCACATAAGCCACATACATTTCCTGTCGCAATGCGCGATTATCAGCATAATTCATAACAGGCAGATAGCAGGGCAAATCTAAAGTCAATACCCACCCTGTCAAATTTTCATGCGCCGCATTTTGTTTTACCAAGGCGATCACTGATTCTGGTAAACCTGCTAATAGATGCTCATCAGTAATCTGTTTTTTCCAAGCGTGGGTGGCATCAAGCACATTTTCAGAAAACTGGGTTTGTAGTTGGGATAATTTCTCTTGAATTTCCTTATAACGCGCCTGTTTTTCAGGCGATAAATCTATACCTGATAGGTGAAAATCACGCAATTCATTTTTAATCACCTTCTGCTGGACCGCATCCAAACAAACATATTGGGAACTATCCGCAATTGCCCGATAGGCGGCATATAAGCCCTGATTATGTCCCAGTTCGCTGTGATAAGCGGATATCATTGGTAAACAAGCATTATAAGCGGTCCGCAAATCTTCGGTATCTGCCACATTATGCAAATGTTCAATCGGGGACCAAATTCGCTTGAAACGGTCATTCAATTCATTGATAGGCTGAATAAAATTATGCCAAGTAAAAGGAGCAGCCGTTTCAATTAAATTGGCGATTTGGGCGCGATTGTCATTAAGTACCGATTCAATCGTTTTAACAATATCGGCTGGTTGAATTTTGGAAAAGGGAGGAAGTTCTAGGGAGTTAAGTAATAAAGAGTTAGTCATATTATAGCAATCTATTTTAAAAATCCGTTAATAATCAATGCTTTATAATAAACCTGTTAAAATATTTATACCTACCTACTTAATTAACGATACTTTATTAGTATAACATAATAAATCATTAACTGTCAAATTGAAACGGAATTTATTTAAGTCATTGATTTTAAAATACTTTTATTTTGAGGTTGACATAAGTCTCTGAAATATATAACTTAATTATTTCGGGACAAGTCTATAGGAGTTTTAGAAATATGCGAAAATTTTCATCTTACGGACCAATTGATCCGGAACTACATTATCACGTTCCCCGTCAAGAATTGGTAAATGGCGCGATTCAAGAATTATTGGGCGATAACCCAGGCAAAGGGGGACATTACATCACCGTCTGGGCACCGCGTGAAACCGGTAAAACTTGGAGCATGCGCGTCGTGAAGGTGGGTAACTAAAACCTCGAAACCACCCTACAAAACTCTGATTTAATAATAAAAGTTAATCAATTAATGTTACTCTAATCCCAATTATTTAGTCATATTAAAAAATTGTGGTGTTTGGTATTAAAGAAATCCGATTTTTCAAAAAATCGAATTTCTAATATAGCGTGGAATGATAATTTCAACTAATTGATTTGCAAGCTTTTTTTTTATTTACGCGGTAATTCAATTCCACCACTGTTCCAATAAATACTTAACGCATTATCTTCACTCTAGAAAAATAGGTAGAAAAATAGGGACAGATCACATTTCATGCTGGATGGCGTTTATAAAAGCCCAAGTCTAATCATGACAAGGGGCTTCCGTAGGGCGTGTTATACTAACACATCATTTTGCCCTACTAATCTTAAAGGTAGTCAGTTAAAATAGAAAATAGACTATTACACAAAATTCATAACAAAGCATAGGCTGGTAGCTTTCGCCCACCACAACCAAAAAATGAGTATTCATTGAGGTTTGGTGGGTTTTCTACCCACCCTACGCGCTAGGAAAAATACGATGAGTCAAACTATTCGTGCAAGTGACATTTCATTACATGATTTGAAAACCCAATTTGGTCTTCAACTCAACAGAGATAAGCCATTTTTTCAAGAATGGCAAACTGAAGACCCCGATCTCACTGATTTTGAGAAACCGTTTTTGGATCGGATGAAGGATGATTATTTTAACTTACTTGAGTATCCTCCATTATTAGAAGATACCATTAAAATGGCCATTTTAGGACCCTTGTTACATCTTGCAGGGTTTTACTCCTATCCTTTTCAGACTAAATCAGAATATTCCGTCAAAATTTCCACTGTAGATGGTGAAATGGTTGTGGAGGGCAAAATTGATGTGTTAGTTTTGAAAGACCGATTTTGGATTATGGTCATCGAATCAAAACAGGCTGCTTATTCTATCGAAGCCGGGTTAGCACAAATATTAGCCTATATGTTGGCTAATGAAAATCAGGATAAACTTTGCTATGGCATGATAACAACCGGAGGAAGTTTTGTTTTTATTAAATTAGTTAAAGGTAAAATGCCGCAATATGCCTTATCTAAAGTATTTGAACTTCGTAATCCAGGCAATGATTTATATACGGTTTTAGAGATATTAAAACAGCTAGGGCAGGTGGCATTGACTAAATCATAACTTAGCGAGCGTAGCAGAAAAATAGGGACAGTATCGTAGGGTGGGCAAGTTTTGCCCACCATCATCGGTGAGGTGGGCTACATTTCTCTTGCTGTTGGAATTATATTCACATCCAATCCCTTATTTCACCATTCTGAATCATCTCGACAACGAACCTTTCCCCATCATCAGTTGCCAACCCGCTTTTGACAAATTCACCCGTTTCAACACATTTCCAACAAATATGTCTTCTTTGGATAAAACTGTGAGGGAGTGGATTAGATTCATAAGCAAGAACAGAATATTGTTGCTCAGTCGGTTGATGACAAGAATCACAGGCAAATACAAATAAAGCATCAGTATGCGCTTGCCAACGCGATTCGGCTGGCGATAATTTTAGCCCCAATTTTTCATTTAAACGTAACACCCGTTCCCTACCTGTCAAATTTCCGAAGGGTTCGTCACAAAATTGCTCTTCCCAATCCTGTAAACGGTGCCGCCACCAGCGTGTCCAACCTTCACTAAAAACGCCAGACATGCTCGAACAAAAGCGGCACGAGTCGCTTTAGCATCCAATAAAACTCGTTTATCCGGCAAATTCACTTGAATGCGGCGCAAAGTATCTCGCAGTAAGTGAGCATCATTAACCGCCCCTTCCAAGTTTTTCAAGTAGAATCCATCAGCATGTCGATATTGGTTGATACCTACAACTAAAGCATGTTGGTGCATCACTTTTTTGATGGCTTTAAAGCCACGAGTCTCGCCATTATCACCTTGAACCGGCTGTCCAAGGCATAATAAACAAAGTGCATAAATAACGGGTTTAGAAAGGCTGTGTATTTTTTTCATGGTTTCTCCATTTTAAAAGGGATTGAGGGCAGATACAAACGTATCCATACCGATGCTAATTACTTATTCATTACTAAAAAACGTGTCTGAAAAAAGGTGGATAGAGCGAAACCCACCCAACGCAAATGCGCGTTTGTTTTAATTTATATTTATGCTATCATGCTTTTATAGCCTTCACTATTGATATATGCAGCAATCTTTGACAAAACGTCATCCAAATATTGAATGACATCATTTTTTATGTCTATCAATTCCTCAATATCGTTAAATTTTCCGGCTTCTGAGAAACTTATTCTACCATGCGCCAATCGGTTTCTTTGATGTTTAATTAAACCTAAACTATCACAGGTAATGGTTGGTGGTGAAAAACCATAAACATCCGCTAATTCTCTGACTTTTCTGACATCCAAACTGCCAGATATATCATGGTGCTTATTTTTTTCAATGTAGTCATCATAATCAATCTTAATAATATCATCGAAAATTGTCTCAATAATGTCAACGACTTCGGCATGACTAACACCGGTTTTAAATACTTTATATTTGTATTGCAACCAAATTTGCTTAATAGGATGATTGACTTGGGCATAAGTTAAGTTTTGCTGACTTAATGCCAGAAAAATCGCCTCTATGCCAGTTCTAATAGAACCTTCAATAAGGTTATACAAAATCAAATAACAATTGGCTTTTAATACCTTTTGAAGTTCGCGATCAATCTTATAAGTTGCTTGAGAAGGCACGGCTAATTCCGACAAATTGTCTATCAGTTTGACGAACTCAAAGTAATCATTAACTTCTTGAATATTATTGTGAAATTCGAGGATAAAATTTTTCATTTTTTTTGCTTTTGTTAAGTCCAAACCTAAACTTAAAGGTTTGGACTCCAAAATTCTGTTGTCACTTTAAGTTGTTGATGTGTTTAAACATCATTAATCTGGCATTTTCATCAGCATTGTCAAAAATGACTAGCCTTATGTGGCTATCTTGGAATTTGCGTTGCCTTAACACTGGCAAATCTTCAAAATAACAACCCGTGAGATTGTTTAAAATGTCTAAGCTTTCCAAACACAACTGATTTGCCATGAATGCGGCTAATGTTCTGACTCTTTGCGAACCATCCACAATTTCCAATCTTTGAGTTGGCACATCCGCCGTAAAAATAAAGGGGATAGGTAAATCTAAAATGACAGACTCTACAAACTTTGACTGTTTTTCCTTATCCCAAACCAACGTACTTTGGTAGTTCGGAATATAAATTTTATTGTTATTTTCTTCCAAACCCTCTGTATAGAGTTGTGTCAGAAGAGCAACCGTAAAACTTTTGACATCGTAATCAACGACTTTTCGCTTTTCTCTGATGTGTGATTCAAGAATGTCTGTGTCTTTCATCATTTTCTCCATATGAATGATGGAATCCAAACATTAGTTTGGTTCTTCTAGGATAAATCTTGGACTCCATTACTCGCTTTGTTGGACTAAGAAAAATCTCAAAAATGCCTAAGAAGGCTATCTATATTTTCTCGTTCCCACGCGCCTGCGTGGGAATGCAGTCTCGTAGCAAAAGCGTCGGGGGTAAAAGGAGAATTTCTATGGTTCCTTTCTTTCTGTGATGATGCACTGGACGCTGGCGCGTGGGAACGAGATAATACCATTATGGTTGTGGGTTTCCTTGTGTATTCTGATAAAATCTTTTCGATTATGAGTCACTATGGCACGTTTTTGTGAAACCGCATAAATTAACTGGGTTTTGTCATCTTTTCCGAGTTTTCTTTAATATCCCGTTCAATTTCATCTTTGTTATGAGCATAGTAGTTCCACGTTGCATCTAACTTATTTTGAGTCAATTGCGGGTATTTTTTTAATAATTCTCGATCCGATAAACCGAGTTGATGCCATACGACTAAATTCCAAACCGTTAAACGAGTATTAGCAATACAAGCGCGTCCAGAACTTATGTTTGCTTGTTTTTGGATAACGTGAGATGTTTGCCCTTGTTCACGATCATACAATAGTTGAAGCGCGTCTTGTATCACCAATGAGGGTGATTTGTTTTCATGCGTTGTGATATATCCATTGATGAAATGAACGAAAAAAGCGGGTAAGGAAATAGAAAGTGTTTCAGTATTTTCACGGTACATTTTTATTATCTTCACTGCAAAGTTTATGAGATTGAGGGCAGGTACAAATTTTCTCGTTTTTACGCGCCGGCGTGGGAACGAGAAAACGAGAAAAAAAGCTAGTAGCATAGAGTGTGGTGG